>WNFD01005759.1_pt1 | contig 21043 bp, 29 predicted proteins | sample 5400491 | NCBI WGS metagenome assembly WNFD01 (sample SAMN13153343, study PRJNA577476) | soil metagenome | isolation source: 120 cm saprolite under Douglas fir tree site 2 hole 2 replicate 2 | place: USA:California | collected 2015-04-18
GCTTACGTTCTACAAACGCTCTACAATGACGCAACGCACCATGATCCTATAACAAACGGTCGACATAGACGAAAGCCCGCCGGGGAATTCAGGCGGGCCTGCATTTGTTGTGCTGACTTCAGTATAACACCTCACAAGGGAGGCTTACAAGGATGAGATAACTTAATGTTGTATCAGGTACACATCCGACCAATCGCCGAAGTACAGCCCCGTATTATTCAGACTGACTCCATGCACCCAGGACGGAATATTTGCTGACAGGGCCTGGTGATCAAGAGGTAACCAGCCAACATCGGATATTGCAATCTGCTCAGCCTGGTTATAGAGCTGAATGCGCGCATCTCCCGTCGTTTGCTCGGCCTGTGTAACTGTCTGATCGAACTGTGGATTGTTCCAATCACCGCTGTTATTAGAAGCCGTTGAAAACAGATTCAATGTCAGCCAGTCATATGGGTCAGGGAAATCTGCACTCCACTGGGTAAAACCGAATTGCACCTGGTGATTGGCAGTCTCAGTATTAAAGGCATTCAGTTCTACCGACAACAACTTCACTTGAATCCCTAACGCAGTTTGCCACATCTGTTGCAGAGCAGACGCCTCAGACTGAGATACCTGTGAGTTAGGAAAGGAGAATGTGATCGGTGGAACCTTACTTACATCCGGATAGGCATTTTGCAAAGCAGCCAGCGCTTTACTCTTATCGTATGCCAGCCCCTGGTAATTGGGTTGATAGCCAGGCATACCAGGTGGAATAATCGTCGGAGCAGGAACTGCTGAGCCCTTAAAGATCGCCGTCGCCAATGTTTCTTTGTCAATGGCATAAGCAAAGGCTTGGCGCACTGCCGCATTGTTAAAAGGCGCCATCTTATTGCTAAAGAAAAGCAGGTCAGTTTGCAGCAATGATTCGCTGGTATAGCCAGGCATACTTTTCGCAGCAGTCAGGTCCTGTGGCCCAATATTCCACACAAAATTGTACTGTCCAGCCTGGTAAGCCTTAAATGCTGTCGATTGATCATTGACAAAAAGCATATCAACTTCCGTCAACTTCGTCTTAGCACCATACCATTGGGGATTAGGAACCAACACCATCTTTGTATTATGGTCCCACTCCTTTACCATGAACGGACCAGTACCTATGCCATTGCCCGCCGCGTGGTTCACCCAGTCTGTCTGCCCGTAATGATTGATAATCGTTTGATTCAGCGGGTAAGCAATTGAGTTTGCCATTATTTGCAAGAAATAGGCTGCTGGTTGCTTTAAAGTGATCTGCAAGGTGTTTTTATCGATTGCTTTAACCCCTGTCAAAGTCCTGGTTTTGCCGTTGCTAACGCCATCTGAACCAGCGATAGGGCCTAAAAAGAATGATGCTATTGGTGATTTTACATCTGGAAGCAGCGCCCTGGTCAATGTGTACACGTAACTCTGCGCCGTAACAGGAGTTCCATCCGAGAATGTAATCCCCTGCCTCAGGTTAAAGGTGTAAACCTTGTTGTCAGGGGAAATAACCCACGTGGCCTGATCAGGCATAACATTTAAATTCCTGTCAAATTTCACCAGGCCAGTATAGATCATACCTACAGCAATAGCCGAGTTGGAATCTGGCCCTAGTGCCGGATCAAGCACACCGATATCCCGCGTACCGACATTGGGAAAGGTTAACACCTGGCTAGATGCCAGTGTTGGCGTTCCATTTATTGTTGGAGTAGCCGTGCTAGCTCCGCCACAAGCTGCCAGGATAATCAGCAATGTGCTCAGGAGCAATAAGGTAGCGGGAAACCTATGCGAGTGTCTCGAGTAAAGTTGATTACGCACCAATTGCCTCACTTTCTGAAGAAAGCAACAGAGAGGTAGCTGCAAGAATGGTTTAGCTGACAGGTATTGTAGTATACCATCTACAATAGTTCAAGCAGCAAAATGTACTTCTAAGTTTCATGTGCTTGATTGCTTCATCTTATCACAGTTGGCTTCATGATGATTACAGATTGACTCTCACTAAACATGGACAAACAGACAGATGAACGTCTATAATAATGTGAGAAAGCACTCTGTTCAACGGCGAGCAGGAGGAGAAAATATGCACATTCGTGTGATTGGCGTCCCAATGGATTTAGGCGCGGATCGGCGAGGCGTAGACATTGGAGCCAGCGCAATCCGCTATGCAGGTCTAAATGACCAGCTACGTTACCTTGATAACGTGGTACATGATATAGGAAACATCGTTGTACCCCAACCCGAAAGTCAGCCCATCGGTAATACCCACTTGAAATACCTCGAACCAATCGTAAAGGTGGCCGAAGAGTTGGCTGACACAGTGACATCAGCGCTCAAAGCTAACGAGTTTCCCCTTATTCTTGGAGGCGACCACAGCATCGCTCTCGGATCTATCACTGGCATTACCCGTGTTCACAAAGATATAAGTGTATTATGGATCGATGCCCACGCCGATTTTAATACCGAGGAGACGACTCCTTCTGGGAATATCCACGGCATGATCCTGGCAGCTCTTGCTGGCCTGGGCAATAGCCGTCTCACCGGCGTTGGTGGATGGGCACCTAAACTCGACGCACAAAAAATTGTCATTGTTGGTGCGCGTGATCTTGACCTCGGTGAGCGCGAACTTTTACGCACACATCACGTCCACGTCTTTACTATGTCTGATATCGATCAACGTGGTATCTCTGATGTTATGCGCGATGCTCTTACCCTGGCAAGAAAAGCCAGTGACGGCATTCACCTGAGCCTCGATATGGATGCTCTCGACCCAGTACACGCGCCCGGCGTAGGTACTCCAGTACCAGGGGGTTTGACCTATCGAGAAGCTCACCTGGCCATGGAACTCATCGCTGATTCTGGTCGCCTGATTGGGATGGACGTTGTTGAAGTGAACCCAATTCTCGATCGAGAAAACGCGACCGCGCTGCTTGCGGTTGAACTCGTCATGTCTGCCCTTGGAAAGAAAATCATCTAGGCAAGAAAGGCGCAGTGTCTGGGTGACCCGGCATGTACCTTTTGCCAGGAGAATGAGGGAATGTCTCTCAACAATCTCCTCTTCTTAATATATGAGAAACTAGAAATGGAGGGAGAGTAAGTAGCTTTTTTTGCTACTTGCTCAACATACAATGGACGCGAAAGAAATCTTTATGAACGGCCAATTCATACCCGCCGAGCTAGGTGTAATTCCTGTCCGCACACACGGTTTCTCCTATGGAACCGGGTGCTTTGAAGGTATCCGTGGCTATTGGAATGAAGAAGATCAACAAGTCTACCTATTCCGTCTTCGAGAGCATTACGAAAGATTCTTTCTCTCTTGCAAGATACTTCAAATCTCGCTTCCTTATACAGTAGAGCAACTTGTTGATATAAGCATTGAATTGATTAAGCGCAATGGTCAGAGACATGATGTCTACCTGCGGCCAATGGCCTACAAAGGCGATCAGATTATCGGTGTGCGCCTGCATAACCTTGAAGATCATCTTATCATCACATCTGAACCAGTTGGCAACTACATAGATATTACCGGGCTACATTGTTGCGTTTCATCGTGGCGGCGCGTTGACGATAACGCGATTCCAGCAAGAGCAAAGATCACTGGAGCCTACGTCAACTCAGCTTTTGCTAAAAGTGAAGCCATGCAGAACGGCTTTGACGAGGCTATCATGCTCACTCACGAAGGTCATGTTTCCGAAGGCAGCGCCGAAAACATTTTCTTGTTGATGAATGGCGAATTTGTCACTCCTTCGCCAACCGAGAACATCCTACTCGGTATTACCCGTGACACGATTATTGAATTGGCCCGCCGCGAGTTTGGCAGAATCACTCGCGAACGTCAAATCGATCGTACCGAATTGTATGTAGCAGACGAAATTTTACTTTGTGGTACAGGCGCACAAATCGCACCAGTTATCAAAGTAGATCATCGTCTTATAGGCGACGGAACAATTGGCCCTATTAGCAAAGCCTTGCAGCAACTCTACTTCGATGTAGTGCGCGGTCGTATCCCCGAGTACCGGGCGCAGTGGTGTACACCCGTCTACGCAACAGTGCCTCAAGAACCCCAACCCACTGGTACAGGCTCAGAGGTATTAAAAGCCAATGACTGATGAGCGTGTACTCGTTTCCTTCAACATCAGTGAAGAGACGGGAGCGACCAGTATGAAGCAGAAGCGCCAGCACGGAAAGAAAATCGTCCAACCGCACACCATCATCAAAGCGGTAACGCATATCTGCTTGACCCAGGCCAATCCAGGCAAGCTTGCCGCGCTCGACGCTCTGGCTCCGGTCTATCTGGCGCTCTGTCAGCAATATGTGACCTTCTTTTGTACTGAGGCACAGCCTGACAAGTTTCACGCCCCTCTCTTTCCTACCCCCTTATCCGAACGCTGGCACCGGGTTGCCATTCAGCAAGCCGCAGGGATCGCAGGGTCGTGGCGCACCAATCGGGAACAGAGGTATCAAGACTTTCTAGACGAGCTAGAAGAATATCGAGAACAAGAGGTGGAAGGCACCCTGGATGAGCAGGCCAAAGCCCCCACATGGCGTGAGTGGGACGTTCCCACGTTGCGCCAGACCTGCATCCAGGCCAATGCCAATGTCGTCAAGCTCGAAGTTTCAGAGGACTCCTCATTTGATTACTGGCTCAAGATCAGCACGCTCGACTTTCGCAAGCTGCTGTTCGTGCCGGTGAGGTTGGCAGAGTACCACCGTCAAGCACTGGGAGACAAGACCCTCAACAGCAGCGTCCAACTCAACAAGTGTAATGATGGCTGGTGGCTCACCCTCTCGTATGATGAAGTGATCACAGTCCAGACGGAACCGGATGCCCCTGTGATTGGGATCGATGTGGGCGTAGCCAACTTTGTGACGACATCCGATGGTCGGCACTACGGAACCTTCAATGGGAGGCTTCGAGAGCGGCAAAAGCGAGACCGAGAGAAGCGCCGCCGCAAAGCGAAGCTACGGGCCTGTCTGGAAAAGAAAGGCGTCGAGAAGCTTCCCTCCACCACAAGCCGAAGTGGGCAACGTCTGATCCGACATGTGAGGCAAGAGGTCAACCGCGCCGTGAACGAGTGCTTTGCCGAGCATCCTGCTATGCAGTTTGCCTACGAACAGCTTTCGATAGCCACAATGAAGCACAAATCACGTGCCATGAATGCCTACATGCGCGCTTCCAATCTTGCGCACATCACCAAGCAAATTGCGTGGAATGCCGCCAAACGTGGGGTACCAGCGACGAAGGTCAAGAGCGCCTATACCTCACAGGTATGTAGCGTGTGTCACTCCGTGGACAAGAAGAACCGACCGGATCAACAAACGTTTTGTTGCCTGGTCTGCGGTCACAGGACGCAAGCTGACCTCAATGCTTCGGTGAATATCAAGCGGCGATTAGGGGATGAGGAACTACGCGCTTGCAAGGACCGCCAAGAAGTCAAAGCGTTGCTCATGAAACGGCATGCGGCCTGGAAAATTGTCCAAGGTTGGCCGTAGTCCAACCTCCCGCCTAGTTCGTTCGTCAACAGGCGTAGGTGAAGGCTAGGAATGTAGTCATGTCATACATGTCTATGTTATTAGCAACTATTAGATTAGAGCTTGTTATCATGCTCCAACAAAGCAAAGAGAGATGCTGTATATCGAGCATTTCTCTTTAAGTAATATATCCGAAGGCACTTCTATCGCTTTGTGTACTGAGGTGCCTTGCGAGCACGCTTCAAACCAGGCTTCTTGCGCTCCTTCATTCGTGGGTCGCGGGTCAGATAACCAGCTTTACGTAGAGCGGACTTCCATTCAGGATTCACTCGTACCAGGGCACGAGCTACCGCGTGACGAATAGCGCCCGCCTGACCACTGGTACCGCCGCCAAGGACACGCACCGTCATAGTATACTCATTGCCTAGATCGAGCAAGCGCAACGGGGCAGTCATAGTAGATGCAATGGCATCGCGCTGCCCAAAATATAGGCGGCTACTTTTGCCGTTGACGGTGATACTGCCATCACCATTTGGGTAGAGGCGCACGCGGGCTACAGCCGTCTTGCGCCGTCCCATGCCATAGTAATACTCGCCTTTGATGGTATCGGCCAAGGTAGGTACTCCTCTCCTTTAGTTACTCTGCTTGAACAGCCTCTTTTGGCTCCTGCTTCAACAATGCTTCTGGACCTGTCCAGAGGATTGGCTTCTGTGCCTGGTGTGGATGTATCGGGCCTGCATAAATTTTGAGGTGGGACATAATATCTGCACCTAACCTGTTATGCATCACCATGCCTTTTACAGCATGCTGCAAAGCGCGTTCAGGATACTTTCCCTCCAGCGTCTGCCGCAGTGTCTTCTTCTTCAGTCCACCTGGATACTGGCTATGGCGATAATACACCTTTTGATCCAGGCGCCTGCCCGTCACAGCAATCTTGTCAGCATTTATAACAACCACAAAATCGCCACTCTGTAGGTGCGGCGTGAATGTTGGCTTATGCTTACCTCGCAAAATCTGCGCGATTTGTGAAGCCAGGCGACCCAATACCTGACCCTCAGCATCGATAACATACCACTGAGGTTTCAGTTCGGCAGCCTTGGCGCTATACGTCTTCATCATTGTTCGTTCTGCCTTCTTTTGCTTGTCAAAAATCTTCAGGATACGTAACCCGTACCAGGCATAGCCCATGCGATGGAGCTGCTGAACCGGGGTGCGTCTTATCAGCGCGTTGCACAATAGCGACAAATTCATCGAGACTCAGCCGTCTCTGCCCTACGAGCAACAACGTTCCAACAATCCTGCGTACCATCCCCGTGAGAAAGGCGTCCGCAGTAAAATCACAATAGATAAGTGCATCTTGACGCCTGCAACACGCCTCAAGCATCGTACGAATACAGGAATGCGGCCCCGGTTTCAACGGATTCGTCTCATCAGGACTGCGTCCAAAGGCTCCAAAATCCTTGCGCCCCAACAAAAACTGGCATGCCTCATTCATCAAGTCAAATGCCAGCGGCTGCGACCGATGGTAACTATACCTTGCTCGCAACGGCGATGGCGCAACGTGGTTCCAGATCGTATAACGATAAGAGCGACTTTTTGCGCTGTAACGCGCATGAAAGTCATAAGAGACTTCCTTTATCCACTGCACAGCCACCGACCTGGGTAACGCTGCATTCATAGCCCGCATCCATACCTGCGGAGTCAGTGCTGAGTTCGTGCTGAAGTGAATCACCTGCCCACTTGCATGCACTCCAACATCTGTACGTCCAGCGCCGGATACAACAGACATCTCGCCCGAGATACGCTCAATCGCCTCTTCTAGAGTCCCCTGTATCGTCGGCCCATGATCACTCGGTTGACGTTGAAAGCCGTGATAGTCGGTGCCATCATACTCAATTCCACACGCGAGCTTCATGATTCTGCAAAGATCCTAGCCGAGCGCGCTTTAATTCCTCCACGCTCTTATTCCCCATCAATCTAAGCATAGATATCGCACGCAAAAGACTTTTTAACACGCTCTCGCGGAGCTATATCTACACCAGGGCAATTTGCGCCATCTCGGCAGCATCGCCCAAACGCCTGCCAAGCTTTGTAATACGTGTATACCCGCCCGGGCGACCAACATAGCGCGGCGCAAGCTCATCAAAAATCTTCTTGACAACCAGTTCATCCGGTAGTGACTTCAAGATTTGACGGCGGGCATGCAACTCTATCACCATTGCCTCGTATGCCGCTTGTAACGCTTCCTCTGCCTCTTCCTCGTTTGAAATGATGCGAAGCAATTCTTCTCGACGGTCCTTAAGTTTTTTCTCCAGGAACCTGCGCCCCTTATCTGTCAAAGGTGGCTTACCTTGATCAGCACGATCTTCATTCGAATGAACCTGCTTTTCAAGGGAGAATCGACCTCTGCGTGCAAAGGCCAGGATCTGGGCAGCTTTCTCATCATCAGATACAACTGAAGCCAGGTGTTCCTGGGCAGCAAGATGTCCTTTAATAGCTATCGTTATTAACTTTTCAGTTTCGCCACGAATAGCGCTGGCGCGTGCCTCAGTGGTTTTTATCCGATCATAACGAATAAGTCCCGCCATCAAGTTTCGACGTGCAGAGCGTCGGCGTGGCTCTGGCATACTCATCCGATTACCGGCAACTCGGTGCCTCAACTCAGTCCTCCATTTCGTGATCGCCGTCCAGGTCGGCCCCAACAGCGCTGGTACGCGGATTCGGTAGGAAGTTGCGTAAGAGCAATCGCTCACGCAGCTCTTGCAAGCTCTTCTCACCAAAGTTTCGCACTCCAAGCAGATCTTCTTCATTCATCGATAATACCTGGCCCACCTTCGTAATATTGCTACGCTTGAGGCAATTATAGGCACGTACCGAAAGATCAAGTTCCTCTATAGGTGTATCATAAATCTTCTGGGGTATTGGCATACTGCTTAAAGGTGGTTTCTCTGGTTCAGCCAATGTAGCCCGGTAGTTGGCGAGCTGCGTAAAGTGGCGCACCAGAATATCGGCACTTTGACGTAAAGCCTCATCCGGCAAGATTGTACCATCAGTCCAGATATCAAGAACAATTTTATCATAGTTTGTCATTTGTCCCACACGCGTGTGTTCAACGGCGTAATTCACCTTTTGCACCGGTGTGTAAATGGCATCTATCGGAATCACCCCGATGGGCTGATCTTCTTTTGAATCGGCGGGCACATAACCCCTCCCCATTTCAACAACCAGTTCCATCTCGAGGCGAGCATCCTCATTATCAAGTGTCGCAATGTAGAGATCAGTGTTGACAATCTCTACAGTACTCGGCGCCATAATATCCGCTGCTGTTACTACACGCTCTCCATTCACCTCCAGGCGCATCGATACTGGATGATCCGAAAAGGAGCGTAGGCGCAGTTTTTTGATGTTCAGCACAATATCTGTAACATCCTCCATCACATGAGGGATGTCCTGAAATTCATGCTGTGCCCCGTCAATACGAATAGAGGTCACTGCTGCACCAGGGAGCGAAGAGAGTAACACACGCCGCAGCGCATTGCCCAGGGTCATTCCATAGCCCGCCTCTAAAGGCTCAATATCATAGCTCGCATAGTTTCCCTGAGTTTTTGTATTTTTAATGCGAGGCAGAGTAATTTCTTCCAAGGTCAAACCTGCCTTTCTTTTCCTACCATCCAGATCCTGTTCCTCATAGAAGGAATATTTAGAGACGATACCGGGCATTTCTACTTCTTACCCCTGCGACTCCCCTCAAAAGAATACTCGGAAAAGTTGGTAGTCCAAGAGTCCTGCGCCCTGTAACGGCCTTTCTCGCAGGCCGCGAAGGCATATACCCATCCGCTGATCGACGTATTACCGTTGATAATATTCAACCACCATCTGCTCTTCAAACGGTAGTTCAAGTTCTGTTCGCGAAGGTAGCGACATAACACGACCCGTCATCTCATCGATGTTCAGGTTTAGCCATGCAGGCACACCTTTTTGTGCCAGCAACAATGCACGTGTCTTGAAGTATTCAAGCCCTTTACTCCGCTCACGTACACTAATCACATCATTTGGTTTAGCAACAAATGAAGGAATATCAGTTTTACGACCATTCACAGCAAAATGACCATGACATACAAGCTGGCGAGCCTGAGCACGCGAGTCTGCGAATCCGAGACGATACACCAGATTGTCCAGGCGCATCTCCAGAATTTGGAGCAGATTCTCGCTAGTCCTACCTGGACGGCGGGCAGCCGTATCAAAGGTCTTGCGGAACTGGCGCTCCAACAAACCATATGTGCGCCTTACCTTCTGTTTTTCACGCAATTGCAATGCATAGCCAGAAGCTTTGCGTGGTCGACCCGTACCATGTTGTCCTGGCCGGGTGTTACGGCGCTCAAGTGTACAATTGGTCATGCACTTGTCGCCCTTTAGAAAAAGTTTTACCCCCTCACGCCTGCACAACCTGCAGACGGGGCCGGTATAACGGGCCATGTAGTTGACTCCTCCTCACACGCACTTCACGGGTTACACGCGACGCCGCTTCGGCGGTCGGCAGCCATTGTGCGGAATAGGTGTTACATCAGTTATCGAAGTGATATTCAGTCCAGCAGCTTGTAATGAGCGAATCGCCGCCTCACGACCAGAACCAGGCCCTTTGACGTACACCTCGATCTGCCTCAGACCATGCTCCATCGCCTTTCGTGCTGCCGATTCTGCTGTGACTTGTGCAGCATATGGGGTGCTCTTTCGTGAGCCTTTGAAGCCCTGTCCGCCAGCGCTTCCCCAGGAGATGACATTGCCATTGGGGTCTGTCAAAGTAACGATCGTGTTATTAAAAGTTGCTTGGATATGGGCCTGGCCACGCGGAATGGACTTGCGTTCACGCCGCCTGGGCCTGCCTGTTGATTTCTTTTTGTCTGCCGCCATACGTTTGCAATACCTCCCCGGCGTTACTTCTTAGCTGTCGCTCTTTTCTTACCTGCCACAGTTCTCTTCGGACCACGACGTGTGCGCGCATTGGTGCGTGTGCGCTGACCCCGCACTGGCAGATTGCGGCGATGACGCATACCACGATAAGAGCCGATTTCAATCAGCCGCTTAATGTTCATGTCCACTTCGCGGCGCAAGTCGCCCTCAACCTTGTGTTCGCGGTCGATTACCTCGCGAAGGCGGTTGACTTCTTCTTCTGTCAGATTTTTCACCCGTGTGTCTGGGTCAACCCGTGTTCGCTCCAGGATCTTACGACTTGTTGTTAAGCCGATCCCATAAATGTACGTCAGCGAAATCTCCACGCGTTTGTCGCGTGGAATGTCAACGCCGGCGATTCTAGCCATCTTTTCCTCCAGTTTCGAGCCTCGAGTTTCAAGTGTAGACTACACTTGAAACTCGAAACCCCTTCTTAGCCCTGCCTCTGCTTATGCTTGGGGTCTTTACTACAGATAATCATTACGACTCGATTACGCCGAATTACCTTGCAGCTTTCACATCGCGGTTTTACCGAGGCACGTACTTTCATAATTTGCCCTCCTCATGCTTTATGCAAAAAAATGGAATAAGTAAGATAAGATAGGTAGCAAATCCAGTCGCTCAATCTTTCCGTCCTGTCCATCTACGCTACCTAACCATGTCTACTCTCGTTAATAACGATGCTCATTAGAAGAAATGGAAGAGTGAAAGAGAGGGGTACACCGCCTCACGATCTCACACGCCATGTTATGCGACCACGTGTCAAGTCATAGGGTGACAGCACTACCTTCACCTTATCACCCGGCACAATGCGCACGAAATTCATTCGTATTCGCCCCGAGAGAACAGCAAGAACCTGGTGTTGTTCATCTATTTCAACTTTAAACATGGCATTGGGGAGGGCCTCAATTACTTTCCCCTCTACTTCAATTTCATCCTTCTTTGGCATAGCATCCTTTCTCTAACGACGACTTCAGGAGTAATGATTCCATGATAAAATGGCAGCAGTTGACACTGCTGCAGCCAACTACGAATTATAGCACAAATATTCATAAATGTCGAGCGATATTTTTGCCACTTTTGGCACATCCCTAGGAAGTTCGCCAGGTTCGTATCACATCCAGAAGTGATTGTTGCACCTGGTCGATATCCTGATTTCCATCTACCTCTACCAATTTCTTCTGTTTCTCATAGTAATCAAGCAACTGAATAGTCTCGTTGAAAAAGATATCCAATCGCCTCTGCACCGCTTCTCCTGTATCATCAGAACGTTGGTACAATTCACTTCCATCAATATCACACACGCCTGCGACCTTTGGCGGACGAAAGTATATGTTATAAACGTGCTGCTTTGCCCTACATATATAGCGTCCCGAAAGTCTGTTGAGCAATTCCTCTCGCGGAACTTGCAGATAAATCGCAAGATCTATCTGTTTTCCAACTCCCCCTAACCCCTTATCCAGGACCTCTGCTTGGGCTACCGTGCGCGGGAAGCCATCAAACAGCGCTCCTTGCGAGCAATCTGGCTCTTCAAGCCGTTTTAGTACCATCGTTACCGTGAGATCGTCGGGAACCAGTTCCCCACGATCGATGTATACTTTAGCTTTAAGTCCCAACTCAGTCTTCTCATCAATCGCTTTACGAAAGAGGTCACCACTGGCAACATGAGCAACGCCAAGCGCTTGCGTAAGCATTTCAGCTTGTGTCCCCTTGCCTGATCCCTGTGCGCCGACCAGGATTATATACACGTTTACCCTCCGGTGTTAACCCTTTAAGTGAGAAAGCCCGAATAGTTACGCATTACCATTTGGGCCTCGACCTGTCTGACTGTATCCAGCACCACACCTACCACAATCAAGAGTGCAGCACTACTCAGCAACTGGTTTCCACCCACACGAGCAAGAAAGGGCAAAATCGCCACTGTTCCCAGGAACAATGCACCACCTAACGTTACTCGATTGAGGATATGTGCTTGCGTGTTGCTTCACCAGGACGATAGCCAGGAATATGTGCACCTTGCTTCTGTAACGTTTCTGGAATGTTCTGCTGTTGCCATACGACATATGCGTAGAAGTACGTGAAAGCAACCACTAACACGAAGTAAATGGCCCAATAGTACCATGTTGACGTATTAGCAACATAGGTGCCAATCCAATTCGCAAAATTGGCCAACCAGTTAGTATTACTGGCTGCCAGGTATTGGGCCAATACTGCCGGAAAGATGAGCATAGACTGTGCGAAGATGAGCGGAATCATTCCCGCGCTGTTGACCTGCATCGGAATATAGGTTCTCTGTGCAGTACCTACCAGCATCCCTCGCCCTACCATGCGCTTTGTCGGATACTCAATTGGTACACGCCGTTGTCCCTGATAGACGTAAACTATGGCGAGGATCGTCACCAAACCGATGAGCAAGAAGACCGCTATACTGACAATGCCAATCGTCGAACTCGCTGTGACTCCCTGACTAACCAGGTTTGGAATTCGACTCACAATGCCACCAAAGATGATGATTGAGATGCCATTTCCGATACCATTCTCTGTGATCAGTTCGCCAATCCACACCAGGGTCATTGTACCTGCGACCAGGGAGAGCACGATTGCCCAGGACTCCAACGCATACTTCGGATCGAAGAGGCTGAAGTTAGTCAGCACATTGTAGCGCACAAAAATCGCTGTATTGCCAAGTGCCTGTAAGAATGCCAGCGGCACCGTAACGATACGTGTGATCTGGCTGAACCTCAAGCGCCCAGCCTCACCCTCACGATTCATATTCTCTAAAGCTGGGATAATTGGCATTAACAGCTGCATTACAATAGTCGCGGTAATATATGGATAGACTCCCAGCGCGACTATAGAGAACTGCTGCAGTGATCCACCCGAAAAGACATCCAGTAAACCAAGCAACTGGCTCAGATTCTGATTGCCATTCGACGAGAAGAGGCTAGCCAGAGCTAGCTCCTCAGTATGCGTCAAAGGCACTGTGATATGGGCGAGAACGCGGAAAACCAGTAACATCGCCAGGGTGAAGAGAATCTTTTTGCGTAGATCTGGAATTGTCCAGATACTGCGCAGTCTTTCCCACATGGGAGTCTCCTTTCACGAAACAACGCAGGTTCAACACTAAGACATAACGAGCAGTTATACCTCGGTGTTCCGTTGCGCTGGTGCCTTCTTACCTTCGTCCTTACGTCTCTTCGTCTTTGCGTACACTTTTGTCGGAATTATCTCAACAGTACCGCCTGCAGCTTCAATCTTAGCTCGAGCGCTGGCAGAAAACTTATGGGCACGTACAGATAGCATACGATCCAATTCACCCTGGCCCAGGATCTTCACCAATCCTTTGCCCTCAGCCTTTGTCATAAAGCCTTGTGCCACCAGAACATCCGGCGTAACTTGAGTACCAACTTCAAAGAGTTTAAGATCAGTCACATTTACAATAGCATAATCATGACGAAAAGCAAGATTGCTGTTGCCAAGACCGCGCATGAACGGCAGCCGCTTCGATAGACGCGTCTGACCGCCATTAAATGCTCGATGTATTGTGCCACCAGTGCGAGCCTTCTGGCCTTTTGTGCCACGGCCAGCGGTCTTGCCACGACCAGAGCCGTGTCCACGACCAACTCGCTTCTCGCGCTTGTGCGAACCAGGAGCTGGTCGCAAATCAGAAAGTTTCATGAGACTACTTCCTCTACCTTTACCAGGTGGTTTACCTTCCGAATCATCCCACGCATGGCGGGATTATCTTCATGCTCAACTGTCTGCTGGAGTTTACGCAACCCCAATGAACGAATAGTTGCCTTCTGGTCTTTTGAATAGCCAATTGCGCTTTTGACCCATTTAACACGCAGTTTTGCCATTTTTTTATCTCCAATCACCGTCTATCTACGACGCTCTCCACCGCTACGACGGTCACCACGTTCACCACCACTACGGCGGTCCCGTTCATTAAACCCGCCACCCCTACGACTGCCCGTAGAGGACCTGCTATCACGCGCTTCCTCTTCACGTACAGCTCGTGCTTGTGCCGCCTGCTCAGCCTGGTTGGCAGCAGCAATAGCAAGGCGCTCTGCCTGCTTCTTACCGACTATTTCAGCAACCGTTTTACCACGCAAAGCAGCCTCTTCATCGGCAGAGCGCAACTCACTCAGTCCTTTCAAGCAAGCTTGAACAGTATTCGCAGCATTGGTACTTCCGAGTGACTTCGTCAATATATCACGAATGCCAACCGACTCCATTACAGCACGCACTGCGCCACCGGCAATTACACCTGTGCCAGGAGCCGCAGGCTTCAGCATGACCTCTGAAGCGCCAAAGTGGGTTTTTATCATAAAAGGTATGGTTGTTCCAGCCAGAGATACTGAAATCAAATTTTTCTTAGCATCTTCCACGCCTTTGCGAATGGCTTCGGTATATTCGGCAGCCTTGCCCAGGCCATAACCAACATGGCCGTTGCGGTCTCCAACGACTACGATCGCTCGAATGCTGAAGTGCCGACCGCCCTTGACCACCTTAGAGACACGACTCACCTGCACTACTGTCTCTTCCAGGTTTAGTTTTGAAGCATCTATCCTTGGCATCTTATCTCCTAGTGGCCTAGAAACTCAGGCCTATTTCACGAGCGCCTTCTGCCAGCGCAGCCACGCGCCCATGATAGGCGTAGCCACCTCGATCAAAGACGACACGGCTGATACCTTTCTCTCTGGCGCGCTGGGCAACCAGTTTACCCACCTCACGAGCTAGCGCTACTTTCCGATTGTCGGCGATTGCGTTCAGCGCTTCAACGGGCGTCTTTTTTAGACCCTTCACTGCGCTTGGAAGTTGGGTTTTGACCTGCGTAAAAGGTTTCCCTCCCTTACTGGAACTTCCCTTCTGGGGTTGGCCACCCTTTACCTGGGTTTTCTCCGTCTTGGCTCCTCTTCCTCTTGTCGGAGCAACCTCGGCAGCCATCTCTACAGATGCTGTTCCAGAAGCTACTTCTCTTTTCGATTCCTCAGCGGAAGCAGCTTTCTTCTCCGGCACAAAGTTGCGCAGAGCCTCTTCCAATGACGAAGCTGCAGCCAATGTCTGACCAGTCGTATCATCAATTATTTGCGCATAGATATGCATCCCACTGCGATATATATTCAGGCGTGGTCGGTCGTGTGAGCCTTCCAGGCGGCTTCTCATGCGCCGATGCCGCTTAAGCCGCGCCTGATTCGCATTAAATCGTTTTATCATTACTTCTTACCACCGACTTTCCCAGCTTTGCCGGCTTTGCGGCGAATCGCTTCACCTGCATAACGAATACCCTTGCCCTTATAAGGCTCAGGTTTACGTAACCTGCGTATCCTTGCCGCTATCTCTCCCACCTGTTGCTTGTCAATCCCGCTCACACTCAGCTTGGTTGCCTTGGTTGCCGGGTCAATACCATCGACACTTAAAACTATCCCCTCGGGAGGCCGAACTTCGATAGGATGGGAGTACCCAACCTGAATCACCAGGTTGTCACCTACTTTAGCGGCACGGTAGCCCACACCATGAATTTCTAATTGCTTCGTATACCCTTTCGTCACTCCTTCAATCATGTTGTTGATGAGCGAACGATACAGGCCATGTTTTGCTTTATGTTCTATGCTGTCTGATGGACGAGTGACTTCAAGTGTCCCTTCTTCTAGCTTCAGTGTCAACGCAGGATCAACCTGATATGACAACTCCCCTTTGGGACCTTTGACCGTCACCAGATTCTCATCAGTCCAGGTCACCTGTACCTTTGGCGGCACAGGGATTGGAGCACGTCCAATACGAGACATCTTATACCCTCCTGCCTACCAGATGTAGCAAATGACTTCACCACCAAAGCCCTCTCGATAGGCACGTTGGCCAGTCATCAGACCCTGCGGCGTTGATAGAATGGCTACACCCTGTCCACCTCGGACGCGAGGGATGCTAGCCCGTTTTGTATATACTCGTAGCCCCGGCTTGCTGACACGCTTTAATTGCGTCAACACCGGTCGCTTATCCACATAGCGCAGCGTTATTCGAATAGTGCCTTGCGGGTTATCCTTGAGAATCTCGAGATCCTTGATATAACCTTCTTCCTTCAGCACTCGCGCAATCGCCAGCTTCATCTTGGAGGCTGGAATCGATACGCGATTGTGTCGCGCTGCAACCGCATTGCGAATACGTGTCAGCATATCCGCGATGGGATCAGTCATGTTCATGTAACAACACCCTCCGATTTACCAGCTCGACTTCGTCACACCGGGCAGCTCACCGCGTAATGCACGTTCGCGGAAGCAGATGCGGCAGAGGCCGAATTTGCGAATATAGGCGCGAGGCCGTCCACAGAGCTGGCAGCGATTATGCTGCTGCACTTTGAACTTGGGCTTGCGCTGCGACTTCACAATCATTGAGATTTTTGCCATTCCACTCTCCAGCGTTATTTCTTAAAGGGCATACCCATCAGTTTGAGCAGCCGTCGCCCCTCTTCATCGGTGCGAGATGTTGTCACAATACTTACTTCCATGCCGCGCACCTTGTCTACCTTGTCATAGTCGATTTCAGGAAAGACCAGTTGTTCGCGTAACCCTAATGTATAGTTACCACGACCATCGAATGCCTCTGGTGATACCCCTTGGAAGTCACGCAAGCGCGGCAGAGCTACATTTATGAGTTTATCGAGAAAGATATACATACGATCACCACGCAACGTTACCATACATCCAATTTGCATGCCTTCACGCAGCTTGAATGCGGCAACTGAACGCTTGGCTCGTGTTATGACCGGACGTTGCCCCGTAATCGATGCCAGGTCGGAGACTGCAGCATCCATTGCTTTCGCATTCTGAATGGCTTCACCCATCCCAATATTGACGACCACCTTGTGTATCGATGGTACCTGCATCGGATTGCTGTAGTCAAACTCCTTTTGCAGGGTTGGCACGACCTCTTTCTGGTACTTTTCCTTCAGTCTTGATGCCATCGTTTAACTACTCCTCGTCCGGTCTTCAATGACCTTTTGACACTTCTTGCACACACGTACCGAACGCATCTTTTGATCAGTTCCCATTGGGCGACGATCATGCGCTACACGCGTAGGTTTACCACACTCAGTACAAATCAGCATGGTATTTGAAACCTGTAGAGGCATCGCTTTCTCAATAATGCCTCCCTGGCGAGTCTGGCCTTGCGGACGTATATGCTTCTTTGCAATATTCAGGCCCTCAACAATTACTTTGTTGACCTGCGGTAGCGCCCGCGAAACGATCCCCTGTTTTCCTCTATCCTTGCCTGTGATAATCAAGACAGTATCACCTTTCTTGATATTCATTTTGGCGAGGTGAAGAGGCTTTTTCTCTTTTTGTCGTATTGCCATATTTTCCCTCTATAGTTTGTCGTTTGTCTTTGTCGTACTCGCGGAACGACAAACGTCAACGAAAACTACCATGAACGTGATACTTGTTCCGGCACAGTATACTCTGCTTTCAAGTACCAGACTCCTTACAGCACTTCCGGAGCCAGCGAAATGATCTTCATAAAATTGCGTTCACGCAATTCGCGAGCCACCGGGCCAAAGATACGTGTGCCTCGCGGGTTATTACCTGCTGCGATGATAACAGCAGCATTCTCATCAAAGCGTATATGCGAACCATCCGATCGTACATACTCCTTTGCCACGCGAACGACTACCGCATTCACTACCTCGCCCTTTTTCACCTGTCCATTGGGCGCAGCCTGTTTAACAGAAGCCTTGATGATATCCCCTATTTCTGCATATTTTTTAGCTGAGCCACTCATGACGCGAATGCACATGATCTCTTTTGCGCCAGTATTATCGGCTACCTTTAGACGTGTCTGCGGCTGAATCATTCCGATCCCTCCTCATCCGCTTCATCGGATGCTACGGATGTCAGGTCTGGATCGGCCTCAGCTAATACTACTTCCACAGGAACAATTCCACTACCAAGCTTCAGAATTTCCACTAAACGCCAGTGCTTCATCTTGCTAAGTGGACGGGTTTCCTCAATACGCACCACATCGCCAACCTGACAGGTGTTCTCTTCATCGTGCGCCTGGAAGCGTTTCGTCTGCTTATACGTGCGTTTATAGATACGATGCTTCTTCAACGACTCTACGGCGACAACGATGGTCTTGTCCATCTTATTACTAACTACGGTCCCAACTTTCTGCTGGTGATGGCTCTTCTGAACCTTCTGAGCATCCGTAGTTTGTGCAGTTTGCTGTGTCATTCCTCAGCCTCCAACTGTGTCAACCGGTGCAGCAAACGAGCAATGTCCTTACGCGTCTGCGTGAATACACGGTTGTTCTTTACTTCACCTCGCTGATGTTGTAAGCGGAGGTTGAAAAGCTTCATGCGAAAATCCTTGAGTTCACGATTCGCTTCAACAACGGTGAATTCCTGAATCTGCTTTCGACGTTCTTTAGCCTTCGACACTCTCTGCCTCCCCTCGTGTTAGAAAGCGGGTTTTAACCGGCAGTTTATGACTCGCCAGACGTACTGCTTCTTTTGCGACTTCTTCGCTCACGCCACCTATTTCGAAGATGATACGCCCGGGTTTGATTACTGCTACGTAGTGATCAACAGCACCTTTACCACTACCCATACGTGTCTCAGCCGGTTTGGCCGTGACAGGCTTGTCAGGAAAGACACGAATCCACACTTTACCACCACGCTTCATAAAGCGGGTGAGTGCAATACGCGCTGATTCGATCTGACGAGCCTCCAACCAGCAAGGTTCCAAGGCCTGCAACCCAAACTCACCGAAGGCGAGTGTGCTGCCACGTTGGGCGCTGCCTTTCATGCGACCGCGATGTTGCTTGCGATACTTATATCGTGACGGTGCCAATAACATGGCTTCGAATCTCCTCTACTCGCTCTCAGTAGCGCCATCGCTCGGTGCAGGTGGCGGTGTTGTCTGAGGTTCAGGTACCGTGGTCTCTTGAACATCCTGAACTGCAGGTACCGTGGCCTCTTGAATATTCTGAGTTTCAGGTACCGTGGCCTCTTGAACATCCTGAACTGCAGGTGCCGTGGTCTCTTGAATATCCTGAGTTTCAGGTACCGTGGTCTCTTGAACATCCTGAACTGCAGGTGCCTCAATCTCAGCGACTTTCTGGGTTTCTTGAACGACAGGAGCCTCCTCGGCAGGGCTTTCAGTTCGCCTGGATCGAGTGGACCGTTCTCCCGGCTGGCGTATAGGACGATCCCCTTGCGCTCGTGGCGCTCGTGGCGCCCGTGGAGTTCTCTCGCTACCCTGCGCCGTTCGCTCTCCTCTTGGAGCACGTTCCCCCTGCGCACGCACAGGACGCTCTCCTCGCTGCTGGCGATCTCCACTTTGAGGTCGTGTGCCACGCGGCGCACGACGCTCTCCACGACGTTCGCCAGTTTCCCCGCGCTCACGTGGGGTAAAGGGCGTGGCACTTTCCTGTTGTGCTTCACCACCCTCACGACGTTTGCTAGGAAGAATATCACCCTTATAAATCCATACTTTAATGCCGATCACACCAAAGGTCGTATGCGCTTCTGTCAGCCCATAATCAATATCAGCACGCAGAGTATGCAAGGGAATCTTTCCCTCCACCTCTTTCTCGCTGCGCGCAATCTCCGCTCCACCTAGTCGTCCACCAACAATGACTCGTATGCCCTTTGCATTTGCGCGCATTGTCTTCTGCACCGCTTGCTTCATAGCACGGCGAAAAGAGACTCGCTTCTCCAATTGCTCCGCAATACTACGTCCAACCAGATATGCATCCAACTCGGGCTGACGAATCTCTACGATGTTCAATCGCACACGCTTTTTGGTTTTCGCCTCAAGCACTGTACGTAATCTATCCACCTTCTCACCACTTTTCCCTATCACAATACCAGGTTTCGCTGTATGAATCGTCACCGACACCTGGTTCGCGGCAGCACGTTCAATCTCAATGCGTGAGATTGATGCATTGGCAAGTTCCTTTTGGATTGTCTTGCGCAGCATGAAATCCTCCGCAAGCAAATCCTTATAATCACGCTCAGCGTACCAGCGAGACTGCCAGCCTTTTACGACGCCGAGCCTGAAACCGGTGGGATGCACTTTGTGTCCCAAAAGTGTCCTCCTTCTTAGCGTCTCTAGTTGCCGGCGTCTGCCGGATCGTCTGAGACAATCACTGTAACATGGCAAAATCGCCTCAATATGCGAGCCGCTCGACCATGCGGGCGCGCTTTAATGCGCTTGACTCTGAATGAGTCATCCGACACAATGTTCAGAATATACAGTTGATCAGGGTTTAAATTATAGTTGTTCTCCGCGTTTGCCGCTGCCGAGGCCACCACTTTACTTACTGGCCGCGCACCCGCGTTAGGCATGAACTGAAGATACGCTAGAGCCTCATTCACACGAAGCCCCTTCACCGCATTGGTGACCAGACGCATCTTGCGCGGCGGAATACCAATGTTTTTAGCAATAGCTCTGACTTGCATCTTTCACCTCAGCGGACCGACGTGGTCCTCTCACTTTTACCCCCCGCATGACCCCGGAAGTGTCGTGTAGGAGCAAACTCACCCAACTTATGACCTACCATATTCTCCGTAATGTAGATAGGTACATGCGTCTTGCCATTATGAACGCCAATAGTCATCCCCACCATT
>WNFD01008906.1_pt1 | contig 21034 bp, 17 predicted proteins | sample 5400491 | NCBI WGS metagenome assembly WNFD01 (sample SAMN13153343, study PRJNA577476) | soil metagenome | isolation source: 120 cm saprolite under Douglas fir tree site 2 hole 2 replicate 2 | place: USA:California | collected 2015-04-18
CGCGGGCGTCAATTCGATCGAGCATGGCGACGGCCTCACCGACTCGCTGATGGATGTGATGGTGCGGAACAACGTGTACTGGGTGCCTACGGTGACGGTCGGCGTCCACGTCCTGCCGCGCGGCGGTGTGTGGCCCGCGCTCGTCAATCTCGAGCGTCGCGCCTTCGGCCGCGCGCTGCGGCGCGGCGTGAAGATCGCCCTGGGCACGGATGTCGGCGGCTTTCCGTGGACCGAGATCAATCAGGCGAAGGAGTTCGAGTATTACGTACAGTACGGGATGACGCCGATGCAGGCGATTCAATCGGGAACCTCCGTGGCGGCGGCGCTGCTCGGCCAGGAGCAAAACTTCGGCGCGATCGCGCCCGGACTGTATGCTGACATTATCGCCGTCGCCGGTGATCCCACGCGTGATATCACGGAACTGCAACGAGTCAAGTTCGTTATGAAGGGCGGCGCCGTGTACCTTTCCCAATAGTGAGAATCACTCTCGCCTGGCTGCTCGGGCTCCTCCTGAGCTTCGGCGCCGCCGGTGCCTCGCAGGGACAGCTCTCCCCGTCTGGCACCGGCGGCGTCGCTGCGCTGGTGAGCACGCTGCGGCAGCTCGGCGGCAACAAGCGCGTCCTGATGATCGGCGCGCACCCCGACGACGAGGACACTCAGCTCCTGGTTCTGCTGTCGCGCGGCATGGGCGCGCAGGCAGCCTATCTATCGCTGACGCGCGGCGAAGGCGGCCAGAACCTGATCGGTCCCGAGCTCGGCCCCGAGCTCGGCATCATCCGCACCGAGGAGCTGCTCGCCGCCCGTGAGCTCGACGGGGCGCGCCAATTTTTCACGCGCGCATACGATTTCGGCTTTTCGAAGTCGGTTGAAGAGACGTTCCGCTTCTGGCCGCGCGACTCGATTCTCAAAGACGTGGTCGCGGTGATCCGGCGGTTCCGGCCGCAAATCATCATCGCCGTGTTCTCCGGGACGCTGGCCGATGGGCACGGGCACCATCAGGTCTCGGCGATTCTCGCGCGGCAGGCGTTCGACCTGCTGCGCGATTCTGCGGGAGGTCCGCAGAAGTTTTACCGCTCGACCCGCGGCGATCCGACCGCCACGACGCTGACCCTTCCCGTCGGCACGCTCGATCCCATCCTCGGGCAATCGTATTTCCAGATCGCCATGGCGAGCCGCAGCCGCCATCGCTCCCAGGACATGGGGCAATTGCAGCGCCCCGGTCCAGCCGCATCGGGCCTCGCCCTTGTTGCGTCGAAGACCTCAGGGGCCGACGGCTCAGTCTTCGCGGGCGTCGACACGACGATTCAGCTATCGGGGTACGCCGCGCTCATCGATTCGGCACGGACGGCGCTTACACCGTGGCGCCTGGCCGCCACCCTTCCCTATCTGATCCGTGCCCTGCGACTCGTCGGCACCGCCGACTCCGTGCAGCGCGCATTGCTCGAGCGCGCGATCACGATCGCCGCCGGCGTGACGATCGATGGGACCGCCGATGATGGGATCGTCATACCGGGCGAGCGATTGCAGATCGAGGTCACGGTGTGGAACGCCGGCGACAGCGCCGTCCGCGTGGACAGCGCTGCCGTGGCCGCACCCGCCGGCTGGAGCCTGGAGCGTTTGGATCTCGGTGCTCCAACCGTCGCTCCAGGCACTCTGCTGACGCGTCGCTTCGTCCTGACCGTAGCGAAGGATGCCGAGCGCACGCAGCCGTACTTCCTGCGGCGCCCGCTCACGAATCGCGGTGGTCTGTACGACTGGTCCACGGCGCCGCCCGACGTGCGCGGTCTCCCGTTCGAGCCGCCGCCCGTCACTACGCGAGTGCGCTTGTTCATCGGTGGCGAGCTGGTGACCATCACGCGCGAGGTCGTGTACCGCTATCGCGATCAGGCGCTCGGCGAGATTCGGCGTCCGCTCTTTGTGACGCGGGACGTCGATGTCGCCATCGCACCGGAGGAGCTGCTGTGGCCCATCGACGGGGGCTCGCGTGAGCCACGCCACTTCACGGTCACGGTGACCAATCGCTCGCGTGGGGGGGGGGCCGCGTTTGTCCGCACGGCCGTCACGCCGCCGGCCGGCTGGCCGCCGATACCCGCCGAAAGCCTCGCGTTCACGCGCGAAGACGAGACGAAGAGTGTCCCGGTGACGGTCGCGCCGCCGACGGCGGACAGTCTAAAGCCGGGCACGTACGATGTGCGAGCGGGATCCCGCGTGTCGCGCTGCCCGCGCTATCGCAAGTCGGCTACGTGCGCGGCGCCGCCGATCGCGTGCCTGAAGCGCTGCTCGCCGTCGGCGTGCCGCTCGAGCTGATCAGCGCGGATTCGCTCGCGCGCGGCGATCTGTCGCGCTACGACGCGATCGTGATCGGCAGCCGCGCCTACGAAACCGAGCCGGCGCTTGTCGCCAACAATGGGCGGCTGCTCGACTACGCGAAGAACGGCGGTCTGCTGATCGTCCAGTACCAGCAGTATCCGTTCGTCGACGGCGGCTTCGCGCCGTTTCCGCTGAGCATCGCCCGCCCGCATGACCGGGTGACGGACGAGAACGCGCCGGTCACCGAGCTCGACCCTGCCAATCCCGTCTTTCATTATCCGAATGAAATCGGCGCCGCAGACTGGCGTGGGTGGATTCAGGAGCGCGGGCTGTACTTCGCGCACAGCTGGGACACGACCTATGTGCCGGTGCTCGAGATGCACGATCCCGGTCCGCCGACCCCGCCCGCCGAGCTGAAGGGTGGACTGCTGATCGCGCCGCTCGGACGCGGGACATATGTCTACACGGGGTTGAGTTTTTTTCGGCAGCTGCCCGCGGGAGTGCCTGGTCCGTATCGACTGTTCATGAATCTGGTGGGATTGAAGCGGCGCAATGTCCCGTAATCCAATTCGAAATGCGGAATTCGAAATGCGGAATGGACGCTTACGATTCAATTCCGCATTCCACATTCCACATTTCGCATTGATTGGTGCAGCGCTCCTGCTCGTCCTCACCGCATGTTCCCGGGACTCCCGTACTCCACTAGTCATCTACAGCCCGCACGGCCGCGATTTGCTCTCGCTGTTCGAGCATCGCTTCGAGGCGCTGCATCCTGCCATCGACGTGCGCTGGCTCGACATGGGCTCGCAGGATGTGTACGATCGCGTCCGCTCCGAGCGCGCCAATCCGCAGGCGGACGTCTGGTTCGGTGGGCCTTCACTGATACTGGCGCAGGCCGCGGGCGACTCGCTGCTCGATTGCCGGCGCCCGGTGTGGGCGGATGCCATCGCCCCGCGCGGGCGCGGCGCCGGCGATTGCTACTTTGCGCCCTACGAGACGCCCGCAGTCTTTCTCTACGCTGAGAAGGTCGTGACACCCGCGGAGGCGCCGCAGGATTGGGATGACCTCCTCGAGCCGAAATGGAAAGGGAAGCTGATCATCCGCGACCCGCTCGCGAGCGGCACCATGCGCGCGGTATTCGGCTTCATCATCCTGCGCGGGATGAAGCAATCCGGCGACACGGCCGCCGGATTCGCGTGGCTGCGCCGGCTCGACGGACAGACGAAAGTCTATGAGCAAAACCCGGCGCTCGTGAGCGAGAAGATCGCCCGTCAGGAGGGGTTGGTCACCATCTGGGATCTGCCGGACGTCTTGATCAGCCGCCGGCGCGGCATGCCGATCGGGTATGTCTTTCCCAAGAGCGGCACGGTCGCCATCGAGGACGGGATCGCCGTGGTGCGCGGCGCGAAGCATCTCGCGGCGGCCCGGGCATACCTGGATTTCGTCGGCAGCGTCGAGATGCAGCTCGCGGCGGCGCGCGAGGTGTACCGCCTGCCCGCTCGACTCGACCTTCCTGCCGACTCGCTGCCCGCGTGGGTGCGGGACGTGCGTCGCCGCATGATTGTGGCCGACGTCGATTGGAATCTTGTGGCCGAGCACGGCGCTGAGTGGATGCGCTGGTGGGACCAGCACGTGCGCGGCACCGGAGGAGGCCATTGACCGGTTTCCTCCAGATTCAAGCGATCCAAAAACACTGGGACCACGGCGTGACGGTCGGTCCCATCTCGCTCGACATCGCCCGGGGCGAGATTCTGGCGCTGCTGGGGCCTTCAGGAAGCGGCAAGACGACGATGCTGCGGCTCCTGGCCGGCTTCGAGACGGCCGACGGCGGCCGCATCGCCGTGGCGAACGAGGATGTGACATCGCTGCTGCCCGCGCGGCGCCGCTTCGGCATGGTGTTTCAGCACTACGCGCTGTTTCCGCATCTCGACGTTGGGCAGAACGTCGGGTTTGGATTGGCCGGGAGCCGGGAGCGGGGAGCAGTCGAGGCCAAGGTCGCAGCGGCGCTCGCACTCGTCGATCTGACAGGCTACGAACGGCGCAAAGTACACGAGCTGTCCGGCGGCCAGCAGCAGCGCGTGGCGCTGGCACGCGCCCTCGCGCCCGAGCCGCGCGTGCTGCTGCTCGACGAGCCGTTGTCGAACCTCGACCCCGCGTTGCGCGAGCGGACGCGTCACGAGCTGCGGGAAGTCATCCAGCGCGTGGGGATCACCACGCTGTTCGTGACGCACGAGCAAGAAGAGGCGTTCGATCTGGGCGACCGCATCGCGGTACTTCATCAGGGGCGGCTGGAACAAGTCGGTGTGCCCGACGAGCTCTACGAGCACCCGACCAACCTCTTCGTCGCGACGTTCGTGGGTCGTGCCAACGTCTTTCGCGGGACGTCGGCGCGGGCGCTCGGCGCGAACGGCGACCGTGTCCTGGTAGTGCGACCGGAGCGCCTGCGATTTGCCGAGGCCGGTCTTCCGGGCATCGTGCGCGAGCGGCGCTACATCGGCGCCGCCGCGTTTTTTCTGGTCGAAGGGGACGACCACGAGCGCTTCGAGGTGCTGGCGGAGCCTGACGCCGCGAAGGTGGGCGCGCGGGTCTACGTCGAAGCCACGCGCGTGATCGCGTTGTGACACAGCGGCGTCGGAGATCCGACATCGCGGCGGCCGCGTTGACGCTGCTGCTCGCCTGGCTCGTGATCTATCCGATTCTCGTCGTCGGGGTTGACGCGGCGCACCCCACGGCCCTGACCGCATTCTTCACGCGGCCGGGGGAGTGGGCGGCGCTGTGGGCCAGCGTGTGGATCTCGCTGGTGAGCGTCGTCCTCGCGGCGGCGATCGGCGTACCACTCGCGTTTCTGTTCGAGTGGTTCGATTTCCCGGGCCGCAAGACGCTCGGCGCGCTGATCGCGCTGCCGGTGGTGCTCCCGCCGCTCGTCGGCGTGATCGCGTTTCTCTTTTTGTTCGGCGAGTCAGGATTCGTCGCCCGCGCCGTCCAGTCGCTGCTCCATCTCCAGAATGCGCCGTGGCGGTTGCAGGGCGCCGTGGCGATTCTGCTCGTGCATGCCTACTCGATGTACGTCTACTTCTATCTCTTCACGCGCGCGGGACTCGCCAAGCTCGACGTCTCGATGCTGGAAGCTGCGCAGGCGTTGGGCGCCGATCGGCGCGCGACGTTGTGGCGCGTGATCGTGCCGCTGCTCCGTCCCTCGCTCGTCGGGGCCGCGATGCTCACGTTCATGACCGCGCTCGGCTCGTTCAGCGCGCCCTACATCTTTGGCGGTGGCTTTCGGGTGATGACGACGCAGATCGTCGCGACGAAGTTGAACGGCGATTTGCCGCTCGCCATGGTCGAAACCGTGGCGCTCGCGCTGGTAGCCATTGCCGGCCTGGTGATCCTGCGGCGTACGGAGGGAGATGACATCCTCGTCGCGCTGGGGAAGGGCATCGCTCCGCGGCCGCGGCCGATCCGACGGGCGAGCGTGCGCTGGCTCGCGGCGATCGCTGGTTGGGGCCTCGCGGTGCTGTTATTGCTGCCGCACCTGACGCTCGGACTGGTCTCACTCGTGCCATACGGCGCGTGGACGACAGAAATTCTTCCGCCCGTGATCAATCTCGAGAACTACCGCCGCCTCTTTTCGGAGGCCGAGCGGCTGCGCCCGATGGTGAATTCGCTGTGGATGGCGGCGGTGAGCACGGCGGTGGCGGTGGCACTCGCCCTCGCCGGAGGCTGGTTGGTGGTGCGTCGACGCGTTGTGTTGCGTCGCGCCATCGAAGCACTGCTGGCGCTGCCGTGGGCCCTCCCGGGCACCGTCTTCGCGATCGCGCTCGCGATCACTTTCAGCGTCCACGCGCCGCTGCAGCTGCGATTCGTGCTGGTGGGGACCGCGGTCATTCTTCCCCTCGCCTATCTCGTGCGCGCGCTGCCGCTCACGGGCCGGGGCATTCTCGCCGCGTATCGCCAGCTCGATCCCTCGCTCGAGGAAGCCGCCGCGAGTCTCGGCGCGGGCCGCTGGCGCACGCTTGCGCGCGTGACGCTGCCGCAGCTCCGACCCGGCCTCGCGGCCGGCGCGAGCCTCGCGTTCGTCGCGGCGCTCGGGGATATCGTGGCGTCGATCGTGCTCTACACCTATGAGACACGGCCCGTGTCCATCGAAATCCTGTCGAGCCTGCGGCTTGCTGAGACCGGTGTGGCCGCCGCTTTCGGAGTCGTGCTGATGCTCGTGAGCGCCGTCGTGCTCGGCGTGGGGGCGCGCCGATGAGGCGCCTGTGGGTACTCATGGCCGTCTGCTTCGTGGACATGATGGGCTTGATGCTGGTCGCGCCGTTGATGCCGTTCTACGCGCTCGATCTCAAGGCGCCGGAGTGGCTGGTGGGACCGCTTATCGCCTCGTTCGCCGTCGCGCAGCTCATCTCCTCGCCGGTCTGGGGCAAGTTCTCGGACCGTTATGGTCGCCGGCCCGCCATGCTCATCGGTCTTGGCGCATCGGCATTCGCCTACGTCATCTTCGGTTTTGCCAACACGCTGTCGATGCTGTTTGCTTCGCGCATCGTGCAGGGCCTCGGCGGTGGCACGACCGGCGTCGCGCAGGCCTACGTCGCCGACACGATGGAGCCGAGGGAACGGGCGAAGGCGCTGGGATGGTTGTCGGCAGCCACCAGCGCCGGTGTTGTGATAGGTCCTTTCATCGGTTCCGCGGCGTACAATTTTGGCCGGCAGACGCCGGGACTCGTCGCGGCAGTGATGGTCCTGATCAATGTCTTCTTCGCGTGGAAGTGGCTACCGGAATCGCGCGCGGCACACGCGCGCAGTCCCAGCGGGCACTTCGTGGTGCCCGAAGCTCGGTCCGTGCGCCAGGCGCTCTGGGAGATCCTCCGTCAGCCGACCACGCCGGCACATCGCGTCATCTGGATCTATGTCGTGGGCATGCTGGCGCTGAACGTCGTAATCGGCGTGCTCGCCTTGTATCTCAAGGACACGTTCGCCATCAGCGCGCGCACCATCGGATACTTCTTCCCGATTTTCGGCGTGGTAGGCGTCCTCATGCGCGCGACGATCGTGGGTTGGTTCAACGCGCGTTTCGGCGAGATCCGCACCATGCAGATCGGCACGATCTCGCTGCTCCTGGGCCTCGCGCTGATGCCGCTGCCTGCCGGTCTGCTTTCGCCAGCCCGCGCCATGCCCCTGTTTATTGTCTTCCTCATCCTCGTTCCCATGGGGACCGCGCTGCTGTTTCCTGCATCGACCTCGTTGGTGAGCGAGCGGACCGACCGACACGAGCTCGGGTTGGTCATGGGAGCGCAGCAAACCTTCCGCGGCATCGTCAGCATCGTCGGCCCCATCGGGGCCACGGTGGTGTTCGCCACGCTGGGACATGGAGTGCCGTTCCTGCTCGCGGCCGCCGTGGTCGGTGTGGCGGGGATTCTCGCGTTCCGCGAGCGGCCCCACGACCCGGTGGCGGCAACCGCCTGAGAACCGCTACTTTCTGGCCATGACTTTCGCCGTCTATCTCGCTCTCCTGAGCTGGCTGCTTACTCCACCGCCCCCGCCCTCGGCCGCCGCGCGGCCGAAGCTCGTCGTCGTCATCACCGTCGACCAGTTGCGGCCCGACTACTTCACGCGCTGGAAGAGCCAGCTGACGGGCGGATTGGGGCAGCTGGCCAACGAGGGGGCGTTCTTCACCGACGGCTATCAGGACCACGCCGTCACGGAGACGGCGCCCGGTCATGCGACGATTCTCTCAGGCATGTGGCCCGCGCATACCGGCATCATCCGCAATTCGGAGGGCGTGCAGGACTCGCTGGCGCCGCTGCTCGGCACGACGGGCCCGGGTGCCTCGCCGCGCCGCTTCCGAGGCACGACGCTGGTCGACTGGCTGAAGGCCGTCGATCCGAACGCCCGCGCGCTGTCGGTGAGCCGCAAAGACCGCGGCGCGATCCTGACTATCGGGCAGTCGAAAGAGCAGGTCTACTGGTACCAGTCGGGCTTGTTTACGACGAGCCGCTACTACGCCGACTCGCTGCCGTCGTGGGTCCAGGCGTTCAACGCTCGACGCTTGCCGTTCAAGGCGGCCAATACGGTCTGGTCGCTGCTGCTCCCGGACAGCGCGTACAAAGAAGCGGACAACGAGCTGTGGGAGAATGGCGGAACGGGCGTCGTCTTCCCGCATCGGCTGCCGCTCGACAGCGTGCAAGCGGCCGCAGCGGTGGTGGGCGTGCCCGCCATGGATTCGCTGACGCTGCTCTTCGCGCTCGAAGGATTCGAGGCGCTGCGGCTCGGCAGGAAAGGGACTGACATTCTCGCCGTGAGTCTGTCCACGACCGATGCCGTTGGACACGCGTTCGGCCCCGACTCGCGCGAGATTCACGATCAGGTCCTGCGGCTCGACCACTATCTCGCCTGGTTCTTGAAGCGTCTGACCGACCGCGTGGGACGCGACAACATCGTCATCGTCCTCACCGCGGATCACGGTGTGACGTCGTTCCCGGAACGGACCCGGGCCAAGACCGGTGGGGCGGCGTATCGCGTATTGCTCGATACGCTGATCACCGCGGTCAACCACGATCTCGACCGGCTAGCCGGCGCGGGTGGGGCGCCCCGCGAGTGGCTGGAGTTCGAGCAGGGCATGCTGTTTCTGCGCGACAACGGTCGCTTCGCCGCGATCGGCGTGAAGACCGACAGCGTCCTCGACGCGCTCACGTCCCGGATCGTGCGTCTGCAGGGCGTCGCGCGCGTGATCAAGCCCGCTGACCTGGCGCGCGCCGACACCGCGTCGGATCCCGTCGCGCGGCGCTGGCTGCACCAGCTCGCGCCCGACGCGGGCGTGGTCCTCACGGTGACGCTGCAGCCGGGGTCGGTCTGGGACATCCCCAACGTGCCGATCGCGATGCACGGCCAGCCATCTGAGGACGATACGCGCGTGCCGATCATCTTCTGGGGCCGCGGCGTGCGCGGTGGGTCGTACGCGGGGCGCATGAATTCGGTCGACATCGCCCCCACGCTCGGCGTGCTGCTCGGTGTATCTCCCTTGTCGCTCGTCGACGGGCACGCCCGCACCGAAGCGCTGGTGCCGAGGAACTAGCCGTGGTGCAGAAGCAGTCGGCGAATCAGATCCGCCGCATCGAGGAGCTGCAGCACTACGTGCGCAGTGTGGACCACATCAAGAAGCTGGTCGCGGAGCTCGAATCCAGCCGGGCCGCACGACCCAAAATCATCGAGAACATCTGCGGGAACATCGCGCGGGAGCTGTCACAGATGCGGCAGCGGGCGCTCACCGCGAATCTCGGCACCCTGCCTGACGTGGCCGGCCAGTTGGCGATCGTGGCGAGCCGCGCCGGGACGGGGATCAACATGAAGGTGCGCGCGCTGGCGGATGGTGTGAACAGCATGACGATGCAGCTGGATCAGGCGCTCAGGATGGCCCACGAGGCGCCGCCCGAAAAAGACAAAGAGAAAGCCGAATCGTAGCGATCAGCTGTCGCGCGCTGACGAAGCGCTTCGGTGACGTCGTGGCCGTCGCGGGTCTCGATCTCACCGTCGGCGCGGGTGAATGCTTTGGACTGCTCGGCCCCAACGGCGCCGGGAAGACCACCACCATCGAGATCCTCGAGGGGCTGACGCTGCCCGACAGCGGCGACGTCGAGATTCTCGGCACCCCATGGCGCGAAGGCGCCGCCGGCCGCGCCCTGCGCGAGCGCCTCGGCATTCAACTGCAGGAAACGCAGCTCGCCGACAAGCTGACCGTCAGCGAAGTGCTCAGGCTGTTTCGATCGTTTTATCGACAGTCACATACGGTTGATGAGGTCCTCGCGCTCGTCGAGCTCGAGGAAAAGCGGAACGCGCGCGTGGTGACGCTGTCCGGCGGACAAAAGCAACGGCTGGCGGTGGCGTGCGCGCTCGTGAGCAAGCCCGAGCTGTTGTTCCTCGATGAGCCCACGACGGGTCTCGACCCGCAATCGCGCCGGCAGCTGTGGGAAATCATCCGCCGGTTCCGCGCGGCCGGCGGCACAGTGCTGCTCACGACGCACTATATGGAGGAAGCCGAGCGGCTGTGTGACCGCGTCGCGATCATGGATCACGGCAAGGTCATCGCGCTCGGCACGCCGCGCGAGCTGATCGCGTCGCTCGGGGCGGAGCACGTCATCGAATTCGCGCTCAGCGACGGCCTCCCCGACGATCTCATGGACCCGATCCGCGGCGTGGGCGGCGTGACCGCGGTCCGCCCCGGTGCCGGCGCGGGAGGACTCTCGTTGACCGTCACCGAGCTGCATCGCACGCTACCCGCGCTGCTCTCCCTGCTGCAGCAGCGGCGGCTCGAGCTCTCGTCGCTCACCACGCATCACGCCACGCTCGACGACGTCTTCGTCGCGCTCACGGGACGGCAGCTCCGTGATACGTGAGCATCCGATGTACCAGCTGGCACTCTCGCGCATGCGCGAGTTTTACCGGGAGCCGGAAGCGGTGTTCTGGGTGTTCGGCTTTCCCATCGTGCTCGCGTTCGCGCTGGGGCTCGCCTTTCGCAATACCGGACCGGGAAAGCTGCAGGTCGGCGTGGTCGCCGGGGCGGGCGACAGCGCGCTCGCGGTCGCGCTCGATTCGTCCCCGCGACTCGTCGCCACGGTGCTCGATACGGCGACCGCGCGCCTGCGGCTGCGGACCGGCCGCGTGGCGCTGCTCGTGGTGCCGGGGGATCCCGTCGTTTACCGCTACGACTCGACCCGCACCGAGAGTGGGCTCGCGCGCCTGGAAGTCGACGATGTGCTGCAGCGGGCGCGCGGTCGAAAGGATCTCGTCGCCGTCCGCGACGACCGCGCGGTCGCTCCGGGCTCGCGCTACATCGACTTCCTGATCCCCGGGCTGCTCGGCATGAATCTCCTGGGGAGCGGCATTTGGGGCGTCGGCTTCTCGGTCGTCCAGGCGCGTCAACGCAAGCTGCTCAAGCGCTATATGGCGACGCCCATGCGGCGCAGCCATTACCTGCTGAGCTTCATTCTCTCACGGCTCGTATTCCTGATCGTGGAGGTCGTTGCGCTGGTGGGCTTCGGATGGCTGCTGTTCGGTGTCGCGGTGCGAGGATCCTTCACGGCGCTGGCAGGCATCACGATCCTCGGCTCGTTCTCGTTCGCCGGACTGGGGCTGCTGGTGGCGAGCCGGGCGAAGACGATCGAGGGCGTCTCGGGATTGATGAACCTGGTCATGCTGCCGATGTGGATCCTGTCGGGGACGTTCTTCTCCTACGCCCGATTCCCCAACGCGATGATCCCGTTCGTGAAGGCCCTGCCGCTCACCGCGCTCAATGACGCGCTGCGCGCCGTGATGATCGACGGCGCCGCGGTCACGACGCTGGCTACGCCGCTGGCGATCGTCGTGGCCTGGGGCGCCGTGAGCTTCGTGATTGCGCTCAAGATCTTCCGCTGGCGCTAGGACTCCGGTCGAAACAGCGCGGCCAGCCTGCGCAGGAAACCGCCGAAAACCCCCTTCACCGCGGCGTGAAATGCGCCGGCGGAGTGGAACCGCTCGGCGGGTTCGCTGCGCAGCGCGCGCCGCAGCACCTCTTCGAGCTCCCGCGGCACGTCGCGCCGCTCGGCGGACAGCGGCGGCACGTCATCGCTCGTCTGCCGCGCCAGAATCTGCTCCGGCGTTTTCCCGCTGAACGGCGGTCTACCCAACAAGGCGAAATACGCGACGGCCGCCAGCGAATACAGGTCGCCGCCCCGCAGCGCCAGCGCCAGCCCGAAGTCGGTGATGCGGAGGCGGCCGTCGGGCTCGATCAACATGTTTTCCGGCTTCAGGTCGCGGTGAATCAGGCCCACGCTGTGGGCATGCTCGAGCGCCGAGAGTGCTTCATTGAGCAGTCGCTCTGACTGGTCCAGGGAGAAGGTCCCGTGGCGCTGGATCACCTGCGCGAGGTTCGAGCCGGGGACGTATTCCATTGTATACCAGGAGAGGCCGGCGCGGCCCATGATGTCGTAGATGCTGACGATGTTGGGATGCCGCAGCCGCGCCGCGAGCTGCGCCTCCCGGCGGAAGCGCTCCACCACGCCGGGATCGGCGGTGAGTGCCGGATGCAGGACCTTGATCGCCACGTCGCGCTCGAGCGCGAGATCGCGGGCCCGATAGACGCGCCCAAAGCCCCCCGTGCCGATCTCTTCCAGCAACTCGTAGTCGTCGCCCAGCGCACGCCGCAGACGCCGCTCGAAGCCGGACTCGGTCACGGCCGGAGCGGCGGCGAGCACCTGGAACGTGCCGGCGTCGCTCACGAAGTCCTCGAGCATCTCCGTCGCCGTGTAGTAGCGATCCTTGGGAACGCGCGCCAGCGCACGGACGATCACGCGTTCGACGGCGGCGGGAATCGCCGGGCGCTGCTGGCGCGGCGGCACGAGACGCGCGGGATCCGGGTCTGGGGCATTGCCGGTGAGGGCCGCGTAAATGTTTGCCGTGACGCCATACACGTCGCTGGCGGGGTCGCCCGCTTCCCCTGCGCGGACTTCCGGCGCCATGTACGCCGCGCTGGCGTCGTCCGTCTGCATCGGCGGCAGGTAGGGGAGGCACCAATTGGAGTACCGCAGATCGGTGATGACGCCCTGGCCTCCGGTGTTGATCATCAGTGTCGAGGGGACGATGCGGCGCATGATGATGCCGCGCGCATGCGCGTGCTCGAGCGCGGCCAGGAGATCACGGATGAGCGACATGCACTGCGGAATCGGGCGCGGCCCGCGGCGGAGGGCATCCGCGAGGCTCTCGCCTTCGATCCAATTGGCCGTGCGGTAGGCGAACGTCGCGATTTCGCCGGCAGCGTACACGTGTCGGATGGCGGGATGGTCGAGCTGCGCGAGCGTTTCGGTCTCGCGCATGAACCAGGCCCGCCCCGGCGCCTCGGCCGCCAGGTGCACGCGGATCGAGACGGGCCGTTTCAGCACCCGATCCCAGCCGTGATACAGCGCGCGATCCGACGACAACGCCACGAGGTTGTCGAGCCGGAATGTCGGCTCGAGTGCGCGCAGCGCGTCGTCGAGCAGGCCCGCCGGCGGCGTTTGCGGAGCGGCGGCGCTGGTGACGGACGTCACATTCGGTGTCGGCGAGCGTCGGTCAGGTGTGTGCACGCGCGACTAATGTAGTCAGTCGTTTCGGCTGGCACGAATCACAGAGACGTCGCAGATTGGTTGAGATGGACAAGCCCCGCGAGAACCGCCATCACGTCGAACGTCGCGTCCGGCCCGAACGCCGCTCAGGACTCGACCGGCGTATCACCGAGCGCCGAGTGCGGGGCGCGCCGGTTCTGGTGGAACGGCGCGGACGCACGGAACGGCGCAGCCGCGTGGAACGTCGCTCGTCCGAGCCGCGCCGCCAGCTGAAGGACCGCCGCCGCTCTGGCCGGTCGCTCAAAGACGTCACTCCATCCTGACCCGCAGCACGCCCCAACCGTCGCGCCCCGCTCGCGCGTAGCGCGCATCCCGCAGGTAAATCGTCTTGTTCGTCGTATCCACCTCGGCCGCAAGAAAGCGGGCAAACTGGGCCATCGCCCGACCGTCGCGAGTTTGGAGGGCGCGGACGACCGCTGGTGCGCTCAGGTTCCGGGGGAGCCGCCAGTCGTCTCCCGCGACCGTATCGACGCTGGCGTAGATCGCTTCCCAGGTAAAGGGCCGGCCGATGTTGGTGAGTGCCGCCCACGCCGCGCCCGGGCCGAAGCGGCGCTCCGCGGCCTGCCGGATGTCCCGCCTCCGCACTCCCGCCACGACGCCGTGCGCACCGGCGTATAGCACCAGCACAGCCAATGCCAGCGCGGCGGCTCGCTGCCGGCCCACCGGACCGAACCAGTAGCGAATCCATCCGATCAGGGCGATGAGACAGATGATCGGGTAAAGCGCGAGCACCCAGGAAGCGACGAGGTCGTGGCGCCTTATCAGGAGGAAGGTGATTGCTCCGCCAACCAGCACTGTCGCGGCGAGCGGTTTCCAGTGCCGCTCGCTGCCCCAGGCCAGCGCAATCAACGGCAACAACCAAAAGAACGGATCGACGATCGCCACCCAGTCGAGGTAGTACCACGTGGGGCTCCACGGGAGAAATGGGCGCCAGCCGTACGAGCCCTGCCAATCCATGAACAGATGGCTCAGGAGCGTGAGCGCGACGCACAGGGTGAGCCATCGCCACGGTGGGATGGCGCCGCTGCCACGCCAGCGCCGCCACGAGCGCGCCACGATTCCGACGATCAAGGTAAGAGCCGTAATCTCGATGGGAGCGGCGGCGAGCGAGTGAGTGATGCCCCGATGATGAAGCAGGAAGTCGGAGCCCGGCCATCCCGGATAGCCCGTGAACGCTTCGGCCCAATCCGGCATGTTCGCGGCGACAGCGCCGATGAGACCAGCTCGCGCGACATGGCGATCGGCGATCGCGCGGCCGAGTGCAGCGCCGACGAGGGTGTGGGCGAGATTGTCCATGCGTACACGATGCGGGACGACCTCGCGGGCCGTCCAGGGCAGCCGTAGTTTCGATTCGTGTCGTATCTCAAGCTGACCGATTCCAGCGGGCAACCGGTCGCTGAGTCCTCGGGCGCGACGCTGCGGTTTGGTCGCGATCCCGATTCGAGCATCGTGATCCGTGGCGACTCGGCGCGGGTGGTATCGGTACGCCACGCGGAGCTGCGGTTCGAGAATGGCGCGTGGTTACTCGCCGATCTCGGGAGCAAGAACGGCACATACCTGAACGGCAAACGCGCGAGCGCGGCGACTTCCCTGAAACAAGGCGACGTGATTCGCCTCGGTGAATCCGGCCCGGAATATCGCGTAGCCACGATCGCGGCCGAGCTCGAGGCGACGCTCGCCGAACATCCGGGCTTCCAGCAGCCTCCCAGGGAGGCTGAGCAGCGCGCCTATGGCGTCACTTTGCTGGCGACCGCCAGCGGCAAGCGCTTCGAGGCGCGCGGCACCCGCATCCGTTTGGGACGCGGGCGGGAATGCGAGGTCCAACCCGTGGACACGAACGACACGAGCGTGTCTCGCGTTCATGCCGAGCTGACGGTTGGCGCGAGCGGCGGTCTCGTGATCCGCGATGCCGAGAGCAAGAACGGCACGTACCTGAACGGTGAGCGCATCGCCCAGCCGATGCCGATCCGGCTCGGCGACAAGATCATGCTCGGCCAAGGCGGTCCGGTGTTGCTGGTCGAAGGAATGGGCACCGCTCCGCAGAAAGCGGTCGCCCGTCCGCAGGCGACACCAGGCGGAGCGCTCGGTCAGAAAACGGTGATCGGGATGATTGGGGACGCGCTAGCGAAAGCGAATGACGAACGCAAGCGCGGCGGCCGTGGCACCACCGCATTCATGAAAGCAGTCAGAGAGGAGGTCGGACAGGACGCCCGTCGGAAGGTCCGCTGGCTCGCCGGACTGGTGGTCATCCTTGTCGTCTTGCTCGGTGGCGGAGTCTACGGTGTGTACTGGCTGCTGTCCCGCCAGGTCGAGCACACCAGGCAGGCACTGCGGACGGCGGAGGATTCGTCGCGAGCCGAGGGGGAGCGGCTACGGCGCGAACTGGCCGCGGCACGAGCCGCCGCAGCCCCTGCCGCCGAGGTCGAGACATTGCGCGTCAAGTTGGTCGCGGCGGAGTCGCGGACCGCGCAGCTCCAGGCGGCGCTGGACCGCGCGCAGCAGGCCTTGGGGCAGCAGTTGGCGGTGGGCGAAGCGCGCCGGGAAGAAGCGCAGCGCGATCTCCAACGCATGCGCGACGAGCTGGCGGACGCTGAGCGCCGGGCGCCATCGCAGGGCCTCATCGACAGCCTGCGGCGTTCCGTCAGTGCGGCCGAGGCTCAGGCGGCCAGCCTGGATGCGAAAATGCGCGCCATCCGGGCTACAGACTTCGCGGGCATGGCGCAGCAGAATCAAGGCGCGGTGGGTTTGATTACGGTCGCGCTCGCCGGCGAGCGCTACGACGGGACCGGCTTCGTCATCAGCCCAGACGGGTACATGCTCACCAACTGGCACGTGGTGGCGGATTCCGCGCACGCCGAGCCTGACACCGTCTGGGTCACAATGGCCGATCAGTCGACAGGCCGTTATGCGGACGTGATCGCCACATCACGAGAGCGCGACGTCGCCCTCATCAAGATTCGAGGGTTTCAGGGTTCGCACCTGACCGCCATCGATTGGGCCGGGACGAAGGCCCGGCAAGGAGAGCCGGCGGCGCTCATCGGATATCCGGCTGGCTCAGGCTTCGCACGCGATCGCACATCCATCGTTCGGACGTCGATGACGGCCGGCATCTTGTCACGGGTGACGGCCGACTTGATTCAATTCGACGGCATGACGACCGGCGGATCCTCCGGGAGTCCGGTGTTCAACGCTGATGGGGAAGTGATTTCAGTACATCGGGCGGGGCTGCGGCAGGGACCGGGATTCGCGCTGTCCGTGCCGGTGAAATACGCCATTCCACTCATGCCGCCGGCGCTGCGCCAGCGACTTGGCTTCTAGTACACCTCTATCAGTTCCTTGAGAAATCGACGGTCACGACCACCGTGCTCGGTTTAGAAACTGGGCGCTCGGTGGAAATCTGCGCCACCGTCGCGACAGCAGGCTCGCTCTGGATTCTGGAATTCGTCACAGCCTGGCGAACGGCGCTCAGAGCCTCGAACCCCTGACGCGTATCCACACCACCAGAACCGCTACGAGTCCGAACCGCATTGCGTGCTCCCCTGAGTGAGTACCGTTGGATTTCGGCTTCCCACTAGGGCAGGCGGCGTGCCGAGCAATTGTAACGAGCTAATGCTTTATTCTACAGTTGATTGCACGGTTCTTGACGTCTCGGTCGCGCTTCAGAAACCGTCAATAATTATGACACCAATTCTCTATTGCATTAGCTAACTCGAAGTCCTATTTTGGTTTCCGTTGTTCCGACCTGACATGTCCAATAATTTGACAGCGCACAAGAAACTGGCAGCTGGCATAACCCTTGCCTTCACAAGCTTCCGGAATGGTGGCGGAGCCGAATGGCCCTCCAACTGACTAATAGCTCGACACCAAACACAGGAGTAACGAAATGCGCAGAATCACGAAGCTGTCCCTGGTGGTTGCCTCGCTCGTTCTGACGGGCACGGCGCTCCAGGCTCAGACGAACAATGCGAGCATCACGGCGACGGCGAGCGTCCAGACGCCGATCAACGTGGTTGGCGCTCAGCAGTTGAGCTTCGGCAACGTGTTCCCGGGCGTGAACAAGACGGTCGCAGCGACGGACCTCACGAACGCCGGCCGATTTGACGTCACTGGCCAGGCGAGCACCCCGGTTACTCTCTCCTTCACCCTCCCCGCCACACTGTCGTCCGGCGGTAACACCATGCCGATCGTTAGCTTCACGGGCGAGTATGCGCTCGTCGCCACGCAGGTCGGTGGCTTCCTGTTCGCGCCCGCAGCGGGTGCGAACCCGACCCTCAGCGGTACCGGTGCGCTGTTTGTGTGGGTAGGCGCGCAGGTGCAGCCGGCGACGAACCAGGTGGCGGGTGTCTACACGGCTTCGATCACCATGACGGTGGTTTACTAAACGACTGGAGTTTGGCGTCGAGCTGATGGCGCGCCGGCAGGGGAGTCATATTCCTCTGCCGGCGCTGTCACAAGGAGACGCACTCAACACATGAAACGCGAATGGTGGATCGTGCTTGGGGCGATGCTGCTCGGCGTGCCGCTGCAGGCACAGGGCAGGCCGCTGACGGTCACGGGCGTGCGAGGCGTGACGTTCGGGGCTGTGCTCCCCGGCGTGCCGCGCGTGATCAGCCGCACCGACCCCGCGAATAGCGGCCAATACGACATCAGGGGATCGAGTCGCAGGCAGGTGTTGCTGTCGTTCGTGCTGCCGCTGTCGATGACAGGGCCTGCCGGGGCGCTGATGCCACTCAGCTTTGGGGCGAGTGACGCGGGGTATTCGCAATCACAGGCCATCGGGAGCCAAGTGGCATTCGATCCGAAGCAGCCGTTTACCGCCACGCTGTCGAACAATGGCCGGGGCTCGGTTTTCGTCGGCGCCACCGCCAATGCCGCGACGAATCAGCGCGCCGGCGCGTATACGGCGACGCTCATCCTCAACGTCACGGTGCTGCCATGATGCGTGCCCTGGGCCTCGCTTGCATCGTGGTGCTCGGCAATGCGTCGCTCGCCGCGCAGGGCGTCATGATCGCACCGCATGCGGTGTTCATCGACCACAGCCAGCGGAGCGGGTCGGTGCTGCTGTACAATCCTGGCACCGAACCCGTCGAAGTTACGATCTCGACGATCTTCGGCTATCCGACCACGGACTCGAGCGGCGGCATCAAGCTGTACACCCCCGAGAATCCCGACTCGACATTGCCGTCGGCGCTCGCGTGGATTCAGGCCTTCCCCCGGCGTCTGACGGTAGCCCCGAGGGAGCGGCAGACCGTGCGTTTGCTCGCGCGGCCGCCCATCGGACTGGCTGACGGCGAATACTGGCTGCGGCTCGTGATTGCTGCCCAGGCCGGGCGCGTGCCAATCACGGGCGTCGCCGATACCACCGCGATTCAAGTGGGTCTGACGCTCGAGGTCCGTACCATCATCGGCGTGAACTACCGCAAGGGTCCGGTCACGACCGCTGTGTCGCTGTCGAATCTGCGCGCCCGGGTCGTCGGAGACTCGGTGATCACCCGCGCCAGGATCGAGCGCCGCGGCAACGCCGCCTTCATCGGCATGATTCGCGAGACCCGGGTGGACTCGGGCGGCGCGGTGCGCGCGCAACGCGTCGGGGATTCGCTCGTCACGTCGTACCAGTCTCCTATCGGCGTGTATTTCACAATGGAGCCACGTCTCGCGAGCGCCATCCCGGCGCCGGGACTGGCGCGCGGCCGCTACTGGCTGCGCTATGAAGTCGTCGCCGAGCGTGAGGATCTCGATCCCAAAGTCGTGCTCAAGGCGCCGGCGGTTCGCGATTCAGTTCAGATCGTCGTGCCGTGAGAAGTATCCTGGCGTTGGCCGTATGCCTCGGTGTGCCCGGAAGCGCCGTGGCGCAGTCCGGAGCGTCCGTATCGGCCGATGCTGTGATCGTGACGGTCGGCATGACGATCACTACGCTGCGAAATTTGAACTTCGGCACCGTCATCAAAGGCGTCCCGACGACGGTGCTTCCCACCGCCGCAACCGCCGGTGAATGGCAAGTCACCGGCAGCTCGAACGCGTTCGTGATCATCAGCTTCACGCTGCCGACTCAGCTGACCAACATCCAGGCCCTGCCGGGCTCGACGATGCCGATCGCCTTCAGCGGCGTATCGGCGATCTGGCGGCGCGCGACGAACAATCCGGTCGGTGGCACGATTTTCAATCCAGCGGCTGGGGCGGTAGGTCGGTTTGGTCCGCCGGCAAATCCCAACATGTACGTCTGGGTGGGCGGCACCGTGAATCCCGCGGCCACGGCGAAGCCCGGGATTTACCAGGGGACAGTGATCGTCTCCCTCATCTACCAGTAGACCATGCTCGCTCTGGTGGCGGCCCTGAGCCTCGGTGCCGTCGTCCGTCAGGACACCGTGCCGGAACCGGTCGTCATCGAGCTGCGCATCGGTCGCATCACCGGCACGACGGTGCAGGCGTATCGCGTGCGCTCCGAGGTGCTGGTGCCGCTGTCCCAGTTTTTTCAGCTCGTCGAGATACGCCATCGCCTGACTCCTGATGGGCGCCTGGAAGCGACGGTCGATCCCGGCAACCGCCGCATCGTGATCGATCCGCGCAGTGATTCGATGCAGTACGGTGATCGACGCGTGCGGATCGAGCGGGAATTCATTCGATTCGAGTCTCCGGAGCTCTACGTCGGCAGCGAGCGTCTGGGCGACTTGCTCGGCATAATGTTCTCGGTCGATTGGTCCGATCTCACTGCCACGGTGGTGGATCCCAGCACCCTGCCGATTGCGCGGCGACTGCGGCGGGAAGCGGCACGCGAGGCCTACCTGCGCCGTCCCGATGGCATCCGCCCCGACGTGACGTTGGGTCTCCAGCGCCCGTCGTGGGACGGGGCCGTCGTCGATTATTCGCTCTTTTCGCCGTCCAGCGATCCGCTGGCAGGGTCGACGTATGGATTCGGACTGGGCGCCGACGTCGGCGGCGGATCGCTCGAAATGCTGGCGCAGAGTGTCGGCCCGGCGGAGCTGGGCCGGCTGCACGTCGATGCCTCGTGGACCGGCGTCTGGCGGGAGAACCGCTGGGTCAAGCAGCTGCGGTTGGGCGATGTGGCGTCCACGGGCCCGCGCTCGCGCGCGCTCGAGGGCGTCGCGATCACCAACGCGCCCTTCGTCCGGCCGTCGCTCATCGGATCGTTGCGCTACGCCGGCAGCCTCGAGCCGGGATGGTCGGTCGAGGCGTACCGCGGCGGCGATCTCGTGGCCTACGATTCGGCCGACGCGTCGGGCGGGTTCTCCATCGCGCTTCCGGTGCGCTACGGCGAAAACCCGGTCGACTTCGTCGCCTACGGTCCGTTCGGCGAGATCCGCGAATTCAACCGCACCTATCGCGTGTTGACCGAGCTGCTGCCCGCGCGCCAGTTCGAGTACGGCCTCGCGGGTGGCCGCTGCCCGCAGCCGTCGTTCATCTGCAACGCGACAGCGAATCTCGACATGCGCTACGGCGCCACGGCGCGATGGACGCTGCAGGGTGGACTGGATCAGTTCTGGCGGGACTCGCTTTCCAACCGGACGCATCCCTACGCGGCGCTGGTCGCAAATCCGAGCAACGCCTGGGCGATCCAAAGTGAAGTGGTCGGTGCA
>WNFD01004618.1_pt1 | contig 21018 bp, 20 predicted proteins | sample 5400491 | NCBI WGS metagenome assembly WNFD01 (sample SAMN13153343, study PRJNA577476) | soil metagenome | isolation source: 120 cm saprolite under Douglas fir tree site 2 hole 2 replicate 2 | place: USA:California | collected 2015-04-18
CGTTGTGGAACTTGATCCCCTGGCGCAGAAGGAACTCGTAAGTGGTGCCATCGGGTGACACCGACCAGGACTCCGCGAGGCTCGGCGTGGTCGGGCTCTGGGGCATGGGCTTCACCAGCGCGTCGTGGATCGCGTAGAGGACCTTGAACGGACTGATGGCGGACTCGGTCTCGCCGGGATCGAGCCAGCGGGGTGCCAGCGTGACGTGGAAGGCGTACGTCACCTGGCCCTCGGGTCCGGCCGCCTCCGCGGTCCTCCCGGGAGCGTCAAGCGCCCAGATCGCGAAAAGCACCACGACTGCGGCGACGAATCGCGCGAACAACCTCACCATGAACCTCCTTGGGGGATCATTGCGGCTTGAGCCGAACGTCCTCGTACGGCGCCGAGTACGGGTAGTAGGGGATCAGGGTGAGGGCCGGCTCGTCAACCTTCGGTCCCACGCCTCGAATGAATCCATTTTCCCAGATCGGGGCGAACACGACGCGATCGTGGAGGATCCGCTGGATCTGATGGAGCAGCGCCTCGCGCTTCTTGCGGTCGAGCTCTCTCGCCTGCTGCTGGAAGAGGTCTTCGACTTCGGGGAGGACGCCGTACGCGTACCGGCCGCCCCGCGTCGCGAGCAACTCGATTCGAGTCGCCGCGTTACCGCCCGCGCCCGTTCCGCCCAGCACGACACCCCGGAGCTTCTTCTCCCCCCAGCTCGAAAGGAAGGCGGCGCGCTCCAGCGTCCTCACCCGCGTCCGGATCCCGACGACGCCCAGGTAGTTGGAGACGGCCTCCGCCATGGAGTAGTAGGGCGGTTGGGGCGTGAGGTCGCCGCCGTCGAAGCCGTTCGGGTAGCCGGCCTCGACCAGGAGCTGCTTGGCGCGTTTCGGGTCGTAGGGGTGCGGATCGATGGGGATCGCGAACTCCATCGCCCGCGGGACGATGTTGCCGGTGATACCCGCGAAGCCGAGCTGCTCGGCTTCGTTGACCGTCTTCCGATCGATGGCGAGGCTCGCGGCGAGTCGCACCCGCTGGTCGTGCCACGGCGACTTCGGGTCCCACTGCTCGATGAAGTCGAGGAAGAAGACCCCGTTGGTCCGCGTGGCGACGAGCTTCAGCCCGGGCGTCCGCCGGACCTCCTCGGCCACCGGGCCCGTCAGGAAGTACGCCACGTCCACCTCGCCGCGCTTGAGCGCGGCCGCACGCGTCGTCTCGTCGGGGACACTCCTGAAGACCAGGCGCTTGACGCTCGGCGCCTTGCGCCAGTAGCCGTCGAACGCCTCGAGGATCAGCTCCACGCCCGGGGTGAAGCTGACGAACCGGTAAGGTCCGGCGCCGATCGGGGCCTTCTTGAAGCCCTCGTCGCCGACACTCTCGACGTACTTCTTGGGCACGATCCAGCCGGCGCCCGCCGCCGTCGTCCCGTAGAACGTCATGAAGTCGGGCCACGGCTCCTTGAGGAGGAACCTGATCCGGCGCGCGTCGACGATCTGCACCTCCTTGACCTTGTCCTTGAGGAGCTTCGCCGCCCCGCCGCGGTAACGCTCGAAGGAGAATTTCACGTCCTCGGCGGTGACGGGCTCGCCGTTGTGAAACTTGGCCCCCTGGCGCAGCACGAACTCGTAGCTGGCGCCGTCGGGGGACACCGACCACGACTCCGCGAGGCACGGCGTGTTCAGGCTCGCGGGCATCGGCTTCACCAGCGCGTCGTGGAGCGCGTAGAGGATCTTGAACGGCGTGGCGACGGACTCCGTCTCCGCGGGGTCGAGCCAGCGCGGGGCGAGGGTGACGTGGAACGCCCACACCATCTGGCCTGCCGGGGCCGCCTCCGCGGCCCTCACGTGAGCACCGAACGCCCAGGCCGAGAAAAGTAGCGCGGCGGCAACGGCCGGTCGGGCCAGTGATCTCATGCTTGGCCTCCTCGCCGGAACGTAGAGAGATGGCGCCTCGCGCGCAGGTCAGACACCCGCGCGGCGCAGGCGCGTGCCGGCATCGATCTCGCGGACGACTTCGACGGTCGCCGTGGAGACGGGCGTGGGTACGCCCGCTTCGCGACCCTGCCGCACGACGTGGCCGTTCATGAAGTCGATCTCGGTGGGGCGCCCCTTGGTCACGTCTTGCCCCATGGAGGAGCGCCAGTTGCGCCCGCCCGCCGAGGTCGGCGTCAGCATCCGATCCAGGGAATCCCGAATGTCGCGACGGTCCGCAGCCGCCCACTGCTCGGCGGTGGTGCCGTTGAACTTGGGCACGCGATAGCCGAGCGCCAGCCCGACCCGCGCGGACTCCGCCCCGAGGTGGATCGTGATCGCGCGGCCCACCTCGCTCGAGGCGATCTCGGAGGAGCCGAGGCCGGACATGGCCTGCACGGGGTTGCCCGTGGAGTTGGCGCAGAGCTTCGACCAGCGCTCGCCCCAGAGGTTGTCCGTCACCAGAGCGCCGTCGATCACCTTGAGCATCTCCGCCACCTCGGTGGCGCGCGCGGTGGTCCGCCCATCGTGCTCGCCAACCCGGAAGACGTCGTGCCCCGTGCCCTGGCCCTTTTCGGCGCCGCGCTCCACCTGGCCGGGCTTCCACAGCGCCACGCCGATCTTCGACATGACCAGCCCGAGCGAGCGTGAGGCGCCCGCGACGGAGGCGACGATCGGGTCGGGCCAGCAGTTTTCGGAGGCGACGATGAAGCCGTCGGCCTTGAGGTGCCGCAGTGCCACCTGGGCCGCCCACGCCGTGTCGTAGACCTTCATGGCGACGAACGCGAGGTCGAAGTCGCGCGGCATGCGCTGCGATTCGCCTAGGTGCACCGCCTTCGGGTGGGCCTCGAACGGATCGTGCGGTCCTGTCACCGAGATGCCTTTCTTGCGGATCATCTCGACCTGCTCGGCCCACGGATCGACGAGCGTCACGTCGTGGCCGGCGCGCGAGAGGAATGCACCGATGTAACTTCCAATGGCTCCGGCACCGACGAACAGGATCTTCTTGGCCATACCGTCCTCCCAGTGTGGTTCGAGTGCCCGGCATTATCGCGCGTCCTGCGCTCCGAGGCGATGGGCAAATGGTTTGCGCTCCCGTCCTCTCATCGCTAGAATCCTCCCGACGATTCCGGCCATCATCGTCCTCAAAGGGGGCGGCCATGAACCTGCTCGCACTTCTGTCCTTGGCGGCAACCGTTCTGCTGTGCGGGGCACTTCCTGCCCGGGGCCAGGAGTTACCCGATGGAAAGGGCAAGGAAATGGTCGCGGCCAGTTGCAACAGTTGCCACCCGTTCTACGCGCGCCTCGGCGCCGGATACACGGCCGAGGGCTGGCGCACCGTCATGCGGATGATGACCAATCACGGAGTCGTCGTACCGGCGGATCAGGTCGCCACGATCACGGAGTACTTGACCAAGAACTTCCCGGAAAAGCCGAAGCCCGCCGGCGCGGTGATCGCGGGGCCCGCCAAGGTTTCGATCAAGGCGTGGCAGGTGTCCACGCCCGGGTCGCGGCCGCACGATCCGCTGGCGACGAGGGACGGATCGCTCTGGTACACGGGCCAGATGACCAATATGCTTGGCCGAGTCGATCCGAAGACCGGCAACATCAAGGAATATCCCCTCAAGACGCCTCACTCCGGACCGCACGGTCTCGACGAGGACAAGGCCGGTAACATCTGGTACACCGGCAACACCGGGGCCTTGATCGGCAAGCTCGACCCGAAGACGGGTGTTGTCACCGAGTACAAGATGCCGGACCCGGAGGTGAAGGATCCGCACACGCTGATCTTCGATCAGAGCGGGGTCCTGTGGTTCACGGCTCAGAATGCCAACCGGGTGGGGCGGCTCGATCCGAAAACCGGCGAGATCAAGCTGCTCACACCGCCGACACCGAAGTCGCGCCCTTACGGTATGGCGGTAAATTCGAAGGGGACCGTGTTCTACGTCGCGTTCGGCGCCAACAAAGTGGGAAGCGTCGATCCGAGGACGCTGGAAATTCGTGAGTACCCGTTGCCGGATGCGGCTTCCCGCCCACGGCGTATCGCGATCACCAGCGACGATATCGTCTGGTACAGCGACTTCTCGCGGGGCTATCTGGGCCGTCTCGATCCCGCAACCGGCAAGGTGACCGAGTGGCCGTCGCCGAGCGGGCCGAAGTCCGAGCCCTACGGCATCTCCGCGATCAACGACATCATCTGGTACAGCGAGTCCGGGACGACCCCGAATACGGTCGTGCGCTTCGACCCCAAGGCCGAGAAATTCCAGAGCTGGGCGATCCCGGGCGGTGGGAACATCGTGCGCAATACCTCGGTCACGCGGGACGGCAACTTCGTGCTGGCCAACAGCCTGGTCAATGCCGTGACCCTGGTCACAATCTCGAAATGAGGTGACGAGCCGCGACGAAGCGCTGGGGTGCCCGTCCTCAGGGACCTGATCGCCAATCCCAGCCGGCCGCCTCCAGCTCAAGCAGCGCAGCAAACCGTCCGCCGCGATTGGCGAGATCGCCGGGGGTGCCTTCTTCGACGACGTAACCCTTGTCGAGGACGATCACCCTGTCGGCTTCGACGGCGGTCGACAGCCGGTGCGCGACGGTCAGGACGGCGCATCCTCCCGGCAACACGGACTCTCGCAGCGCCGCGCGAAATGCTGCGTCGCTAACACTGTCAATCGCGGCGGTCGCCTCGTCCAACAACAGAACCGCTGGTTCATGCACCAGTGCCCGGGCCAAGGCGAGCAGCTGCTGCTGACCCGCGGATAGCGGCGTTCCGCTGCCGCCGCTACTGCCAACGAGCAGGGTCTGATAGCCCTGCGGGAGCGCTCGAACGAACGCGTCGGCACCGGCAACCTTTGCCGCCTCGAGCACGGCGTCCTCAGGCACGGAGCGATCCCTGAGCGTGAGATTCTCGAAGACCGTCCCTGAGAACAACTGCACGACTTGCGGCACCACCCCCAGGATCCTTCTGCGTTCCGATTCCGTCAGCGCACGAGGGTCGCGACTTGCGACACGGACGGTGCCTGCCCACGGAGCGTAGAGGCCCGCAAGGAGATGGAGGGCGCTGGTCTTCCCGGCGCCGGTGCGTCCCACCAGTGCCACGTGTTCGCCGGCGTTGACCACCAGAGAGGTGCGATGCAGGACCGGCCGCCCGTCCGCGTATCCGAAGACGACGTCGCCAAGGTGAATCGGCGGCAGCCCGCCGCTGCGTTCCGTCTGCACCTCGGCGGGGGCTGCCGTTTCGGGCGTCAGGGCCAAAGTCGCGAAGATGCGTTCAGCGCCGGCCAGGGCACCTTGGACCGTTTGCCATTCTTCGCCAAGGGCGGTGATCGGCTGGAAGAAGCGTTGCAGGAGAATCAGGAACGCTGCAAGCGTCCCCAGCGAAATATCGAACGCGTCGAACGCCTGTCGCGTCCCGGCCCAGAGCAGAGCGGCGACCGCCAACGACGAAAGGATGGCGGTCATCGGCGTGTACAGAGCCGAAAACTTCGTGGCGCGGTTCGATGCGGTCAGAGCATTGGCGACGACCCGACGGAACCCTCCGACGGCCTCGCGTTCCCGACCGAATGCACGAATGACCTCCACGCCTCTCAGACTCTCCTGAAGACGAGCCGTGAGTGCCCCCACCGCGATACGGGTGGCGCGCTCGGCTTGCCGGACGCGTACCTGCAAGTACCTGATGACGATGACCAGCGGAGGGGCTACCAGACCAGCAACGAGGGTCAGTGGTGGACTGAGGATGACCATCCCGATCGCGATGGTCACGAGTCGCACGAGGTTGGCCACCAAGATGGCGACGCCCGACGAGAACACGGTGTCCAGCGTCTCGACGTCGGACGTGCAGCGGCTGATGACGTCGCCCACCGGCGTCCGGTCGAAGTAGCCGATTGGTAGCCGCTGCAGATGCGTAAAGAGGCGCACCCGCACGCTGGTCAGCACCCCCTGCGCGACGGTCGCGGCGAGATAGCTGTAGAGAAACGTCATCGCCTGGATGGCGGCGCTGGCTCCGAGGTAGAGGATGGCGAGGAGGAGCAAGCCAGCCGGTCGCCCTGTCGTCAGATGGTCGTCGACGATCGTCCGGATGATGAACGGCGGCACCAGTTCGAAGGAAGCCGCGGCGAGCACGAATACCACCACGACGGTCGCCCTGGCGCGCCAGGGCCTCAACAGGCTCGCCAAATGTCCACGCAGCGACACGGTTTCTCTCACCGGCGCGCCCCGTCGACCGGCGCCATCTCAGCATTGAGCTGCGCGCGGTAGATGCGTGCGTACAGGCCGGACGCGGCCATCAACTCGGCGTGGGTTCCCATTTCCTCGATCCTGCCGTCTTGCAGCACCACGACCAGATCGGCATACGGAAACGCCGCCAGGCGGTGCGAGCACACGATGATGGTCACGCGGTCTTCCGGGGGCGCTTCGGGGCCGAACGCCTGCTTCAGCGACGCGACGATACGGGCCTCGGTCGAAACGTCGACCGCTGAGAACGGATCATCCAAGACCAGCAGTCCCGGAAAGCGGGGTGCCGCTGCGGCGATCGCGCGCGCCAATCCGACCCGCTGACGCTGGCCACCGGAGAGGCGCACCCCGAGCTCGCCAATTTCCGTGTCCAGGCCGCCCGGAAATCCGGGCATGTCCTCCTCCAGCACCGCCAATCTCACCGCATCCAGCAGAAATGGATCGTCGTGAGGCTCGCCCCCGCGGCCGAGCGTGAGGTTTTCTCGCAGAGAGCCTGAAAACAGGAGCGCGTCCTGCGGCAGGTAGCCGATGAGCCCTCCCCGTTCCTCGGGCGTGAGCTTCGTGAGGGGATGGCCATCGATGAGCACCGTTCCCGATTCGAGCGGATAGATTCCCAGCAGTGACCGTGCGAGCGTGCTCTTGCCGGACCCGACGGGCCCGGTGACCGCGACGAGAAGCCCGGCTGGGATGTCGAGGTTCAGTCCACTCAATGCCGAGGCCTCCCCGCCCGGATACCGCAACGTCATGCTGCGTAGCGACACAGCCACCGGGCCCGGCGTTCTTGGCGTCGGTCGGCCCGCTGTCTGCGCGATCCCTGCGACGTGCCCGGCGCGGAAGGAGGCGAGACGAGGCTCGCCGGCAACTCCCAGTGCGGGAGCGAGCAGGGGCCGCAGCCGGGCATAGGCGGCCGCGCCGCTTTGCACCGAGTTCACGAGCTGCGGGATCCGATGACCGCGGTTGACGAAGCGGAGAAACAGTTCGAGATAGGCGACAAAGGCGCCGACGGTCATCACGCCGGCGACAACGCGCTCGCTTCCCTGCCAGACGATCAAGAGAACGCCGGCGATCATCAGGGTGGTATAGATCGGCTGCAACCCCCCTTTGAGTCGGGTGAGGCCCAGGTTTCTCTCCGCGACCCGGCGTGACAGCTCCGCGACGCGCTCGACCGACGCACTGGCCCGGCCGAAGAGGCGCAACACCCTGATCCCCGACAGATGTTCCTGAATCGCCGAGGTGAGGTCTGCGTTCGCCTCGCGGGAGCTCGTGGTGCGCCGGGCTACCCACCGGCCAGTCGCGTGCGCGAGGACCATGGCCAAGGGTGCCGGTAGCAGGGCCAAAACCGTGAGGCCCGGATCGAACACCAGCAAGGCTACGACGAAGGAGAGGGAGAAGAGCACGGTGTCCCAGGTCTCGATGGTGAACTCGCGGACGCCGACGCCAAGCACCTCGACGTCTCCGACAATCCTGGCCATGAGATCGCCGATCGAGGCCCGTTGCAGATCGGCCATTGGCCAGGCGAGAACACCGCGGAAGGCGTCGGCTCGTACGTTCGCGCGGATCCGCGCGTTGGCCGTCATCAGCCACCAGCGTTTTCCGATGCGAGGCACCTCGGTCAGCAACGTGCCGCCGACGAATGCCAGCGCGGCCCAGCCGACGTCTGCGGCTGTGGCTTCGCCCCGCGCCAGGGACAGCGCTCGGTCAATCGCGCGGCCGAGCAGGATCGCCGGCAGGACGACGGCGGTATTCATGACGATGCCAGCGACGGATCCCAGCACGAGCTGGCCCGCCACCTGCCGAAAATACCGCCGCATCTCCCAGAGAAAGCCCAACATGAGGCAGCCCTATGGCATCAAGGTGTATCGGACCGCTACGGCCGCGCGGGTCAACGGGTTGTCATCTTCTCAACGCGGGGTCCTCGAGGAGCCCGGCAACGCGCGCGACGATCACGTCGCGGGCACGCTGGAAGTCCTCGCTGACCGCCGGCACGTCCCAGCGCTCGATCCGTGGCGCCCGGGCCGCCAGCTCGCCGAGGTCGCAGGCGAAGGTGACGACGACCGTCGCCCCCTCGACATCGGACGGCGTGAGACGTGACGGTTTCCGACCTGCGACGTCGATGCCGTCATCGCGTAGCCCCTGCGTGACACGTGGCGGAATCACGTCATCGGGCTCGGTCCCGGCGGACGTCGCCCTCGCGGCGAGACCGCGAGCGGCCGCGAGGCGGTTGAAGTACTCGGCGGCGATGAGGCTCTTGGCCGAGCCGTGCAGACAGACGAAAAGGACCTTCCCTTGCTGGGTGACCATGGTTTCCTCTCTCACCGCTCACGCGCGCGTGACGGTGGATAGCACTGCCTTCGCCCCAGCAACCGCGAAGAGCCGACTCCTCGCGATCCCGAGAATAGCGCCAACGAGCATGACGTTGATCGTTGCCACCCGCCAGACCATCAGGACGAGCACCGTCGCCGTCAGCGTGGCGAGGGCCAGGACGTCGGGCAGCGCGTAGGGCGCGAGCCGTATGAGTGAGACAGCGAGTACCCCGATCACGGCCGGTGCGATACCCCTCAGCGCCGCTCTCGTCCACACCAACTTCCTGATCCGATCGAGCGCCGGGAGAATCGCCAGCATCATGACGAACGACGGCAGGAACGCGGCTGCGCCACCGACCACGGCCCCGGCGACCCCCGCTACCTTGTACCCCACATACGCCGCGACCATCAGGATCGGTCCCGGCGTGAACTGGCCGAGGGCAAGCCCGTCGATGAACTCTTGAGGCGTGAGCCAGTGGAACTGGCCGACCACTTGCTCTTGCATGAACGCGATCATCGTAAGGCCGCCGCCGAACGTCAGAGCTCCTACCTGGAGGAGGAACGCGCCGACCTGCAGAAGGCTCGCGCCGGGCGCGTCGCCGGGAGCGGCAACCACGCCGGGCACGGGCGTCGAGCGCGCGACGAGGTGCACGACGGCAAGACACGCCGCGAGCGACACGAGGACCGTCACGCCGAGCTTCCTCGAGTGAAAGAGCCAGAGCCCGACACCGCCCGCGAGAAGCAGGATCCCGGCCACGCCGAGGGGACTGGCGAGAGTGGCCACCGCGGCCGCGATAGCGATCAAGACTTGAGAGCGGGTGTTCATGGCGGCCCTGCCCAGGCGATAGACGGCGACGAGATAAATCCCCAGCACCACGGGTCCCAGACCGTAAAGCGCTCCGCGGAGAATGGGCGTGACGCCCAGTGCGGCGTAGCCCATCGTCAAGACCAGCAAGACGAAGAAACCCGGCAACACGAAGCACAGCCCACCGAGCAGCCCGCCCCACCATCCGCCCCGCGCGTATCCCAGGAAGATGCTGAGCTGCGCCGCGGTCGCGCCCGGCAGCATGTTGACGAGCGAGAGCCCTTCGACGAACCGCTCTGTCGAGACCCACTGGCGTTTTTCCTGGAGCTCCGCCTGCATGATGCCCATGATGGCGGGGCCACCGTAGGCCGTGGCGCCGATCTTGAGGAGCTGAGCCGCGATGTCGTTCCAGGTCTCTGCGAGCTTGCGAGCGCTCAAGTTGGGCTCCTATTTCACGAACACCCACGTCGGTTGGAGCAACGGGAACGCGATGAGCCCGATGATTGCCGTGGCGGCCACGAGCAGGGGATTACTGACCTTCCAGCGGAACAGGACCAGGAGGCTCGCGAGCGCGACGAGCGCCGTGAGCCAGTCACCGATGGCGATCCGGCCAAGGAGCACGCAGGCGCCCAGGATCGTGCCGATGGCCGCGGCGTAGGCACCCTTGATGAACCCCTGCACGTTCAGGTTCGTCCGGTAGCGCACGAGGATCGGCGCGACGATCAAGACGAGCAGAAAGGACGGCAGGAAGATGCCGATCGTCGACACCAGTGAGCCCCAGAAGCCGTCGACGAGGGAGCCGCCCAGTCGCGCCGCGACCAGATAGCCCACGAAGGTTGCGGTGATGACGACAGGGCCGGGACTGATCATCCCCATGGCCACCGCGACGAGGAACTCGCGCTCGCTGAGCCAGCCCGTCTGTTGGACGAGGCCTTTCTCGAGGAACGGTACGATGACGAGGCCACTGCCGAAAGTGAGCGAGCCGGCCTTCAGGAAGAACGTGAGGAGCTTGCCCAGCATCGCGCCCAGAGTCTCCGGCGAGGCGCCGGAGGCGACGAGCGGCACGCCCAGCATGAGCGACGTGGTCGTCGATGCGGTCTTGCGCGCGCGGAAGAGTGAGCCGTAATACAGGACGCCCACAACCCCGCACGCGATGAAGACGAGCGCGACTTCGGCCCGTACCGCGACGGTGATAGCGAAGGCCGCTGCAGCGAGCGCCCACTCCAACCAGTCCTTCATCCCGAGCTTGGTCAGCCGGTAGCAGGAGTGCAGGATCAGCGCGATGACGGCGGGGCTCACGCCATAGAAGATCGCTGTCACCCAGGGAAGCCCTCCGAAGTGGACGTAGAGCGCGCCGAGGGTCGCCACGATGATGAAGTTCGGCAGGATGAATGCCCACCCGCCAGCCCACGCTCCCCAGAAGCCGCCACGGATGTACGAGATCCAGATGCCGACCTGGATCGCAAGGGGGCCGGGCAGGGATTGGCAGACGGCGATCCCTTCCCGCATCTCGTCCTTGGTGAGCCACTTCTTTTCGCCGACCATCTCGCGCTCCATCTGCCCGACGAGCGCGACGGGGCCGCCAAACCCGAGGAGGCCGAGGCGCAGGTAGTACCGGACGAGCTCGCGGATCGGCACGCGTTGGGTCGTCGGTTCCAGTTCCATCCCTTGATCCTCCCTCGCCCGGGGTTTTGCGGAGTGTAACGCTTGACGGATGATGTAGCAAGAGTTACGGTAAGCTCAATGCGCTGGCTGACGCTCCTGACGACCCTGCCGCCTAAGCCGACCCGGCACCGCGTCGGGGTCTGGAGGAAGCTCCAGCGGATGGGCGCCGTCCGGCTGCGGGGCGCCGGCTGGCTCCTGCCGGAAACTCCGGAGACCACGGAGCTGTTCCAGTGGCTCGTGCAAGAAATCCAATCATTCCGCGGCGAGGCAACGCTGCTGCGCGTCGATCGGATCGAAACGATGACCGACGAAGAGATCGCCAGCCTCTTCCACAAAGCCCGCGGCGTCGAGTACCAGGCGGTGGTGCAGGGCTGTCGAGACATCCTCCGGCACCTCGATCGCTACCAGGCGAACCACCGCCGATCGATCCCGCAGCTCCGCAGCAAGCTCGATGGCCTGAAGCGTGAGCTGGACCGCGTCCAGTCCATCGATTACCTGAAGGCACCGGCCGGGGAGCGCGCTCGCAGTCTGTGGGAGACGACGGCCAAGCGTCTGCGCGCCGCGGAGACGCGGCCACGCGCGAGGAGCGGGCGTCACCGAACGTCGCTGCCGCCCCGCGGCAGCACGTGGGTCACGCGCCCGCGACCCCATATCGACCGCATCGCCTCCGCCTGGCTCATCAAGCGCTTCTGCGATCCGGAGGCGAAGTTTGCCTTTGCCGACGCGGCCGACGCCGCCCGCAAGGGGATCCCGTTTGATGTTCTCGGCGCGGACTTCGGCCATCACGGCGAGGACTGCACGTTCGAGACCCTGGTCAAGCGGTTCGGCATCAAGGATCGCCGGATCAGGACGATGGCCGAGATCGTGCACGAGGCCGACCTGCACGACGGCAAGTTCACCCGCAACGAGGCCACGGGCGTGGACCTCGCGATCAACGGCCTCGTTGAGGCCACGCCGGACGATCACGAGCTGCTTGAGCGCGGAATGGCGATCTTCAATGGGCTCTACACGGTGTTGAAGCAGAAGACGTAGCACATCCAACACGTCCTAACCCTGGAGAAGACGCAATGAGCAAGACGACGATCGTGCTCGCGTTCCTCGTGGCGTGGTTCTTCGCCGCGCCAATAGGATGGGCCCAGAACTATGGCGACAAGGAGCATGCCGAGCTTGCGAAGGCGCTGAAGGACGCCAAGATCTCGCTGCAGCGCGGGCTGGCGGCCAGCGCCAAAGAAGGCAAGGCGATCTCCGCGAAGTACGAGGTCGAGCACGGCAAGCTGCAGCTCTCGGTCTACACGATGAAGGGGGACACGTTCTCCGAGGTGATCGTCGATCACAAGACCGGGAAGGTCGCGAAGGCGGAGCCGATCGCCGGCGGCGACGACCTCACGGCGGCGAAGGCGCAGAGCCAGGCGATGGCCAACGCAAAGCGGTCCCTCGATGCGGCTGCGTCCGAGGCCGTGAAGGAGAACAAGGGGTACCGCGTCGTCAGCGTCATGCCGGTACTGAAGGACGGTCATCCCGTGGCCGACGTCACGCTGGTGAAGGGCACGGAGTGGAAAACGGTGGCCGAGAAGCTCGACTGAAGCAAGAGTCCCTGAGGTTAGGAGCGAAAATCCTCATGAATGGCACGCGCCGAGGGATGTTCAAAAGCACGCTGGCCGCGCTCGTGCTGGCCCGGTGGTCCCGATTTCCGGCGGCGGCCGCTGCCGAGGAGCTCAAAGTGCCCGACAACGTGCCCGTGGTCAAGTTCAATTTCGAGGCAAAAGGCATCGAAGACTGGACGACGGTGGACGGCCAGTGGGCGGTGGAGGACATGGCCGGCGCGCCGAGCGGCAAGAAGGTGCTCGTGCAGCGCGCGACCAAGAACCAGTTCAACGTCATCGTGGCGCCGTCAGGTCCATACAACGATGTCGACGTGTCGCTGAAGTTCAATCCGATCTCCGGCCAGGAAGATGCTTCGGGCGGCGTCGTCTTCCGCTTCAACGACGGCAAGTACTACGTCGTCAGAGCCAACGCGCTCGAGGACAATCTCCGGCTGTACTCTTACGACCGAGCACGCCGGCAGCTCGCGAGCGCGAGCGTGAAGGCGCCGGCGCTCGGGCAGTGGCACACGGTGCGCCTAGTGGCGATCGGCGATCACATGCAGGCCTGGCTCGACGGCAAGCTCTATCTCGACCACCGTGACTCGCGATTCAGGTCCGGCCGCGTGGGGCTGTGGACGAAGGCCGATTCAATCACGGCATTCGATGACCTGACGATTCGTGGTGTGACGGGGGGCGCTTGAATGGAAAACACGCGAGATGATGGAGACATCTGCCATGAGACATCCGCTGCTGAAGTCTGCAATCGTTCTTGTCGGGCTCGCGGTGGTCGTCGGCATATCCGCGCGCGCGCGCGGCGCCGACCCCGACTGGAAGGCCGTGGAGCACGCACTGGGAAAGGCGGGCCAGCTGCAGCCCGGGGACGTCTTCCGCGTCGGGATGCCGCGGACTGACCTCGCGGTCACCGTGAAAGGTGTTCCGGTCAAGGCCGGGTTTGCACTCGGGTCCTACGCGGCCTTCAAGCAGGTGGGCGACCGTGCGATGGTCATGGGCGACCTCGTCCTGCTCGACCTGGAAGTGCCCGCGGTGATGTCCGGCCTCTTCAGCGGTGGGCTCGAGGTCACCGCCGTGCACAACCACCTCAACGAGATGTCGCCGCACGTCATGTACATGCACTACGAAGGACACGGCGACGCGGTCCAGCTGGCGAAAGCGCTGCGCCAGGCCTTGTCCGCTAGCGGAACGCCGCTGGGCGCCAGCGGGGCCGTGGCCGCTGTTTCTGGTGGTCCTGTGCTCGACGCCAAGCAGATCGACCAGGCCCTCGGCCGTCCGGGGAGGGACATCGGCGGCGGCGTGTACCAGGTCACCGTTCCCCGCGCGGAGGCGATCACCGGGATGGGGCAGCCATTGCTGCCCGCCATGGGCGTGGTGACGGTGATGAACTTCCAGCCGACCGCCGATGGCAAGGCGGCGATCACGGGCGACTTCGTGCTCATCGACAAGGAAGTGAACGCCGTGGCCAAGACGCTGCGGCAGCACGGCATCGACGTGACCGCACTGCATAACCACGGGCTCATGGACACGCCGCGGCTCTTCTACATGCACTTCTGGGCCAACGACGACCCGGCAAGACTCGCCCAGGGATTGAAGGCCGCGCTCGACCAGACCAACAGCGTCAAGGCGAAGTAGGGAAGGAGACTGCTGATGAAATGGGTCACCCGTGAAAAGGCGCGCGTCGACCGCATCGCCTGTCCGTGGCTGATCACGCGGTTCATCGACAAGAGCCCGACGTTTCTCTTCGTGCCGGCCGCCCAGGTCATGGCGGTCGCCGAGCGTGAAGGGGCCATCCCGTACGACGTTCCGGGGGTGGAGCTCGGACACGTCGCTGACCGCTGCTCTTTCGATGCGTTTCTGGAGAAACACAAGCTCGAGGATCCGGCGCTCCGCGCGCTCGCCCTCATCGTGCGCGGAGCGGACACCGACGCGCGTCAGCTGACGCCGGAGTCCGCGGGCCTGTACGCGCTGGCCACCGGCTTCCAGGCCACCGCCAACGATGACCACGACAACATGGCCCGGCAGTTTCCGGCGTACGACGCCCTCTACGCGTACTGTCGCGCGAACGTCGCCGGCTCTCGGCACGGCTAGAACCGGCGGGAGACCTGACGAGCAGCGCATGGCGCTGGAACACGTCGGCTACGTTGATCTTCCCCCGCACGCGAAGCCGGGTGGGTTCGACCACGCGGCCGTCCATGGCGGGAGAGGACTGCTTTATGTGGCACACACCGCGAACGACGCCGTCGACGTGATCGACTGCACGACCAACACGTACCTCCGCTCCATCCCACACCTGATGCGGGTCGCCGGAGTGCTGGTTTCCGAGGCGCACGACCTGGTGTTCACCTCCAATCGCGGGGAGAACACCGTCGGGATCCTCTCGCCGTCTCGGGAGGAGACCGTGGGCAAAGTGAAGGTCGGCGTCGGGCCGAACGGTCTCGCCTACGGTGCCGATCATCGACTGCTGCTTGCGGCGAACGTCGGCGATCCGTCGCGGCGAGGGTCTTTCACTGTCTCGCTTGTGGACGTCAGCACCCGGGTGGTGATCGCCAACATCCCCGTCCCGGGCCGGACGCGGTGGACCGTCTTCGATGCCGAGAGCGGACGATTCTACGTCAACGTCGCTGATCCCCCGCAGATCGTCGTCGTCGACAGCGCCGATCCTACGCGGGTCGTGGACGCGTTTCCGATGCCGGCGGTGGGCCCCCATGGGCTGGGTTTCGATCCGACGACGCGGCGTCTCTTCTGCGCCTGCGACGGAAAGACGCTGCTCGTGGTCGATGCGCGATCCGGAGCCGTTCGAAGTGCGCATGCGATCAGTGGCGTGCCGGATGTCGTCTTCTTCAGCCCTGCGTTCCGGCATCTCTATGTTGCGATCGGCGAGCCCGGCGTCATCGACGTGTTCGATACCGAGACGATGCGCCTTCTGGAAAGCGTCCCGACGGAGCGTGGCGCGCACACGATCGGCTTCGACGCGGTCCGCTCGAGAAGGACGGCCTGAGCGAGAGCGAAGTCGCGCCCCTCAGGGGCGAGAGACGCGCGCGCCCGCACCTTCGTGACTCGGGTCGGGTGCGGCTCGCTCCTGCGAGACGAGATAGCGTCCGATCAGGATCAGCACGGCCAGCATGTCCACGGCACCGCCGATTCCCCACATGACGAGGCCGCCGAGCGACTGGTCCTCGGCGTTCGGGTAAGAGCGGTACCAGGTCTGGGGGCTCATGGCGAGGAGCAGGCCGAGGAGCGAGCCTTGCATGGCGGCGAGGACCAGGTAGACGACGCGGCCACCGTAGCTCGGCGGCGGGCGGAATCGCGGCGCCGGCTGGATGATCGGCCACCAGAACAGCACGGCGGTTCCGACGAAGACGAGGTGCTCGAGGTCGTGGACGACGCGGTCGGCGGCGGCGGCGTCATAGGCGATTGGCAGATGCCAGAACCAGATCGCGCCGACGTACGCGGGCCACGCCACCGACATCATGGTGAGTCCCCGCCAGAGCCGGCGCAGGGGCGTCCCCGGCCGGAGCAGCCGGCCGGCACCCACGCGCACCGGCGCCGGGAGCGCCCAGAAGAGCGCCGCGAAAGGATCGGCGAGCAGCAAGAGCGGAGCGGCGCCGACGATCAGCAAAAGATGCTGAACCATGTGCGCCACGAAGCTTGTGTGGGCCAGCTGATCGAGGGCCGGCGAGAGCGCGACGAACACGCTCAGGAGGCCGCCTCCGGAGGCCGCGACGCGCCAGCCCGGGACTGACCCTCCGCGACGGCGCAGGCGCCACCAGCCCACCGCGTACGCGCACGCCGCAATCAGAAGAGGTCCGGCGACCTCGGGTCGCACGCTCCAGCCGCCGGCTGTCAGAGCCGCGACCGACCAGATGTCGCCGGGCGTCCCGGCGCCGAGCGCCTGGGCGGCGCCGTGGGCCACGAGCCTACTTGCGGGCGGCGAGCATCGCCACCCAGATGAAGAAGGCCACGGTGCCCACGAGGAACGCCCCGAACGCGACCCGCTCGATGGTGCTCACGCTACGTCAGCCCCAGAAGGTCGGCGACGATGTTGTAGACGACGCCGAGGATCAGGGCGACCAGGTTCAGCAGCGCCAGCGGAATCAGGATGCGCTCGGCCCGCATTGGGCGCTCCTACTGACCGGCGCCCAGGCCGGGCCCGAGCCCGCCCCAGTATCTGAAGAGATAGTAGATTCCCCAGACCGCCAGGACCGCGTACACCAGGAGCAGCCACTTGTTGACGATCCCACGATAGCTGCGGATCTCTCCCTGCGCGTACTCCTCGATTTCACCGTATTTCGGATGGCTCTCAGGCGTCTTGTCGCTCATGTCTGGTCTTGGGTTTCCTCGGTCGTGAGACCTTCGGCGCGCAGGACTTGATGCTTGATCGACTCGACGCCGCGAAAGGCACCGGTCGCGGCTCCCCACAGGAAAGCGCAGAGCGCCGCCAGGCTCATCGACACCGCCACGACGAACTCGCCGAGCGTAAGATGCTCGATCACTCGCGGACTCCACGATAGAGGATACGCGGCTTGCCGCGGCTCTCTCGCACCGCGTGCTCGAGCCGGGCGGGATCCAGGGCCGATTCCGGCCAAGCGGCTGCGGTCTCTGGGGAGTTGAGCGCCGCGCGGGCGCCTGCCGGCACGTCCAGCGGTTGGCCCGTGAGCGGATCCCTCCAGGCCGAGAGCGACAGCACATAGTATGAGACGGCCCAGCGCTCCTCGTCGCTGAGCGCGTCGGCGAACGAGGGCATGGGTGTTCCGTCGAGCCCCAGGGTCATCGTTCGATAGATGTCGCGCGCGGTGGAGCCCCCTTTGAGCTGGCCCCGGATCAAATCGGTCGGCCTGATCGGAAACTTGAGGTCGTCTATCAGATCGGGCGCCGACTCGCCGTCGCCCTTGCCGCTCTCGCCGTGACACTGGAAGCACTTGGCCTTCTGGTAGAGATCCTTCCCCCGCGCGATCAGCATGGGCGTCGCTTTGGGCGCATCGCCGATCACCTCCGGGGGCTCCGGCTTCTCCTCCTTCCAGCGTTTCGAGAACGTCTTGATGAACGCGATGACGGCGAGCCGCTCCTTGCCCGGAAGCTCATGCCATGTGGGCATCGCCGTCCAGCGGATGCCCCGTGTCAGCGTGCGATAGAGGTCGCCGTCGGTGGGCAGCGAGCCCGATGGTGTGGTGCGGAACTTGAACACCCCCAGCGTGAAATCGCGGGGACGCGGGAACAGGAAGGTCGCCGCCGGGCCGTTCCCGTCGCCTTTGGAGCCGTGGCACCCGACACAGCGCGTCCGGTACACCTCACGGCCCAGAACCAGCACGTCCTCGCGCGGCGACACGTTGATGACCGAGATGTTCACGAGGTGCGGTTCGAACACTTCCCGCCAGGCGCCCCGGTTGGTGCCGAGCTTCTGGAGGTACCTGACGAGCCCGATCGTCTCCGCGGATGGGAGCACCAGCGTCACCGTGCTCAGCGAGGGCGGCTCGGTGCCGAAGCCCTTGAGGTCGATTTGAGGCGTCCCGTCGAGGGGCCACCGGCCGCTCGCCGGGGGCGGCACGAACGTGAGGCCCGCCGCGTTCGGGTAGAGCGGAATCGGCGTGTCCGCCTTCATCGTGAAGTACGGCCGGAGTGCCGGTGAGGGCGGAAGAGTCGGGCCGGCCTCGGTCGTCGTGACCGGCAGGCGGAGCCGCGCGTAAAGCCACTTGAAGCTCGGCATGACGGAGTCGGGCACCACGAGTCGCGGATCCCAGAGATGCGCGTAATGCCAGTCGTCGCCATACTTGAGCCCGACGCGTGTCAGATCGGGACCGATTCGCCGCGTCGAGAGGAGGTGCGGCAGGTCGAAGGCATACTCGCCGGCTTCGGAGACCGGGCCCCAGCGGAGGTCTTCGCCGGCCACCGGGCGCACGTACTGGCTGTGGCAGTACCAGCAGCCTTCCCGGATGTACACGCCGCGGCCGAGGCGCTCGAGCGGTGCGTAATCCGACGCGTCGTACCGCAGCCATTTCACGTCGCCCAGGTCGGTCCGCACGGCTCGGCTCACCTGTTTCGATCGCGATTCGGGGATCATCGCGGGGAGGAAGCCCTGGACGAACAGGGCCAGCGTCACGAAGAAAAAGCCGGCGCCGACCGCCAGAGATCCGATCGACCTCATCGGAGCGACGTCTTCATCAAGGTGTAGACGAGCAGCGAGATGCCGATATCCATCGAGATGCCCGTGAAGGTCCGCACCCACCAGTAGGGCCGCATGGCGTTGACGGAGTGCACCCACTCGGCGCCGGCCATCAGCATGAAGCCCTGCTGCAGGCCCTGCACCACGAGCACCAGGCCCATCGCCGAGATGCCGAGCGTCGTCAGCCAGAACCCCGAGTTCCCGACGCGGAAGCTCCAGAAAGGCTCGTCGCCGGCGATCCGGGGCCAGACGTAGAGGGTGCCGCCCATGACCCACATCACGAAGGTGCCGAAGACGGTGAGATGGGAATGGGCGATGACGAAGTCGGTGAAGTGGGTCGGCTGCTGGACCGAGCGCAGCGCCGAGAGCGATCCCTGGAAGCAGCCGATCAGGTACATGATCGAGCCCACGATGAGGAACTTGGCGGGGAGGTTCCGGCCGAGCTCTCGCCAGCGGCCGATCATGGTCCCGAAGAAGTTCTGGAGCACGGTCCACACCGGGACGATCAGCATCATGGACGACACGATCGCGATCGTCTCGGCCCAGTCGGCGATCGGCGAGTAGAGGTAGTGGTGGATGCCGACGAAGGGATAGAAGAAAGCCAGCGACCAGAATCCGATCAGCGAGAGCTTGTGGCTGTAGATCGGGTTCTTCACACTGGCCGGCAGGAAGTAGTAGATGAGGACGTAGCCCGCCGGCGTGATCCAGAGGCCGACGACGTAGTGGATGTAGAGCCCGTGCCACGCCGCGTTGTTGATCCCCGGAATGTGGTAGGGGCCGAGCAGGAGCAGGACCAGATTCACGTCGGTCCACACGAAAGCCGCAATCAAGTACCACAGCGACACGTAGAGCTCCGGCTGCCGCCGATTCCCGATGGTCATCAGGAACTGCACGGTGAGCTGGACGAGCCCGACGAGAATCACGACGACGTTGATCAGCGGCAGCTCGCCCGCTTCCCAGCCGCGGTTTTCGCCGAGGGCCAGGAGCACCACGGCCACCGCCAGGTTCACGTTCCACACCCACAAGAGCCCGTAGCTCCAGCGCTCCCGCCAGAGTCGCCCGCCCGTGAGCCGCGGGACGATGTAGTGGCAGAGCCCGATGAAGAGGGTGGAGAAGGCGCCCCAGATCACACCGTTCACGTGAATGGGCCGGAGCCGGCCGAACGTGAGCCAGGGAGTGTCGCCCAGAAACTCCGGATAGGTGAACTTGGTGGAGACGAAGACGCCGATCGTCGGGAAGAACAGCAGCCAGCCCAGTCCGGAGGCGAGCCACTTCCGGATCAGGTCTGCGTTGATCAGCTCGTCGTTCTTCGACGACGCCTCTCTCGCGGCGTCCGTGGCCATCGTCACGCGTCTCCCTGAGTGCGAGGATAGCGCGGCTCCATCCCGAGGTCGGCATTCGTCGTTCGCCCCGGTCATCGGCGGATTGCCGTCCGCGCGCCCGGTCCGATAGAATCGCCGCCAGCTTCCGGGGCACGACACGAACACCATAGCGACGCCGCTGGACTCGATTCCGGCCGCTCCGCGGCCCGTACGGGCGGAGCACGTCGTCATGGCGGGCTCGGTGCTCGCCCTGGCCGTGCTGGTCGTGCTGCCGCTCACCTTCCTGGTATGGGGTAGCGTCAACACCGACGGCCATCTCACGCTGGCCCACTTCCGCGACGCCGTGTCCAGTCGGCTCTACACGCAGGCGCTCCGAAACTCGCTGATCCTGGGCATCTCGACGGCGGGGCTGAGTGTCGCCGTCGGCCTCCCGCTCGCCTGGGCCGTCAGCCGGACGAACGTGCCGGGCAAGCAGTTCATCCATCTCACGGCCATCGTGTCCTACCTCACACCGCCCTTCCTGACCGCCATCGCCTTCGTGAATCTCTTCAGTCCCAGGGCCGGCCTGGTGAACCGGTTCGTCCGCGACGTGCTCGGCATGCCCGCGCTGACGTTCGATGTCTTTTCGATGGCGGGCCTGATCCTCGTCACCGTGCCCCACACGTTCCCGTTCGTCTATCTCCTCGCGGCGAGCGCGCTCGAGTCGGTGGACGCGTCCATGGAAGAGTCGGCGCAGATCCTCGGCGCCAGTCGCTGGCGCACGGTGGCCGCTGTCACCGGACCGCTGGTGGCGCCGGCCATCTTGTCGGGGGCGCTGGTCGCCTTCGTGAATGCGATCGCCCTCTTCGGATCGCAGGCGATCGTCGGCCTGCCCGGTCGCGTTTTCACGCTGCCCACCCGCATCTACGCGCTCTTCGACTATCCGCCGCAGTACGGGCTGGCTTCGGCCCTGTCGCTGATCTTCGTCGCCCTCACGGTCGCCG
>WNFD01003513.1_pt1 | contig 21016 bp, 17 predicted proteins | sample 5400491 | NCBI WGS metagenome assembly WNFD01 (sample SAMN13153343, study PRJNA577476) | soil metagenome | isolation source: 120 cm saprolite under Douglas fir tree site 2 hole 2 replicate 2 | place: USA:California | collected 2015-04-18
ATCGGCGCCACCGGCATGCTGAGCGCGGACGTCGGCGAGCTTGAGGACCTGCGCTTCGTGGACAAGGGCAAGGCGATCGAGACCATCGAAGCCCACCGCGGGTTGATCCGCGGGGTGAAGGTGCGGCTGTCCCGCGAGGTCGTGGGGACGAACGCGCGCGCGGCCCTCGCGATCGCGCGCGAGACGGCCGAGGCGGCCCGCCTGCCGATCATGGTCCACCCCAGCAACACGCCGATCGGGCTCGACGAAATCGTGGGCGCGTTGCGCCCGGGCGACGTACTCACTCACTGCTTCCACGGCCGCGAGGAGGGGGTGCTCGACGCCGACGGGCGTGTCCGGCCCGAGGTGCAGCGCGCGGTCGACCGTGGCGTGGTCCTCGACGTGGGGCACGGCCGGGGCAGCTTCAGCTTCGCCGTGGCGCGGCGCGCCCTCGCCCAGGACTTGCGTCCCCACACCATCTCGAGTGACCTCCACGTCTACAACGTGCGCGGGCCTGTCTTCGACCTCACCACCACCATGTCGAAATTCCTCGCGCTGGGGCTCACGCTCCCGGAGGTCGTGGGCATGACGACAGAGGCGCCCGCGCGGGCCCTCGCTGAGGCGGGCACGCTCGGCACGCTCCGCCCCGGAGCCGCGGCGGACGTGACACTCTTGCGGCTGGAGACCGGGAGCTTCGCGTTCGGCGACTCCCTTGGCGAGTCAGTCACGGCGGGCGAGCGGCTCGTGCCGGCACACGTCGTGAAAAATGGCGTGGCGCACACCGCCGGGCCTCAGCGAGTCAATCACTGACCGCCTCCCCGCGCCGCCACTGACTCGGCATCCTCATGATCAGCGGACGTTGACCCGCAGAGAGCCTCCCTCCGGCTAAGGTCGGCGTACGCGTCCTACGAAGGAAGCTGATCCAGCTCCCCCAATTGGACTCTACGGCCAGCACCTCCGGCCGGGCGGTGCCGAGCACTGCTCTGCCCGAGCACCCTTGGCCTTCTTGATCGCGTCGACGCGCGCGTGAAGCTCATCTCAACCGGGGAGCCCCGTGACAGTCGCTTGCATCGCCCACCCTCCTTCGCTCGGAGCAAACTCTCCTAGCGGATCCGCCCGCGGCCCAGGACCGGCCAAACGATCTCGACCGCGCCGTCCCGGATGCCGTACATCTCCTCGTGCAGGTGGACCGTCGTGTCCCCGTAGCCGACGACGAACTCCACGCGGTCGCCCACCCGTAAGCGCGTGTCCGGCTCCGTGAGCTCGATCCGCGCGTGTTCCGCGGAGAGGTTGACCGACTTCACGTTCTCGACGCCGAGCGGCAACGGCTCGGCGGCGTCGCTGCTCATCGCCTTCTTGCCGGCGTCACAGATGATGCGTCGTGGATTCGGTCGGCTCGTCACGGTCGTCATCACCGTCAGCGCGTAGGGATGATCGACCAGGAACTTCGTCCGGTAGCGGACGTCGGAGAAGATCCCGCCGCCAGCCTGGATCTCAGTGACGCCCGGCTGCGCCGTCGTGAACCGATACGTGCCCGTGCCTCCGCAGCTCACGATGTCCACCGGAAGCCCCGCGGACCGGCACGCATCGGCACTCAGCGTGAGGAGTTTCACGGCCGAGGCCACCGCTCGCTCCTTCTCGGCCTGATCCTGGATCGCCGTGGCGTGACTCTCCCAGCCCATCACCCCCGTGAATCGTAGCCCCGGATGCTCAGCGATCCGCCGCGCGAGCGTGGCTACGGCAACTCCGGGCTCGACGCCGGCACGGTTTCCGCCGATGTTGACCTCGACTACCACCCGCAGGCTTACGCCCTTGGCCCGGGCGGCGGCGTCGAGCGCGGCCACGTTGTCGGGATCGTCCACGGCCACGACGAGGTCGGCGTGGCGGAGAAGGTTGACCAGGCGCGCGATCTTCTGGTCGCCAACGATCTGATTGGCGACGAGGATGTCGCGGATCCCCGCCGCCGCCATGACCTCCGCCTCGCCGAGCTTCTGACACGTGACCCCGATCGCTCCCGCGGCGAGGAGCTTGTGGGCGATCGCAGGGACCTTCTGACCCTTGGTGTGCGGCCGCCACGCGACGCCATGCTCGCGGCACACGGTCGCGATCCGCGCGATGTTGCCTTCCATGACGTCTAGATCGACGCAGAGCGCGGGAGTGTCGAGCCGGTCCTTCGGCAATCCGACGACACCGTGAGCGGTGAGCATCGCAGTCTCCTCCTCTATCCTCACGAGAGCAAGTAGCTCTCGCGGTAGCGCTTGAGAAACGCCCGCAGGCGCTCCGTGGCCGGCGCCGAAAAGAGGCGCTTCGGATCACCCTCCTCGACGATGGCGCCCTCGTCCATGAAAACGATCCGGTTGGCGATCTCGCGCGCGAACTGCATCTCGTGGGTGACGACGACCATCGTCATGCCGTCGTCCGCGAGGCTCTTCATGACGGCGAGGACCTCGCCGACGAGTTCGGGATCGAGCGCGGACGTCACCTCGTCGAACAGCATCACCTTCGGCTGCATCGCGAGCGCGCGCGCGATCGCCACGCGTTGTTGCTGGCCACCGGACAGGTTCACGGGCAGCTCGTCCGCCTTCTCGAGGAGGCCAATCCGGCTCAGGAGCGCGCGCGCCCGCGCCTCGGCCTCCTCGGGCGAGACACCCTTGACCCGGATCGGCGCCGCCGTGATGTTACGCAGCACAGTCATGTGCGGGAACAAGTTGTAGCTCTGGAACACGATGCCGATGTTGGAACGCGTGGCGGCGATCTCGCGCTCGGTTCGGCGGATGCGCCGGCCGTTCTCGAGCCGGAAGCCCACCGTCTCGCCATCGACCAGGACTTCGCCGCCGTCGTACTCCGCCAGGAAGTTGATGCACCGGAGCAGCGTGGTCTTGCCGGAGCCGCTCGGTCCTATGATCGCGACCATCTCGCCTCGGGAGACGGTGAGGGACACGTCGTTCAGGACGCGGAGGCGGCCGAAGCTCATGCTGACGCGACGGAGTTCGACCATGGGACGCCCGTGCGCGGCCGGCTCAGTGGGCAAAGCGCATCCGCTCCTCGAGGTAGAGGCCGTAGCGGGAGAGCCCGTAGCACAGCACGAAGTAGATGAGGGCGACGCCGCCGAAGATCTGCAGGGGCGCGAACGTCCGCTCCGCCACCTCGCGGCCGGCGAGGGTCAGCTCCCAGAGGCTAATGATGGAGACGAGCGACGTGCTCTTGACGAGAAGGATGCACGTGTTCACGAAGGGAGGAGCGGCGAGGCGGAACACCTGCGGGTAGATGACGATCTGGAACAAGAGCCGGCGGCGCATCCCGAGGCTCCGGGCAGCGTCCCACTGCGCGCGGGGCAGAGAGAGGATCGCCGCCCGGAAGATCTCCGCCATGAACGCGCCGAAGTAGAGCGACATGACGAGCACACCGCCGACGAGCGGGGGCATGTCGATCCCCGAGTACGGGAGCGCGTAGTACATGAAGAACAGCAAAACGAGCAGCGGCACGCCCCGAATCACGTACAGGTAGACGTCGACGACGGCGCGGACACCCATCCCGCCGAAGACCTTCGCGAGGGCGAGGACCATGCCGATCACGGCGCTGGGCACGACAGTAGCCGCGGCGAGGCCTACCGTCACCACGGCACCTCTCAGCAGGTAGCCGAGGTTCCCGATCAGAACGTCGAGCAGCATCCGCAGCTCATACGAGTAACGCCACGCGGCGCTCGTTGAGTCGCACCAGCGTCGTCACGATGGAGGTCATGACCAGGTAGAATGCGGCCAGCACGAAGAAGATCTCGTACGTGGCGGCCGTGCGCTCCGAGAGCAGCTTCCCGACATGCGTGAGCTCGCCGACGGCGATGGCGGAGACGATTGATGTGTCCTTGAGGATCAGGACAAACTGGTTGCCCAAGGGGGGAACCACGCGGGCGACGGCCTGCGGGAGCACGACAATCCGGAACGTGAGCCACGGCGTCATCCCGAGGGCGCGTCCTCCTTCGATCTGCTTTACGCTCAGCGACTGGAGCCCGCCTCGATAGATCTCGGCGGCGTACGCGCCGTTCTGCAGGCACAAGGCGAGGAGTCCCGAGGCGAAGCCGGAGAGGCCGAAGCCCGCCATCGCGAACCCGAAGTAGATGAAGTAGATCTGGACGAGGAGGGGCGTGTTCCGCATGAGCTGGATGTAGCCGCCCGCGAGCGCGGCCAGGCCTCGCACGCGGGACAGTCGCGCGACCGCCACCACCAGGCCCCAGACGATGACAATCGCGATAGCGGCCAGCGCCAGCTCGACGGTGACGAGCGCGCCGTCGAGGAAGACGGACAAATAGCGGGCAACGAACGCGTTCACGCGCGCGGTGCGGTGAGCGGGCCGGACACACCCGCTACTTGCCGCCGCCGATGTAGAAGCGCTGGGGCGGCGCGGGCTTGCCGAACCACTTCTGGTAGAGATCGGTGTACTCGGCATAGCGGGAACCGTATCGGAGCTCCCGCACCGCCGTGTCCAGGAACAGCCACCAGACGAAGTCGCCGGGCTTCATGAAGATCGCGTTGTTCGAGACGCCGAGCTTCTCGATCATGTCGGGAAGGACGACCAGGTCCTTGTTCTGCAGCGCGTAGTAGTCGGCGATCGGCGTGTCGGTCTGCATGGCGGTGGCCCGGCCACTCTTGACGGCGAGGAACATCTCGCTCGGCGAGTCGAACCAGATGGTTTTGGCCTTCGGCACGAATCGCTTCGCGCGTTCGGCGTTCTGCGGGTTGTTCTGGCCCGTGATAGTGAACTTCGGGTTGTTGAGGTCGTCGAGCGACTTGACGTTCGCGTCCTTGCGCACGAGGACGGCGACGCCGCTGTCCATGTACGCGTGCGTGAACGCGACCTTGGCCGCGCGCTCCGGATAGATCGTGGTGGCGGCAATGGCGAAGTCGGCCTTGCCCGAAAGCACCGATGGAAAGCGTCCCTCCGATTGGACGATGACCCACTCGACCTTGTTCGCATCACCCAGCAGATCCCGCGCGATGATGCGAACGATGTCGATCTCGAAGCCGACGAGCTCACCCTTTGCGTCCTTGAAGGCGAGCGGCGGCGCCGTGCTGTAGGTGGCGACGATCAACCGGCCGCGCTTCACGACGGTGTCGAGCCGGGACTCCTCCGCTGCTGCGGGAGCACCGAGCGCCAGGGCGGCGAGAGCAATCAGCAGGCTGGCCATCACACGAAACGCGTTCATCGTCTCCTCCGTGTCGGATTCGCGGCACCGCGGCGTCCTGGATTGTATGTCGGCGTCGTCTCGGAGCGCAACCCGCGATAGTTCGGGATGGCTGCTCGGAGTGCCGACGTATGAGGCGCAGCTGGTGGCCTTGTCTCGGTGAGCGCATTGGCGCGAAGCCAGGTTGTCCACAACCTCAATGCGGGCCACCGATTTGGACCGCATTCAGGGGTCGATGGCGATCTCACACAGATGACGTGTTCGCACAGTGGAGTCGCGAGCTTCAAACGTCTACGGCCCCCTCAGGACAATTCCTTTGGTTTCATACCCGTCCGGTTGGGAACAAGCGGCGGCCAAGGTGTCGGACGGGGGCAGCAGAGTAGGCCCCTGTACCGAAAACCCCCTTCGATAGCCCCCTCGCAAGTCCGCGTAACTCCTCATAGCGCCCTCGGCCAAGCCGGAGGTACGGAAATCACTTGTTTTCAGTACACGATCCGCTAAGCCCCTCGTGGAGATTGCGGGCCATCCTCAGGATGCAAGTGGTTGCGGGCCCCTGCAACCAGTTGAATCGGGATCATCCTGATCGGCCTCATCGGCCTACTCCTCGAGTTGGCTCTGTCGTTGGTCCAGCAACGCTGCTCCTGGCAGGGTTGCTAGACGCAATCCGGGTCAGGCGACGGCAGAGAGACCAAACTCCGCCCTCAGCGCGGCGCGGAGCGCGCGCAGCCCCTCGGGGCTGAGCGGCTCGTGGGGTAGGCGGGGCTTGCCAACGGGCAATCCCAGCAACTCCATCGCCGCCTTTGCCCAGGGCGTGTACATGGGGAGCCCGCGGCGGAGGCCATCGCGAAACAAGTCACGATAGCGGCGGCGCCTTCCGAAGAGCTCCAGGGCGCGGTCCAGGTCCCGCCGCTGGCAGGCCTCCAGAAACTCACGCATGAATGCCGGAGCGAAATTGCACTCGGCGGCGATCAGGCCCGGTGTGCCTAACAGACAGAGGAATAGCAGCGCCGGCTCCCCGCTCGGGAGGATCACGAGGCGTTCCGAGAACTCGCGGTAGAGTTGGTCGAGGCGACCGACGTCTGAGCCAAGTTCCTCGAGACCGGCGAAGCGCGGATGCTCGCACAATACCCTGATGACGGAGAGCGGGATCTCGAGTTCGTCCGAGCTCTCGACGATAAATGGTAGCTCGACCGCGTCGGCGAGCTTCCGGAAGTAGCTGAGGATGACCGGCTCTGGGGGGGTGTAGGGGTAGGGCAGGGCGAGCTTGATCACATCAGCACCCGCCCTCTGGGCGAACTGCGCAAGCGCGATCGCGTTGTCGAGGCTCGCGTCGGCTGTGAGCGCGATTACGACGATCCGGCTCCCAGCCACGTTAACGCTCTCTTGGAGGAGCAATCGCCGCTCCTCGAGCGTGAGCGAGAAGAACTCTCCGACGAGGTCCCCGGGGATCACGGCGGCCACTCCGGCGTCTGCCACGAACTCGAGGACGTGGCGGAGGCCTGAGAGCGACACCGCCCCATTGTCGTCGAACGGTGTGACGATCGGGGCCACTAGTCCGCTAAGCCGTTGGCGCAGCTCGTGGAGCGATGGCATTGTGCAGCCTCCACTCGTGATGGCGTTGAGATCCAGTTAGGCGGGATCATCAATGTGGCGGAGAACACCGCTGCTGCTCGGATTCCTCTGGCTGCTCGGCCTCTGGCTCGTCGCGCGGAACCTCTGATCAGGGGGTTCGGGCGGTCGGTCTTCAGCTCAGCGGCACCCCTTCCACGGTGATCCGGTGCATCAGGCGGCGCTGGCCGTGGTAGTCGTTGAGCGCGTAGTGCCACGTGCAGCGGTTGTCCCAGAACGCGATCGATCCCTCGCGCCACTGGAAGCGGTAGGAGAACTCCGGCCGCGCCGCATGCTGGTAGAGGTACCGCAAGAGCGGCTGTGACTCCTCGTCGGTCCACCCCGCGATACGGACGGTGAAGGCGGCATTCACATAGAGGGCCTTGCGCCCCGAGCCGGGATGACGAACGACCACGGGGTGGACGGCATCCTGCATAGCCGCCTCGGGATTCAGATATCGTCCCTTCAGATCCCCGCGCCCCGCGTAGGCCTCGACGCCGAAGACGTGGCGGCTCGAATGGACGGCCTGCAAGCTCTCGAGCGTCTGCTTGAGCCCGTCCGAGAGCGCGTCGTAGGCCGCATACATGCTCGCGAACAGCGTGTCCCCGCCCGTCTCCGGCACCTCGCGGGCATACAGGATCGATCCCATGGCCGGGGCCTGATCGTAGCTGTGGTCGGTGTGCCAGTTGCCGCCGATGTTCCCCTTCTGCGCGGGCTCCTTGCGCACCTCGGCGATCATGGGGTAGCCGTCCACCGCCTTGAAGAAGCGGTTGACGTTGATCTTGCCGAAGCGCTGCGCGAAGCCCACATGCTGCTCCGGCGTCAGCTTTTGGTCCCGGAAGAACAACACGCCGTGCTGGAACAGCGTTTGCCGGATCGCGTCGATGCTGGACTCCGGCAGCGAGCCCGCGAGGTCGAGATCAAGGATCTCCGCGCCGACGGCCGCGGAGACGGATCGTATGGTCATGCGCTCGTTCATGCCTAGCTCCTCCGGTTGATCTTGACGCCGGCCTTCTCCAGGATCCCCTCGGCGTCCTTCTGAAGCGATTTCATCCCGTCGGCCACGCTGGCCTGACCGGAGGCGATCGAGGTCATGGCGATGATCACGCGGTCGCCCACGGGCGGGAACTGGGGCACCGTGCGATAGGCCATGTAGCCCTCCCCGGCGCGCTTCATCACGGCCAGGTGAAGGGTGGCCAGATCCGAGCCGTGCCACGTGAACTTCTGCCGCACGTCCGCGTTGGCGAGCACGGAGGTGCGCGTGCACGCCAGGTGGCCCTTGTTGAGCGCGCTCCACAGCATCTGGTCCTTGCCCGTCGCCCACTTGATGAACTCCCAGGCGGCATTCTTGTTCTTCGAGGCCTTGTTGATGAAGTAGCCGTGCACGGCCAGCTGGGGGAAGTGACCCTTGGGCCCGCGTGGCGTTTGGGTGAAGGCCATCCGGTCCGCGAGCGTGGTCTTCTTGGTGTCGATGATGTGCTGAGTGTTGCCCATCCCGTCCAGGTAACAGGCCGCCTTGCCCTGCTGCATGATCGCCTGCGCCACCGAGGTATCGAGCTTGATGCCGCCGGGCGGTGAGTACTTGCTGAGCATCGTGGTGAAGATCTCGGCCGCCCGCAGGGCCTCCGGCGTGTCGAAGGTCGGCGTGAGATCGCTCGGCGGATTGGCGAAGAAGCTCCCGCCGTAGGACAGGAGCCAGTTCGGGAAGATCCAGTGCAGGTTGTCCTGGGTGACGAAACCGGCCGTCTGGCGCGTGTGGATCTTCGCGGCCGCCTCCTGGAGCGCCTCGAACGTCTCCGGGAACTTCGCGTAGCCCGCTTTCTCGAAGAGATCCGCGCGGAAGCCGACCACCGTGCTGTCGGAGAGCCACGGCAGCGCGTAGAGCGTGTCCCCGCGCTTGAACGGCGCCATCGCTCCCGCGACGAAGTCGCCCACGTCGAGCGCCCCCTTGTCGGTGAGCTTGGCGTCGTCGATGAAGGGATTGAGCGGCTCGGCCCACCCCGCGGCGATCCAGCGGCCGGAGCGGATGAAGATCATCTGCATGACGTCGTAGGCCCCGGAGCCGCTGGCCAGCTCGAGATCCTCGCGCTGGTTCAGGACCGGGAACGACATCTGGTCGATCTCCACCTTGATGCCCGTCTGCTGCTCGAAGGTGGGCAGCCGCGCCAGCAGAGCCTCCGCGTATGCGTGCGAGACCTGCGAGACCTTGAGCCGGGTGCCCGTGTAGGGCTTGCCGGCCTGGGCGAGCGGACGCAAGGGCCGGACGCCCGAGACGGCAAGCCCGGCGGCCACGGCGGTGGATCGGAGGAACCGACGACGACCGATGCGCTCCATAGCTGAGCCTCCTAGCCTTTCACGGCCCCCGCCGTGAGGCCGCGGACGAGGTACTTGCGCACGACGACCGAGAGCGCGACCACGGGTACCATAATCATGGTGGCGGCCGCCGCCACCTTACCCCACTCCCAGCTCTCGTAGTTCATGAAGTTCACGATGGCCACCGGCGCGGTCACCGCCTCGCTGCGCGTGAGCAGCAGCGAGTAGAAGAAGTCGTTCCACGCGAAGAGGAACGTGAAGATCGCGGTGGTGGCCAGGCCGGGCGCCGACAGGGGCAGCGCGATCCTGAGGAAGGCCCTGGTGACGCCGGCGCCGTCGATGTACGCGGCCTCCTCCAGCGAGCGGGGGACGCCGTCGAAGAACGCCCGCATCATCCAGATCACGAGAGAGAGGTTGAACGTGAGGTAGATGACGACGAGCCCCACCCGCGTGTCGATAAGGCCCAGATCCTTGTAGATGAGGAAGAACGGGATGCCGAAGGCGATGGGGGGCGCCATCCGCGTGGTCAGGGTCCACAGGGAAACGAGCCCCTGCGCGCGAACACGCGCCCGCGAGAAGGCGTAGGCCGCGGGCACGCCCAGCAGCAGCGCGATCACCGTGGTGGAGGTGGCGGTCACCGTGCTGTTCATGAGTGAGCGGACAAACTTGCCCTCGAGGAGATCGATGTAGTTCTGCAAGGTGGGGCTGAAGACAAGGGCAGGCGGCATGCGAAAGGCCTCGATGCCCGAGCGCACCGACATCTGCACGATGAAGAGCACCGGTAACAGCACGACGAGCATGAGGAGCACAGTGCCGGAGGCCGTCCACGCGCGCCCGCGGCTATTCAACGTCGTGATCCCGCCCGGCCAGGCGCAGCACGCCGAGGCTCATCCCGAACGTGGCCAGCAGCATCACCACGATGATCGCGCTCGAGTAGCCGACGTAGGTGTAGGAGAAACCCTGCAGGTAGGCGTAGAAGTTCGTGACCTCGGTGGCCGTCCCCGGCCTGCCGCCCGTCATGATGAAGATGTGCGGGAAGGCCTTGACGCTGTCGATGAGACGGAACAGCGTGGCGACGACGAGGGCGGGCTTGAGGAGGGGCACGGTGACGTAGCGGAAGGCCTGCCAGCGGGAGGCGCCATCGAGTCGCGCGGCTTCCAGCGGCTCGCTCGGCAGCATCTGGAGCGCGGCGAGCAGCATGAGCATCACGAAGGGGAACCACTCCCAGACGTCGGCCACGATCACCGCCCACAGGGCCAGCTTCGGGTCGGCCAGCCAGGCCGGCTGGGGCAGGCCGAGCAGGCCCAGCGACCAGTCGAGGATGCTGATGTCCGGCGTGAAGAGAATCTTCCAGATCAGCGCGACCACCACGGGCGGCAGCACCATGGGGACGATGAAGGCAGCGCGCACCAGCTCGAGGAAGCGCAGGCGCCCGTTCAGCAGGAGCGCGATGGCGAAGCCGATGACCATCTGGAGCGACACGGTCCAGAACGAGAGCTGTGCCTGCACCCACACCGAATTCCAGAACCGGCCGTCGGCGGCGAGCTGGCGGTAGTTGGTCAGCCCGGCCCAGCGCCGGGAAGACGGGTTGGTCAGGTCGAGCGGCGTGAAGCTCGTCACCACAAGGTAGAGGAGCGGCAGTACGGTGACCAGCACGAGCACGACCACCGCCGGCGTGACAAAGCCGACGAACACGAGCCGGCGCGCGCGGGTCCACGACCGGCGCGCGGGGCGCGCCACCGGCCAGGGCAGCGCGCGGTCCGGGGTGGTCTCGATCCGCTCCACGGGCCGAGGGGCTCAGCCGTCGCCGACGGCGCGATGGGACGGACGGTGGCGTGGGATCAATTTGGTACCCTCCTCACCGGTGAACGTCGGGTGGTCATTGTGGCACATCGACTTCGACCCTGGCCATAGGAAACTCAGCTGGGATTTTCGAAATGGACCTATTTTCTCCTTCCTCTGACGCTGCTGAGTGGCCGCGCCCTCCCACCAGGTATTTCGCCCATTCAGAATAGACCACTGATCTTGAACAGCCGCTGCTGGAGGCTCATCAGTCACCAACTCTGAATGGCCAGGGGCAGGATGAGCCGTCGCAGCAGATTGCCCAGATTAAGCGATGACCCCGAGGAGCAAGCGCACGTCGTTGGCCCGGAAGCAGTGGCAGGAGAGGCGCGTCCAATGGGCGGCTTCTTTGTTCTCGTGATCCACTGCTCCGTCGTCCCGCGCTGCTTGTAGAAGTGAACGACGGCCCGGTTCGTCCCGGTGAGCGTGGTGACGATGAAGCCCACGCGAGGGAAGAGTACCCAAGGAAACCATCCCAGTGGTCGAGGCAGCCGGACTCAACGGCCGCTGCGAGATGGCCCTCGGCAGCTACTTCGAGGGCGTCCCGAGCGGGGGTGACGTGTATGTCGTAAAGTTGGCCTTGACGGACCATACGGACGAGAAGTGCGAACGAATCTTGTGGAACGTGCGCCAGCCCTTGGCCTCCACCGGGTTCCCGATTTGGCCGAGCAGTGGCCGGGCACCAATTGAGTTGCACCTTACAGTAGCCTAGGGGGAGTGGTCCTCCTTCATCATCATTGGCCTTTTGGGGAAGTGTTATGCTGGAATTGCACCTAAGAGATATTTGATGCAACTACCTCCGATCCCGTGGTCGACGATCGGGCGCGGGCTATCCCGTATACGGGCTTGGCGCCGACGGCCAGTCCTCACGATCTCCTTCGAAGCGAACAAGACGTACGACGTCCGCGCGGTGATCGACTTCGGCGGTGCATTGGGTCGCTTCTGCCACTTCATCGTCACCAACACCGGGAAGGACGCGGCTCGCAATGGCCGAGCTCGCCTTATGAACGTCGAGATTCTTTCGCCACACGGAGAACCCGTCGCGGCGCCGGGGTTCGTCGCCCCTCGTGAGCTCAAGTGGGCGAACGAGCCGGACTTCGGTCCGAGGGATATCGAGCCGGAAGTCCCGCGGCGAGTGGATCTGTGCTACGCCGTCAACGGCCATCAGGGCCTCTGGTTCTTTGCGGGACCAGCCAGCGTTGGAGTGCAGACCGTCTTTCCCCCTGGACAGTATCGCGTGCGCGTGCGCGTTGACGCCCAGAATGCTCGGCACGTGGAGGCGGCCTTCGACGTGAGCTACGATGGCAGGTGGTCAACCGTCAGCCTGAACCCCCGAGCATCATGATGGCCCTTCCCAAATATCTCACCCAAGACGAGCTCCGCCGCTTCTTTGCGACTATCTCCTCCCCTCGAGACCGGGCGCTCTTCGCGGTGATCTATCACTACGGGCTCCGGGTAGACGAGGCGACCGCCCTCACGCTCGAGGATTTCGATCTCAAGAATCACCGGATCCGGCTACGCCGGCTGAAGAACGGTCTAGGCGGCGAGAAGCCTCTCTGGCGGCACACGGCCAAGCAGCTGCGCGCCTACCTCCGCGGGAGGAACGACGCCGGCCCGTATCTTTTCACCGGCCGCGAGGGACCTTTGAAGAAGCGACAGATCCAAAACCTGTTCCACCACTACGCGGAGGCGTCCGGAATCTCGGGGCGATCGGTCCACTCGCTCCGGCACTCGATCGCGGTCCATCTTCTCGATGCCGGCCGCGGGATTGAATACGTCGCCGACCACCTGGGACACAAGAACATTCAGAACACAAGGATCTACGCTCAGATCTCGCATCCCCTCCGCGAGCAGGTATTCCGCGATCTCGAGCGGCACCCGAAAATCGTCCGGATCGCCTAGTTCCTTCCCGAATCACTGCATCGCTCTCATGTCCGGATTCCCATCAAGGCCTGCGAGATTCAGAAGTCTTCTGAGAGAGCCTGCTGCTACGCTCGCATCACTCGGGAGGTTGAAGCCGACACTCACGTATACATGAGCCACGAGCGTCACGGTTTCTCTGGCTGATCGGATCAGATCCACGAGGTGCAGCCAACCAGGAACGAGAAGCGATGCTTGGCTGACCTGATCGTGATGAGCTATCGCCCTGTCTCGCACCTTCTTGAGCTGGTCGAGCGCCCGATCAAGTGGTCGGGAAGAGCTAGGGTCGGCTCGAGGCATATGGCTGTCCAGATGGCCGGCCAGAGTGAGCGAGAGCCGTTCATCCGAAAACTGGTCGAGCGCCTGACGAGATTCGCCCACTCCGACCAGGTACTCCATCAGGGAACTTCTATTCGGAACCCGGATCTCTGCAGCGTGCGTCGTGAGATGGTGGGTCGCGGCAGGTAGGGAACGACCGGGGTTTCGTGCGGAGTATGGCTCATAGAGGCGACACAGGCTCAGGATGAGCTCGCGTTGGAGAATGCCCTGCAGGTTTGCAACGAATTGCTTCCCAATGCCAGTCCGATTGATTCTCTCTACGAAGCCATCGAGCTCCTCAAGCATGAGGCGCGCCTGATCGGCCAGATAAACATCGTCCGCGGCGCCTCCGCAGACAATTTCATCAAGGCGCACTTTTGCCGCGGTTCGTGCTGTGCTCACGCTCTAGAGATTGCCCGAGTACGGGTCACTGTACGGGAGGGATTTTTGGCCTGGCTTGATGATAGGGCATCGTCTCGACTGCCGGCTGCAAACGGCGTGTCGTGTGCGGACCCGCGGAGCCAACATTGACCATTCTGGTCTCGCGGATACCGGCTACTACGCCTTTGCGGAAGGCCTATGCCCTGGAGTGTGTCCGCTTTGCTGCAGGGGAAGACGCGTGCGCATGGGATGGTGCGGCTCGGTTGGCTTCGGTTATATGCAGAGCGGACGCGTTACGTGGCACGCGGTCGCCCCCCACGGAGGCCGTTCTGCCGCGCAGCCTCGGCCTTGCGTGGGGAACTGACTAGACCTCCGCGACGACCGTTCCTCCGAGCCGCGAGTGTCTTGTGGAGGGAGCGGGCCTGACCGCCGAGGCGCCCGTTCAGGCGGGCCGCGAGCGTCTTAAAGTAGCTCCGGACTCGTCCGGCTCGCTTGGCCCGTTCGGAGCCCGGTTTGAACAGGGAACGCCTCCAGGCCCTTGCGCCCCCGCTGGGCTTCCAGAGCCTCCAGAATGGCCACCAGCCGCCCGTCTGCGGGTTCTTGCCGGCTTTAGCCATAGCCTGCTGCCGGGCGACGGTGCGCCGATCGGGTTCGAGTCCGGTCCGTCCTTGTTGCCAGGCCTGACGGATGTGCTCGGGTGGGACCCTGAGCGTGCCGTGTTTCCGGTACCAGGCCGCGGAGATTTCGGGCTCGGTCTCGTTGTCGTCTCGGTCGTACCAGGGCATGCCGCTAGTTTACTACCGGATCTTCGGCGGCATCAGGTCGAGATCGGCCTCGGGCTCTTCGTGCGCTTCGGCCGGCTCGGGGGCCGTAGCAGCCTGTAGCAGCCGCCCGCCGGCCCTCCAGAGCCCGCCAGCGCCATGTCGGTCGCAGCGCCGGCCTACGGACGCGATTCCCGGACGCCGCTCACATGAGAGGTGATCCACGCCAAATTTGCTACGAGCGTCGCAGCCATCACCTTAGGCACCTTCTGATGCGCAGGCTACCAGCCGTAGATGAGCTTCCGCGTATATCGTTCCGAGATCCCGAACACCTCCCTCAGGATCATCTTCGCTTTAATGTGAGACGTGGTCGACTTCTTCAGCACACCGTCGAGTGTTTTCCGCCGCGTGTCGTCGACGTCGGCGTGGCCGGCAGGGAGATGTTGGCGGAGGACCTTAGCGACGTCTTCGGCCGAAATCGGGCTCGAGCCCTTGCACAACCGCAACAAGCTCTTATTCCTCATCGTCGAGGACAACGACAAGAACCGCAAGCTCATGCGCGACGTGTTGCACTTCAAGGGGTATCGTCTCGCGGAGGCCGAAACCGGCGAAGAGGGCGTCCGGCTGGCGCGCGCGTGCCACCCGGACCTCATTTTAATGCGTTTTTTTGATGGGTCCGAAAAGATCAGCGGCAAGGCGGCGCTACTTATATCTGTACAGGCTGTAGTGCCACCATAAACCGGTCTTCCGGGTTAAACCCTATCTTTGCGCCGCTAAGCTGAGCTACGGGCCCAAGTTTCTTCCCCGCGACATCAGCATCAGATCCGAACACATCACCCGCTTGATGCGCCTTATTGTGCATGCTCCGCTACTTAACCCCATCGAAAAGCGGCTTGCCCTTATCGACCACATGAACCTGATAAAACTTCAGCGCTTTGTCACCGACCACTTTGAAGCCCGCATGCATTGCACCTCGGAGCTGAAAGATAGGTGTGCCTGTCGCTAGCATCTGCGGCTCCTTATCCGGAAGCTGAATCATGCCGCCTTCAAGGACTCGACCTGCTTCAATTCCATTGTGAAAGTGCCGCGGAATCGTGGTACCCGGTTGAACTTCCAATATGCTGCTGATTATCTCCATTCCGGGCGCACCGCTCAGGTCGGCTTGGTTCAGTATCGTTCGCTTCATCCCGTCTTGAGCGTGCGCTGGGACAGCAACAAGCGATCCCCAAAAACACGTTACGACAACGACGAGCCACATAATGGAACGCATTATTTACTCCTTTGGTTGAGATGCCCTAAGCTGGGATTTCCGATATGGACCCACGTCTCGCCTCCCTCGTGGCGTTGAACGGACGGATCACCCCGTCGCTCAGCTCGTTCATCCTTTCCGGCAGGTTAGGGAAGTCATGCTCGCGACGCATGGACCGTCCGCGCCCTCCCTCCGCTGCTTCGACCCCCGCTCCTCATCGCCTCCGCTCCCGGGTGGGGCTCTCGATCACGTCGGATGCCATGCGAGCCGCTCGATGCGCCGGATGATCTGCGCAAACAGGCGCTGAGTCAACTGGCTTTCGGCCAACTGCAGGATGAAGTACCGGGCATGTCGGATGAGGCGTCCGCCGGTCCTGAACAGGCGCTGTTGCAAGCTCGTGAGTGACCAGCTCTGGATGGCGACGGGCAGGACCAGTCGGCGCAGCAGATTGCCGAGGTTGTAAGCAATGACGCCGAGGAGCAGACGGACCTCGTTGGCCCGGAAGCGGTGACAGGAGAGGCGCGTCCAGTGGATGGCGGCTTTGCCCTCCTTGATCCACTGCTCCGCGGTCCCGCGCTGGTTGTAGAAGCGGACGACGGCGCGGTTGGTCCCGGTCAAGGTGGTGACGATGAAGCCCACCCGAGGAAACAGCTCGCCAAGGTGATGCTCGATCTTGGCGATCACCCGTCGCGGTCGGTCCCAGGAGGCCGCCTGATACGAGAAGCTGCGATAGCGGACCAACGGGGCCTGGCTCGGTCGGCCGCGGGGCCGAGTGAGCAGATCCTCGATGGCCCGCTCCAGGACGTCATTGGCCGGGAGGCGGATCGCGTAGCTCACCCCCCGGCGTTCCAACGCATCGTAGAGGGTCGCCAGGGCAAACGCGGCGTCCGCGCGGACGACGACGGTCTGCCCCTGTGCGCGGTACCGGTCAATGACAGGGAGGAGCACTTCATCCCACCCATCCGCACTGTGAACGTTGCCCGGCCGGAGCTTGGCGGCCACGCAGTCACCGCCTGGGTTGAAGACGAAGAGGGGGTGATAGCAGACGGACTCGAAGTGGCCATTGTAGGCGGACTGCTCTTGTGCCCCGTGCACTGGACTCTCGGAACTGTCGATATCGAGGATCACGCGGGTCGCCGATCGCGTCACGGCGTGCTGGATCAAGGCCGTATTGAGGCGAGCGAGTCCTTGGTAGTTTCGCTCCTCAGCGAGGACTTCCGTCTCGAACCAGTGCAGGGTGGAGGTGAGGGCGACACTGGTCTCCCGCCGCTCGCGCGAGGCCAGCATCCGAAACGTCGGGTCTTCGGCCAGTCGCTCGGCGTCGTTGGTGTCCTCGTAGCCCGCCAGGCGGCTATAGATGGACTGGCGGAAGAGATCTGGTAGAGGGAATTGGCGGTTGTATCCGGTGCGAGGATCGCTCAGATGGCGCTCGATCAGCGCGCTCAGGCCGAGGCGTTCGTCCAACTCGCGCGGGAGCAGGAGCCCAGCATCGGAGGTCACTGTGGCTCCCCGGAATTCGACGCGAAGTTGGGGATTGAACGAGAGGCGAACCGGGCCAGATGTCGCGTCACCCATTGGGTGGTGCCCTCCGCGTCAGCGAGGAGCCCCCGAGAGCCGCGTTTTTTGCGGATGTTGAGCGATTATGGCCTGGTCCGTGAGCCTCTCAAAACGAAAATGTGGGCTTATATACGCCCGGGAAAGCAGCCCGTGCCTCGGGAGAGACGCGGGGCCATTCGGCCTGGGGCAATCGCCTGGGGCGAGCGGCCTCAAGGAGGTGGTCACCCCGAACGATGTCGCGCAGGTGCTTCACCAGCCCCTTCTTCACATCTCGCGGAGTCCGCGGGTCCTGGAGGGCCAGGGTGATCCGCGCAAGCGCCCGAGCGTACGAGGGAGTCAGGAAGTAAGGAAGAGACAAGTCCACGTCGCCGGCCGTCGGTCGGGGGAACTGCCTGCGAGCGGGTAAGTCGCGCGTCATCCCCCGGGGGGAACGCCGAAGGACAGAGTATCCGAACTGAAACTCTGCCTCCTGTTTATCTAGTGCAGCGCGCGGCCAGGGTAGTTCCTCCGGCACGAACTCCGGAACTGCCCATTCTGCCTTCTCGGGGAAGCAGAAATCTTCGAAGCGCGCCGGCGCCCACTTTTTCCGGTCAAACCCGCGGGCCATCGCCTTGGCAACTGCTTCGTCAGCCCTCCGCATCACTTCCTTGCGCCGGTCGGCCGTTGGACGGACAGCGGGCCGAGGAGCTGCGGCCAGGACCTCATCAGGATCCAGCGGACAAGCCACTGGAAGATCTCCCCGCCGTCCACCAAGTGTCGCAGGCCTCACCAGGGGAGCGGTGGCGGTGCGTGCCGATGCTGTACGCCGCGGCTTGGGACGGTTCGATGGGCTCATTTCCAATCCAGGTTACCCCTACCCCCCGGCTTGAACCAAAGGGGAGTAGTGGTCAGAAAACATCAATGATTCTAATTGTTTGCCGAGCAGTTCCCATGTACTCTTTCGAGTACCAGGAGGTAACAAGCAATGCTCTTGAATGTCACGGCTGCTGCTAAGGAACTCGGGCTGGGAGTCTCGACGGTGCGCGCTTTGATCCGGCGTGGCGCTCTGCCCACCGTGAGACTTGGCCGCCGCGTCTTGATTCGTCCTGAAATGCTGGCGCGGTTTGTTCGCGCTGCGGAGCGTGGGGAACGGCGGCGGTCATGAGCCTGCTCGACGCCGCTCTCGCTCTCGCCACACGAGGCCTGGCCGTTTTCCCGCTCCTGCCTGGTACGAAGAGACCCCTTACCGCGAACGGCTTCAAGGCCGCGACCACCGGTCCCGAGCGGGTTCGGGAATGGTGGACCGAGACCCCGGACGCCAACATCGGCGTCGCCACGGGCAACATTTCCAGCATCACTGTCTTAGATGTCGACGTCAAGGAGGGCAAGCAGGGCGACGTGTCCCTCGCCGAGCTCACCGAGCAGTACGGCGACCTCCCCATCACGCCTAAACAGGAGACCTGGTCGGGTGGGGCTCAGTACGTCTTCGCCTACGCGCCCGGTGTCCGCAACTCGGCCGGCAAGCTCGGCGAAGGCCTCGATGTCAGAGGCGATGGTGGCTACATCGTCGTCCCGCCGTCTATCGTCAGTGAGGATGGTCGGACAGGCGAGTATGTCTGGGAGCCCTACGCCGGCCTCGACGACACGCCCTTCTCCCCCATGCCGGAATGGATGATTGCCCGCCTGACGGTCATAGCCTCCGCGGGGCGGAAGAACGAGGCGAACTGGGCCGACGATGTCGTCGACGGGGTGAGCCCAGGCAAGCGCGACGACACGGCCTGGCGGTTGATCAAGCGCTACGTCTTCAAGGGACTTTCCGAGAAGGAAGTCCTCGGCTACATGCTCGCGTGGGCCGCGAAGTGCGGGTTCGAACCGGACAAGATCCGTGAGAAGGTCGCCCGCGCCTTCCGGGGCCTCGGCTCGAAGCCGCTGCTCGATCTCCCGCTCACGGATGTGGGCAATGCCGAGCGCATGATCCTCCTCTCTGGCGATCGCTTCCGCTGGGTGCCCGGAGGGAAGGGGGAATGGCTGGCCTGGGACGGCCGGCGCTGGGCACCAGGGAGCACGGAGCCGGTGATCGGCATTGCCCTCGACGCGGCCCGGTCGCTCGGCATTGCTGCGGCCAAGGCGCGCCAGGGCGAGGACATGCCCGAGAAGCGCAAGCTCAGCCTGCTGAGCCATGCTGTCCGGTCTGAGGCCACCCAGAGCATCCTGCACGCGGTCAAAGCCGCGACGATCCCGAGCCTGGGCGTCAACGTCGAGCGGAAGGCCCTCGACGCCAACCCCGACCTCCTGAACGTCGCCAACGGGACGTTGAGCTTGAAGATGTTCGCGCTCCGCCCCCACGACCCGGCCGACCTCATGACGCAGCTCATCGATATCCCCTACGACCCCGACGCGCCGGCCCCGCGGTGGGGCGAGTTCCTCAAGGAGGTGTTCGAGGACAAGCAGGACGTGATCGACTACGTCCAGCGCGCGGTCGGCTACTCCCTGGTGGGCAGCATCGAAGAGCAGTGCTTCTTCCTGCTCCTCGGCTCGGGGGCGAACGGGAAGTCGACGTTCGTCGACGCCCTCAGCGCGCTCCTCGGCGACTACGGGGTGAAAGTCGGCCAAGAGGCGCTCCTCACGGCCGAGAGGAACAAAGGCCGGTCGGCCACCCCCGAAGTGATGGTGCTGCAGGGCAAGCGCTTCGCGTACGTGAACGAGATGGACGAGGGCCGGCAGCTCGACGAGGCGCGGATCAAGGCCATGACGGGCTCGAAGGAGGAGACGGGACGGCAGCTGTACAAGGGCATGGAGATCTGGAAGAACACGCACAAGTTGTGGTTCGACCTGAATCACCTCCCGACCTTCAAAGGCATTGACGAAGGCATCTCCCGCCGGCCGCGGGTGATCCCCTTCAACCGGAAGTTCGAGTTGTCCGAGCAGGACAAGACCCTGCCCGAGACGCTCAAGGCCGAGCTGCCGGGGATCCTCGCCTGGGCGGTCGAAGGGTGCCGGCAATGGCGCGCGCAGGGGTTGAACCCACCCGAAGCCGTCCTCCAGGCCACCCGCCAGTACATCGAAAGCCAGAACCATCTCCCCACCTTCATGGCCGAAACGTACGTCCGCCAGAAGGGCAGCTTCGTGCTGACTGGCGCGGTGACGGAGGCCTACCAGAGATGGTGCCGCGCCAACGACGCGGAGCCGGTGACCTCGAAAAAGCTCGCCTCTTTTCTGACGAACTCCTACGGCCTCAAACCGCAAAGGCGCGAACACAACACCATCCGGGTTTGGGTCGGTATCGCGCTGAAACCACAGGAGAAAGCGCCAGCTGGAGGGAACCAAGGAGGGACACCGGGGGACGCCACTTCTAAAACTCCCCGTGAGAACGACTCCTATAGAAAAGTTACAAACACGCGTCCCCCGATGTCCCCCTCGGGCGCTCCAGAGCCCTCATCTGCTGACCCGGACGACGTCTTCACAGGCCCAGGAGGCCACACGCTATGAAACCCGACATCGCCATCCCGATCCTCGAGAAGCGCTCCGCTCACCTGGCCAAACGCATGGACGAGGCCGAGGCGACCGGGCGGGTGCTCGCCTTCGATCGGCAGGAGTACCTGGCCCTCCAGGTCGCCTTCGACACGTTGCGGAAGGTCGCGCCCGTGACGACCGAGGGCTTCGTGGTGACGAAGGCGGGGATGCGCTTCCATCGCGCGGAATGCGAGACGATCACCGGGCGCCCCACGGATCCCTATCACCTGGGCATGACCCGCAAAGACTTCGACAGCGGGCAGGACGTGCTGGTGACTCCGTGCTGGAAATGCCGGCCGGGCGATCCGTCTTATCACTATCAGCCTGGGGCGTCTGCGTCCGCGCCCCCACCGCCTCCACCGCCCCGCTCATCACCGCCGCCGATCATCGTCCACCAACTTGGCCCGTACCAGCTCT
>WNFD01001902.1_pt1 | contig 21014 bp, 18 predicted proteins | sample 5400491 | NCBI WGS metagenome assembly WNFD01 (sample SAMN13153343, study PRJNA577476) | soil metagenome | isolation source: 120 cm saprolite under Douglas fir tree site 2 hole 2 replicate 2 | place: USA:California | collected 2015-04-18
TATCCCGGCTCCGTGCGCACGCGATTCAGCGACCGCAAGCCGCAATCGCACGCCTACGCGCCGCTGTCGCCCGTGTTGCACTATAATCCCGGGCAGGGCGACCTCGTCGGCGGCAATTTTTGGGACATGCGTGCGACCGGGCGCCGGTTGGGCAACCCCGCCGCTGAGCAGGCGCAAGGTCCGCCGACCAATCCGGTGGAAATGGGCCTGCCGGATATCGCCTGCGCGGTCTATCGCGCCTCGCAGCGGCCTTATCGCGCTCTGTTCGAACACGTGTGGGGAGCGCAGGCGTTCGCGATCGCTTGGCCGAGCGACGTGGAAGAAAATTGCGACCGTCCCGGACCGCCGACCGCCAGTCTGCCGTCGCCGGTTCATCTGAGCCCGATGGATCGCGGCAGGGCCGGCACCACCTTCGATCAGATGGCGCAATCAATCGCCGGCTACGAAGCCTCTGCCGAGGTGACGTCGTTCACCTCAAAATTCGACGCGGTGCTCGCGAAAAAGGCGCAGTTCACGGCGCAGGAGCAGCAGGGATACGACCTGTTTCACGGCAGGGGGCGATGTAACGAGTGCCACCGCGACGGCGGACCCGGCGAAGACCCGTTATTCACCGACTTTACCGCCAGCAATATCGGCACTCCTGCCAACCCGAGGCTTCCTTACTATGAGGAAGACCAGCCCGATAAATTCGGTTATGCCGCCAATCCGCGGGGAACGTCATTCGTCGATGGCGGCGTCGGCACCTTTCTCAAGCAAGGGCATCTCCTGAGCCAGCCTTCCGCGGTGGACCAACGATGGCTAAAGCTCGCGCCCGACAACCAGGCGCGAATGCAGGTGCCGACACTGCGCAATGTCGACAAGCGGCCGTATCCCGCCTTCGTGAAGGCATACGGACACAATGGATACTTCACGAGTCTGAAGGGGATCGTGCATTTCTACAACACGCGTGACGTCCTGCCGCGATGCAAGCTCCATGATGCTGGCGAAGGCACGACGTGCTGGCCCGCGCCGGAATCGACCGACAACATGAACAGCAGCAAAGTCGGGAACCTCGGCCTGTCTGACGCGGAAGAGGACGCGCTCGTCGCCTTCATGCAAACGCTGACGGACGGCTTTATGCCTCGCGAACAACAATAAGCCGGTGGGGGCCGTGTCGTCCTGAAGACCGTGGGCAAGCTCGCAAATGCTCTGAAAGTTGACCTAACAGAACTTTATAGGCCACGCGCCGTGATTGGGTAATCCCGTTCTTCGTTTTGGCGGCCTGACAGAGAGTTGCGGGCGCAACTGAGAACGATTAAATTGGGTTTTAGGGAATTCAAATCCGATTGATGCGGGATCATCCGCAACAGCGCGCAGGATGAAATTGAATGGATCTTGTCACGGTGTGGCTGGGCTAACCGCCGGCCGCGACCGTCCGGGCAATCTGCTCGGGGCGGTGATAGTCACCTGCGAGCGGAAGATCGAGCTCCCGCCATACCGCGACCAGCGCGTCAGCCAACCCACTGATTAGCCGAAGGTCATGCGCCGGCGTGGGGGTAATCCGCAATCGCTCGGTGCCTCTGGCAACCGTGGGATAATTGATGGGCTGGATGTAGATTCCGTGCCGGTGAAGCAGGAGGTCGCTCGCCTGCTTGCACAGATCGGGATCGCCGACCATGACCGGCACGATATGGGTCTCCGTCGCCAGCACCGGCAGGCCGGCTTCCCGCAGAGCCGCTTTCGTCGCTGCCACGGCGGCGCGCTGGCCGGCACGCTCAGCGCCCGATGTCTTGAGATGAGCGATCGAGGCTGTCGCGGCCGCCGCTACCGAGGGCGGCAAGGCTGTCGTGAAGATAAATCCGGGAGCATGGGAACGGACGGCGTCCACGACGGCGCTGTGGCCTGCGATGTAGCCGCCAAGCGTGCCGAAAGCCTTGGCAAGCGTTCCCTCGATCACGTCGATGCGCGCCATCACGCCGTCCCGCTCGGCGATGCCGGCGCCGCGTGGCCCGTACATGCCGACGGCATGCACTTCGTCGAGATAGGTCATCGCGCCATAGCGTTCCGCGAGGTCGCAGATCGCTTCGAGCGGCGCGACGTCGCCGTCCATCGAATAGATGCTCTCGAAGACGATCAGCTTCGGCCGAGCGGGCGCGGCGCGCGAAAGCAGCTCTTCCAGGTGCTCCACATCGTTGTGGCGCCAGATCTGCCTGGCACAGCCGGCGGCGCGGACCCCTTCGATCATCGAATTGTGGTTGAGCACATCTGAGAGGATCAGGCAGTCCGGAAGCAACCTTGCGATCGTCGCAATTCCAGTATGGTTGGATACGTAGCCCGACGTGAAAACGAGCGCAGCCTCCTTGCCATGCAAATCCGCCAGTTCGGCTTCGAGCTCCACCATCGCTCGGGTCGTACCCGAGATGTTGCGCGTCCCGCCCGCGCCCGCGCCCATCATGCACGCGGCGACGCACATCGCTTCGATCACCTTCGGATGTTGGCCCATGCCGAGATAGTCGTTCGAACACCATACGACGACTTCCCGCTTGCCGTTCGGGCTATTCCAGAGCGCGTGGGGGAACTGTCCCGCTTTGCGTTCCAGATCGGCGAAGACGCGATAGCGCTGCTCGCGTTTCAGAGCGGTGATGGCAGATTGAAAATTCCCGACATAGTCGAACATTTTCTGCGAGTCCTTCCGGGTCATGTTCACCGTCACACGCCAGCCGCCGCCGATCGGCCGCCAGCATATGGCAGCCAATCGCGCGAACGCCGCTGTTTTCAGTTGACCAACTCAGGTTGCTTGAGCCCGAGCGCCTTCGCCACTCCGGCCCCGTAGGCCGGATCGGCGCGCGTGCAGTTGTCGACGTGCCGCTGCTTGATGTGCGCCCTCGCGTCGCCCATCGCCCGCGCCGTATTTTCGAACAACAGCTTTTGCTGTTGCGGGGTCATTTTCCGGAACAAATTTCCGGGCTGCTCCCAATGGTCGTCGTCGACGCGGTGGTCCCAATGCGTCGCGTCACCCTCGATCGGCATTGGTGGCTCGGCGAAATTGGGCTGGTTGTCCCAAAGTCCTGCACTGTTGGGATTGTAAGTGAGCGTTCCGCCCAGATTGCCGTCGGTGCGCATCTTGCCGTCGCGATGGTAGCTTTGGAACGGGCATTTGGGGGCATTGACCGGGATGTGGTTGAAATTGATACCGAGCCGGTAGCGCTGGGTGTCGCCATAGGAGAATAGTCTTCCCTGGAGCATCTTGTCCGGAGAAAAGCCGATGCCGGGCACGATGTTGGCGGGCGAGAAGGCGGCCTGCTCCACTTCCGCGAAATAATTGTCCGGGTAGCGGTTGAGCTCCATCACGCCGACCTCGATCAGCGGATACTCCGCTTTCGGCCAGACCTTGGTCAGGTCGAACGGATTATGCCGATGCGTCTTCGCCTGGGCCTCGGTCATCACCTGAATGAACAGCGTCCAGCGCGGGAAATCGCCTGCCTCGATCGCGTTGAGCAGGTCGCGGCCGTGGCTTTCGCGGTCCTTGGCGACGAGGGCCTCGGCCTCCGCGTCGGTGAGGTTCGCGAGTCCCTGCTGGGTGCGGAAGTGGAACTTGACCCAGATCCGTTCATTGGCGGCGTTGATCATCGAGAAGGTATGGCTGCCGAAAAGGTGCATGTTGCGGAAGCTCTTCGGGATGCCGCGATCGGACATGACGACGGTGACCTGATGCAGCGCCTCGGGGAGCAGCGTCCAGAAATCCCAATTGTTGTCGGCGCTGCGCAAGCCCGTGCGCGGGTCGCGCTTGATGGCATGGTTGAGGTCCGAGAACCGCAGCGGGTCGCGGAAGAAGAACACCGGCGTGTTGTTGCCGACGATGTCCCAGTTGCCCTCCTCGGTGTAGAACTTCAGCGCGGTGCCGCGGATGTCACGTTCCGCGTCGGCCGCGCCGCGCTCGCCGGCGACGGTCGAGAAGCGCGCGAACATCGGCGTCTGTTTCCCGATCTGTGAGAAGATTTTTGCCTTGGTGTAGCGGGTGATGTCGTGGGTCACCGTGAAGGTGCCGTGAGCTCCCCAGCCTTTGGCGTGCATGCGCCGCTCCGGGATCACCTCGCGGTCGAAATGCGCCAGCTTCTCGATCAGCCAGATATCCTGTAGCAAGGCCGGCCCGCGCGGTCCGGCGGTCATTATGTTGGTGTTGTCGGCGACCGGCGCGCCTGTGGCATTGGTAAATCGTTCCGTTTTGGACATGATAGACTCCTGAGCGTTGGACATGTGGGACTTATGAAAATGCGAGAATCCGCGCGCGGGCCGCAGGCTGCTCGAATCCCGAGGAGAGGAGGGGGAGGTTTACCCGGGCCAGGCGGAGGCGCGGATCACGCTGCAGAAATTTCCGCGGCTGAAATGCGGATCCTTATCCGCGAGCACGTCGGCCTTCACATTGCCAAACGTCGTCTCCGGCTTTTGCTTGATGCCGTCGTAGAAGGCCTGGATGATGTCTTCCTTGAAGTGCGCACTGCGTGGGTGCGCATGCAGCACCGCCTCGCGCTCCACGTCGCTGTACTCACCATAGCTTAACCCGAGCACGTCCATTTCGACGCCAGCCGTCACCAGAGCGACGACCGGGTGCATGTGCTGCGGGATGCCCGGCGTCGTGTGCAAGGCGATCGCGGTCCAGACGGTGTCGACATCGTGCTGCGCGATGCCGTGGCTTCGCAGGAAGTCGCGAGCGGCATTTGCGCCGTCAACCTCGAAACGTTCGCCCGCGCTACTGTGCTGATGCGTCAAACCCATGTCGTGGAACATAGCGCCGGCATAAAGCAGTTCGGGATCAAATCTCAATCCGCGACGCTTGCCTGCCAGAGCGCCCCAGTAATAGACGCGGCTCGAATGATGAAAGAGCAATGGCGTCTCGGTATCGTACGCTAGTTCCGTTATCTCGCGAGCGAGCTTGCTGTCGGGTACGCCAATTCCCGCCAGATTGGTGTTCCTTGGAAGGTTGATATTCAATCTACGCCTCCTGCCGATTGATGGGAGAGAAGGTTGCCGATCACATGAATTGATGAATCGCCTGGGCTTGTCCGATCGGTAGTGAAACTAGGAATATTGAGGCATCTCGCTCAATCGTACGTAGGTAAGCGCCCGATATTGAAAAGGATCGGGCGCGTAATACGGAGGTTTAGGGTGCTGGCCCGTTGCGACCGAGTAGGTGAGCACTGGCAAAGCACCGCGCAACTCGATGGATTGCCGTCGGCGTTGCGATGTGAGAGGCGACTGATCCGCGAAATCTCGAAATTTGCCAGGCAGCTCTTTTCGGCATTGTCGCAAAAAAAGCGGACGGCTCGCCTGCCTCGGTGGGGGAGGGGGAAGAGGCAACGCGAAGCCATCCGCAGTGGCAGCTAAGCGATAACGCGCCAGGGAGGAGCGCGGCCGGGCTGCTTGGTCTATAGCTAGATCCGGCCATCCGGCGGCTCCATTAAACAGACGTTTATTTGGATCAAATGGAGGTTTAGGGGTTGGACCAAATGGGGAGCAGCTGGTGATCGTCTTCGATGGGACCGGCTGCAGCCAGGTTAGCCGGTCGAAGTCAGAACGCGCTCCGGTATCGCGAAAGCGCGCGAGGGCTATCATAGACCCACATGGGCTCACCACATTCGCTTGGGCCGTGGTCCGTCATGCAAGCAGCGCTCCAGGTCGGAGCAGCAACCTCGCGGCCTTCCTCGCTCTTGTAGGCCTGCGGCAGAGCGCCTTGTTTGTATGTTCTCGCCTGAGCGGTAGCTGACATCGCGAGTGTAAACAGCGATGCCGCCAGCAGATATTTCATCTTCATCGTCCGGTTCCTTAGTTGCGGCCCAAAGCGACCGCCGCAAATCGAGGTCGCTCGCATTGATCGTGCGTAGCCGACCCATAAGTGTGTGCTCTGGCGGGCGAAATTGCTTGCCCGGGATTGCGGTGCTCGGCTCGATTTTGCGCCGATATGACCGGGATTTTGAGCGGCTTCGGCCCCCCGGAACTGTGGCTGGCGCCTGCGGCGGGACGATCGAATTGCCGGATTTCCTCAAAATGCTCTAATCTTGCTGGCGGAAACCCGGGACGCTCTGCGATGACAGGGCGCCAGCTCACGTTCCCGTTAAATCCAGCCGCGTATCGTCGGCGGGACGAGCAAGCAGAATGACAAAACCTGGTCTCACTGAACGGTTGTCAACGTCTACGATTTCTCACTATGCGATGGCCGTCCTGTCGGTCGCGATAGCGATCGTTGCTGCGGAGTTGATCACACGCTTACTCAGCGCCGAGGCCATCGCATCCTCGATGCTTTGCGCAGTTGTTTTCGCTGCGTGGATTGGCGGCCTCGGCCCGGCATTGTTGTCGGTTGGCCTGGCCCTTTTTGCCTTTCACTGCTACCTGGCACCCCCGATCAGTTCATTTACCTGGAAGCGCGACCTTTTCGCTGTAGGTATCTCGGAGGTGCCGCGTCTGATCCTGTTTTCCGTTGTATCTCTTGTGGTTGCATTCCTGATCTCGGCGCAGAGGAGAGTAACACGGGATCTTCAACGTTCGAGCCATGATCTGCAAGCAGCGATGATGGATCAAAAGCGGATTGAAGCCGCGCTTCTGCACAGCGAAATGTATTTGACCGAGGCGCAGCGATTGAGCGGCACCGGAAGCTTTGCATGGAAAGTCGCCAGCGGAGAGGTCATCTGGTCGGATCAGACTTACGAGGTCTTTGGATGTGATCGGGCGACGAAACCGACCCTGGAATTTATTCTCCAGCGCGTGCATCCCGATGATCGTGCGGCTGTGCAAAAGACCATTGACCGTGCCACCATCGGTCGAAATGACTATGATCATGAATTTCGATTGCTGATGCCGGACGGATCGGTGAAATATATCCATACCGTGGCTCGCGCCACGAGAGACGCATCGGGCGGTGTCGAGTTCCTCGGGGCGGCGACGGATGTGACGGTTGCGAGGGAGGCGGAACGGAAGCTGCGACGCAGCGAATCTTATTTGGCCGAGGCTCAACGATTGAGTCACACGAGCAGCTGGGCCTGGGATATGCGGCGTCGAGAGTTCGTGTACCGATCGGCCGAAGTGTACCATCTGTTTGGATACGATCCGGAAGAGGATGTTCCGCCACTCGAAGCTTTTCAGGATCGTATTTTTCCTGAAGACAGGCGCCGGATTATCGAACTGGTGCCCCAGGCCATCCGGGACAACGCGGACTTCGAGATTGATTTCCGGATTGCTCTTCCGAACGGATCGATAAAGCGCGTACATTCCGTTGGGCACCCCGTTGTCAATAGCAACGGGGATGCGATCGAAGTAATCGGTACGCATATGGATGTTACCGAGCAGCACGTCGCAAGAGAGAAGTTGCAAAGGGCTTTCGACGAAATCAAGAAGTCCGAGGATCGGCTTCGATTGGTCATTGACACGATCCCGACATTGGTGTGGCGCTCTGGACCCGATGGCCGGCCCGAGTTCTTTAATCAGCCAGCGCTGGATTACACCGGTCTCTCGTTGGACAGCGCCCTGGAGGGATGGGCTCGCATAGTTCATCCGGACGACCTGGCAAACCTATCGGAGATGTGGCACGAGATACGGAATTCCGACGCGCGAGGCGAGACGGAAGGAAGGCTCCAACGCTTCGACAGCAAATATCGATGGTTTTTGTTTCGAGTCGAGCCGCTGCGCGATGAGGCCGGAAAAATCGTCGAATGGTATGGGTCGGCGACCGACATCGAGGATCGTAAGCAGGCCGAAAATGCTCTCCGTCAAAGCGAAGCGTATTTGGCGCAAGCCCAGCGCGTGAGCCTTAGCGGTACCTTCGGCTGGCGCGTCGCCACTGGCGAGAATACCTGGTCCGCGGAAACCTACAAGATTTTTGGATACCAGGAGGGGTGTCCCGTCAATGTCGACATGGTTGTTGCGCGCGCGCATCCAGAAGATCGAGCTGCCGTGCAAGGGGCCATCGACCGCTGCTCTTTTGATGGAAACGACTACGATCAGGAGTATCGGTTGCTGATGCCGAATGGCGCGGTGAAATATGTCCATGCCGTCGCGAAAGGAGATGCGGGCAATCTCGAATACATCGGAGCAGTGACGGATGTTACGGTTGCAAAGGAGACTGAACGGAAACTGCGACGCAGCGAGGCCTATTTGGCCGAGGCCCAGCGTTTAAGTCACACGAGCAGTTGGGCCTGGGATGTGCGCCTTCAGGAACTCATTTATCGGTCGCCCGAAGTGTACCACTTGTTTGGGTTCGATCCAGAAAGGGACGCTTTGTCACCGCAATCCTTCCAGGAGCGCATTCTGCCCGAAGACAGGGGCCGGTTTATCGAAATGGTGCACGAGGCAGTACGAGAAAAAAGGGACATTGAAGTCGATTTTCGCATAGATCTTCCGGACAGTTCGACAAGATATGTGCATTCGGTGGGACATCCTCTCGTTGGCGACAGCGGCGAAGTAATCGAACTGGTTGGCACGCACATCGATGTCACGGAGCAGCACCTCGCCAAGGAGGCGCTGCAAAAAGCCTTTGACGACATCAAGAAATCCGAGGATCGGCTTCGACTGGTGATCGACACGATCCCGACCTTGGTCTGGCGTGCCGATCCGGACGGAGTCCCCGATTTCCTCAATCAACCGGCGCTCGACTACACCGGCCTCTCACCGGATCAAGCCGAAACCGGCTGGCCGCGCGCTTTTCATCCTGACGACAAGAAGGGCATGTTGGTGAAGTGGAGCGCAATACGGGCGTCCGGTATGTCCGGCGAGCTTGAGGCTCGGCTACGACGTTTCGACGGTGAATATCGCTGGTTTTTATTTCGAGGCGTGCCGCTCCGCGATGAAGGGGGCAACATTGTCAAATGGTACGGATCGTCCACCGACATCGAGGACCGCAAGCGGGCTGAGGAAGAACTGCGGCGAAGCGAAGCCAAACTGGTCGAAGCACAGCGGGTGAGCCGAACCGGCAGTTTCGTCTGGAATCTCACCACCGGCGAACGCGTCGGCTCCAGGGAATTCTTCAGAATCTTTGGATTCGATCAGCCTCATTCCGTCACTTTTGAAATGGTTATCGAACGCGCTCATCCGGAGGATCGTCCTCGCGTGGAACAGATAATTGACCGCGCAGCCCGCGCCGGAAAGGATCTCGACTACGAGCATCGGTTGCTAATGCCGGATGGCTCGGTCAAATTTGTCCATGTTGTCGCTCACGCTGTCAGAGATCAGGCGAGCCAGCTGGAGTTCATCGGAGCGGTGGTGGATGTCACCGCGACCAAACAGGCCGAGGAGAAGCTCCACAAAGCACAGATGGAACTCGCACATGTCATGCGGGTGACCACGCTGGGCGAACTGACGGCCTCCATCGCCCATGAAGTGAACCAGCCGCTCGCCGCCATCATCGCTAACGCTGAGGCCTGTTTGCGCTGGCTCGACCGCGAAACTCCCGACCTGCCCGCTGCGCGCCGTTCGGTAGAATGGGTTGTCAACGGCGGCAACCGGGCAAGTGAGGTGATCCGGCGTGTCCGGGCGCTTGCGAAAAAGTCCGACATTGAAAAGGTGCCGCTTGACATCAATGATGTCGTGAGGGAGGTCATCGCGCTGGTGCAGCGCGAGCTAACCAGCTATCAGGTGTCATTGCGAATGGACTTGACGCCTGCTCTACCCATAATCTTGGGCGACCGGGTCCAACTGCACCAGGTAATAATCAACCTGGTGATGAATGGCATTGAGGCCATGCAGCCGATCATGGACCGGCCGCGCGAGCTAGTAATCCGATCGGGCCAGGATGAGGCACACTGGGTGTTCCTAAGTGTGACAGATTGCGGTGTCGGGATCTCCGCCGAAAATGCGGACCGGCTATTCAATGCCTTCTTCACCACCAAATCCAGCGGTATGGGCATGGGACTTTCGATCTGCCGTTCGATCGTGGAAGCTCACGGGGGACGGATGTCAGCTCGCGGCAATGAGCGGCTCGGCGCCACGTTTCAATTCGCCCTGCCCTTGCATCAGGAGGAGGCGTCGTGAGGGAGCGTCCCAAATCATCGCAGGAACGCGTCAGCGCCAGGGAGCCGCTCGTCTTCGTTGTCGAAGATGACGAATTAGTGCGCGGAGCGCTCAGCAATCTCTTTCAATCGGTCGGACTGGCGGTTGAGGTGTTCGGTTCGGCATCCGAAATGCTGCAAAGCAAGCTTCCAGATGTCGCCAGCTGCCTTGTCCTCGACATCAGGTTACCAGGATTGAGCGGTCTGGACTTCCAAGGTGAACTAGCCAAGGCGAACATTCATATTCCCGTTATCTTCATGACCGGCCATGGCGACATTCCGATGACCGTCAAGGCCATGAAGGGCGGGGCGGTCGATTTCCTGACCAAACCGTTTCGCGATCAGGACATGCTGGACGCCGTGACGGTAGCGATTGAACGGGATCGCAAGCGGCGCGAGACCGACAAGATCGTTGCGAACTTGCAGACCCATTTTGAGACCCTTACCCCTCGCGAGCGTGAGATTTTGGCTTTGGTATCCTCCGGCCTCATGAACAAACAGATAGCAGCCGAACTCGGACTTGCCGAGATTACCGTGAAGATCCATCGGGGGCGCATCATGAAGAAAATGGATGCGCGGTCGTTGGCCGATCTGGTGAGGAAGGCCGAAACGCTCGGAATTGCTCGCGTCAAATCCTAGCCCATATTTACGACCCTTTCGTAGAGGGGCGCACCCGAATAGTCTTCGCGAACAAACCTAAGTATGATTTCACGACGCTGATTGACGGCTCACTCTTCGACCGGGGCAGTGCTAAGGCAAGCGCCTTGCTCGCCTGGAAGTAAGGCAAGCGCCTTGATCGCCTGGAAGGCCGTCCTGTCAATGCTTGCGGTGATTTCAGTTATTGACGACGATGTACTCGTCCGAGCCGCAACCGAAAATCTGCTCAGCTCGCATGGATATTTAGTCCATACATTTGCGTCGGCCGAAGAATTCCTACAGTCGACCCATTTGTACGACGCCGCGTGCGTCATTGCGGATGTGCAGATGCCGGTTATGAGCGGTTTGGAGCTTCTCATGCATCTGCGTGCCCAAGGTCATAACGTGCCGTTCATCTTTATCACGGCATTCCCCGAGGACGGCGTCCGCGTCCAAGCATTGAAGGCAGGAGCCATGGGCTTCCTGGCCAAGCCCTTCGCTGCACCTGCCTTGATCGACTGTGTGGAGGCTGCTCTGCGCCGGGGCGCCGGCAGCTGAGAGGGATGAGGGTGTATTCGGAGCAAATTCTCCCACTGTAAACCAAGGTATAGGGAGACCAAAACCAATACGGCATTGGAAAGAACCTCCGTAGGATCGAGCCGTTCGTGTTGATCAGGCTAGGCTGGCGCTTGGAGCTGGACCCAGAGATGCACCGGGGAACGTGCGAGCCAACCGACTCAAACGCGAAGGGTGGATCCATGTCGGCGAAGTCATGCCTGCTTCGTTCCAGACCTCGCAACTATTTCTCAGGACCGGCGGGGGCCTGGAGCGCCTCTGCGATCGTTCGGCGGAACACGATGATGCAATTGCCCGAGTTCACGCGTTCGACCACGATGCGGTGGACGGTGCTGGTGGCCGGCATTTTTGCGGCATTTACCGTCGCTTTGCTCGGGTTCGTTTACTTGAAGACAAAGCAGGACCTGACGTTGCGATCCGACCGCGCGATCGCCTTGCAGATGGGAATCCTTGAAGCCTTGCCACCCGGGCGGAGGCTTGACGCGATCAACGACGGTTTGCGGCAGGATCCAGCGCGCGTTCGGCTCGTAGGATTGTTTGGGGCGCACGGCGACAGGATCGCAGGCAATATGGAAAGGCAGCCACCCGATCTGAAGATCGACGGCACAGCACAGAACGCTGTGGCCGAAAGAGTGGACGGAATCGGCCGGGAGCGACAGGCGGTCCGGCTGATCGCGCGAATATTGCCCGATGGCAATGTGTTGCTGGTCGGACGCGACGCCGATGAAATTGAGGAGATTGCAGGGGTCGTTGGCCGAGCGCTCGCGCTGGGGCTATTTCCCGCGGTGTTCCTTTGTATTGCGGTCGGAGTGGCGCTGAGCGCGCGCACCCGATGGCGCATCGTCGAGGTCAACGAGCGGGTACAGCGGATCGTGGCCGGCAACCTGCGTGAACGACTCCCGCTTGGGAACACTGACGATCCCTTCTCAAAACTTGCGGTGATCGTCAATGGCATGCTCGACGAGATGGAAACTCTCATCCATTCTCTTGCAGGCGTCGGTCATGACATCGCGCATGACCTGCGCACGCCCCTTACCCGCGCGCGGCTGATGCTTGAACGCGGTCGCAACAATGCCACAACGTTCCAGCAGCTGCAGGCAGTCGCGGACAAGACTATAGAAGCACTCGATCAATCCCTATCCATCATCACTGCCATCTTGCGTCTTGCGGAAATCGAAAAAAGTCAGAGATCGGCCGGCTTTGGCCATGTCGCGCTTGCAGATCTCGTACGTGAAGTGGGCGACATGTATGAGCCAATAGCGGAAGATAAAGGGATAAATCTCGTCGTTCGATCGTCGCACGTTTTGAACGTTTATGGTGACCGCGATCTTTTGATCGAGGCGGTCGCCAATCTCGTCGACAACGCAATCAAATTTACGCCGGCCGGCGGGCGGGTAGAGATCGGATTGGTTAACAGCAACAACGAAACCATCGTGCGCGTCAAGGACACTGGCTCCGGCATAAGCGAACACGAGCGCGAGGCTGTCTTGAGGCGCTTCTATCGGTCTGACAAGATAAGACACACATCAGGCCTGGGTCTTGGCCTGAATCTGGTAGCTGCAATCGTAAAGTTGCACGGATTCCGGTTCACCATTCGTCCAGGGGCGGGCTGCATCGTCGAGATCGCATGCCCGCATGCGCCGATGCTGACGTGGACGCGGGCGCCCGCTAAAATCGGGTGACGAGCGCAGGTTCGCCGGAGGTTATGGAGCTTCACGCCCGTTTCGCTTTCGGCGTCAGTCCGGCCTGATAGATGAAGCGGCGCGAACCGCCGCCCCAATAGACAAACCCTTGAATGAACCGGATCGAAAGCAGAGCAAGGGCTGCCATGCGCAGCGTGTCTGCCTTGCTGCGCTGGACAGCGGCTTTGGCGGCCGCCGCCGTGCCGTCAACGGTGAGGGTGGACATAAAGCCTTCCTTGTTGGGCTGGGGGGCTTACGTTGCGTAGTGAAAGCCGGCCTGCTGCAGCTCGGGCAGCGTGCCGGCCGCACCGGGGATCAGAACCGCGCCGTCCACCAGATGGTTGGTCAATTCTGCCGCGAGCGCAGCGTGCGAGAGCCGGTCAGGATTGATGTCGAGCTTGATAAGGGCTTCTGCTTGTTCCCAGATCGCGTTGTGACAGGACATGAAGACAACGCCCCGCTGCATCAGGGCAGGGACCGAATTGTCCTCACCCGAGAATGGTCCCGCCGGGTCCTCATAATCTGTAGGGTCGGAAGCCGCCGACTTGCGCTCGATGATTGGTGTATTGGTCTCGAAATCCTCGCCGGCCAGTTTCGTGAGCTGATACTTGTTCCACGTGGCCTGATCAAAAAGCGCGAGCTGCGCCGTGCCATGGGTCACCGAAACCGCGAGAAAATCCGCATGTTTGAACGACCATATCTGCGAATTGAGCGCGTTGCGCATCAGGTTGAGCCAAGGGCCACCGAGATCGGTGTTGTCCCAGGCCTGCCTTTGCGCGGCGCCATAGGCAAGCACCTCATTCAACGCCTCATGATCCCATTGCTCGGGATGGTCCAGGATCATCGGTACCGTCTTGAAATCGCGACGGCGGGGCGCCTGCGCCAGCCGCTTTTTTAATGCTTCGAGATTCGTGGCTCCAGGAGGCATCAACGTGGGTCCGACGGCCGCTACCGATGGTGTGGCCGCTGAGGCAATGCCAATCACGCTTGTCGCCATAGTGAAGGCGAACGTTCTCAATACGCCTCTTCTTGCGGTGATCATCTCCACGGCCGTCAGTCCCTCTTGTTCTCTTCGGGGCAGATAGACGGCGAACGTTATCGAGACCAATAAAACCTTTTTTATTGCAGCAATTTTACGTCTGGCCGTTTTCCAAGACGTTTGTACTCTAAAGCAGAATTTAGTGGCGCGGGCGGATAGCACACCCATATCAGCATCAACCGCATCGGCCGTCTTCATGACGCGATGCACCCGTAATCCGGGGGCGACAACACAAGGAAATAGTGCGATGACGAACAAACTCGCTTTAGCCACATCATTGGTGATGCTGACGACGATCTCGGGACAGGCGTTTGCTAAAACGGCAGCACCCCAGCAAGCGGTCTACGCCACCACTGCTTTCGAACACACCGTGGCAACAAACACGGACGCCGCCACTGCGTATCATTATCACGGCGGGCCGAAATATAACGACTGACGTTTGATGTCTCTCGATCGCGCCTCCAGGCGTCGGCGGCGCGCCGAGAGGCGTCGGTCGATGGAGTTCAACATGTTGACGTTCACGAAACAGGACTCGATCCTGATTGCAGCAACGCTCGCTATTGTGCTTAGCGTGCCCCTGTTGGTTCCGGCTTTTTACGGTACATCGACCATCACGTTGTCGGACGGTGTCGCTTCTCCGTTACCGAATGGCGATCGCCTCGGGCGTTTGTCTGAGCGGAACGACGTTGGCGGCGACCATGGTGACGCTCGATCGCGCGGACCAAGCCTAGATTGTGGCCTATCCTCTGGGTTTTCCATTTAATTCCGGCACCTTCGGGATTTGGAGATAGCGGCTCACCCCAACCGAGCAGGAATAGACGATGCCAGTCATGCGTCCCAACTTCGGAATTCTCAGAAGCGGAAGCGAAAGCCCACGGTGGGATCGATCGAGTTGCGATGGAGGAAGCCGTTCGCCAAGCCGCCATTGACCTGCGAGAACATGAGTCCGGCGTAGGCATCAAACTTCTTGGCAAACTGCCAATCGGTGACGAGAGAGACTGCGTCGAATGTCCCATGGCAGTTTGCGAACGCCGCGGGATCGGCGCAGTTGACCAGTGCACCAAAGCGAGGCTGGTCGTAATGATAATAAGCGCCGGTCACATCCAGATTGTCAGTGACGGCGTATTTCACTCCAGTCCAGAATACATGGAATAGCTTGTCGCCGGCATTGAACGCTGCGCTGTTGATGTTCGTGTTGTTGATCGCAGCGCAGCCCGCGCAGACGAAGTCTCCCCCGATGTCAACAAAACCGGTAAGGGGGGCGAACGGATTGCTGGGGGGCGCATATTGAATGAACTCATATCCGGCAAACAGCTTGACCGGCCCCTTGCTGTATTTGCCAACCAGCATCACGCTCGAATTGTCGGAAAGTGTAGCCGTGAGAACCTGGGGTAGCACCGCCGGCAATGTGCTGCCGGCAAGCCCGATCGACACGGCGTTCCGAACGTAGCTGCCGATGGCATCAAGCGACAAGGTGCCGCCGGCCAGATTGGCGATATCCCCGCCGATTTGGAGTTGGTAGGCGCCGGTCGCCGCGTTGTTCAGATCGTAGCCACCGAACTGCCACAGCGCCGCAACCCTGAACTGGCCGATGTCGACGTGGTACTTTACCGAGGTGCTAAACCGGCAGTCCTCGGTATTGCCCACGCCGCATGTAATTCCCTGCCAGCCGATCGGCGAGAAGGCGTACGAGGCGCCCATCGGATCGTAGGCAAAAACAGCATCCAGGGTCAGCGAATTTTGCCGGAAAACCGTCAAGGTGCCATAGGGTGAACTGACGCCCAAATAGCCCACGGAATTGTAAAATTGTCCGGCCCGGCTCGAGTCGGCGTTCGAGTCCTGGCTGGTGAGCGGGATGCCGGCATTCTGCGCCACCGAGTGCGGTCCATTGGCCAGATGCAGCGAGTAGGGATCGAACCCGGCCTGCAGATCGAAGATGAAAGTCCATCCCGCAGCGAGCGGCTCCTTTCCCTTGATTCCGATGTTTGACTGGGACAGGCCGTTTGGCGCGAGATCCCACCGCGGACCCCTGCTGTACTTCTGGATGAGATAATCTACCCCGACGGCGGAGGTCCCATTGAAGGGTGCCCCATGGGTTCGCCATGTCACGCCACCATCGATCGTGCCGTAGAGCGTGATACCGTTCCAGGTCAGTGGGCAGTTCGTTACGGCAAAGTCCTCAAGGCTGGTGCATGCGGCTGGCTGGGATGGAGCCCTCGTGCCTACGGCGGGCGAGGCTTTCGTTGCCATGATGTCGTCGGCCGAGGCATCCGTCGCGCACATCACCACCAGCAGCAACCCGGACATTGCCGCACGCCTGCCAATGCGAGCCATCGCGCCCCCCGTCGATCTACCGTCCCAAGTTGCCGAATCCTTCCGTCAATTGCTTCCGTCTGGCCCGAACCGACACTTCCTGAAGTTCCACCGGATGCGATGTCAGGTCGAGCGCCGCCAAAGCACCGCATCATCCAATACCCTATGCAGCAATGCAAGGTGGTCAGCATTCCGGTAAGCCGCTGGAACCCTCGCAACGCTTCCCGCAAGGGGTGGCCGATCGCTCATTCCCTCGATGTGGCGAGCGCCGCATGCGTCGCCGTCGCGTGATTTTCGAGCGCCAGGATCGCGCCGACACAATGATCGGCGTAGCAATCGGCATCGCAGTAGGGGAGTCGCGTAGCGATCTCTCGCAGGTAGTTGGTGCCGATCGGCTTGGAGCACAGCGCGCACGTAGATTGCCGGCAGGGCGTCCTGCCATTCACCAGGATGAATCTCATGGGATGCCTCCTAATGCGATCTGCGTGGCTGCCGTCGCCAATAGGCAACAAGGCAGCTCCAGAGGAGGAGCTTGCATAGAAGATTCATCACGCGACCTCCTCGTTTCGAGATCTCATAATCCTGGCCACAACTAATTGTCGGACGGCGCAAATTGGCAGCAACCATCTGCGGTCGTTCTCCTTGCGGGACTTGAAGCGATCGACGCACTTCTTTGAACAGAGGGCAGTCCGCCAGGAATAGTGTCGAATGAGACCAAAACTCCCATCACAGATGGCGCAGCGATTGATAGGCTCCCCACGGTGGAATTGAATATTGTTGCGCATTTTTTTCCTCCTGTGGCTTCGTCAGGTCAGTGCTCTTGCCGCCGGCGGTATTCGCTTGGCGTAAGTCCCGTGAATTTCCGGAACGCCCGCGTAAATGAGCTCGTTTCGCAAAAGCCGATTCGGCTTCCGATCTGCGTCACCGAGAGTGCCGGCATCCGCAACATGCTCCTGGCGCGATTCATCCGGCGCGCCCAATGGTAGCGATGCGGCGGCATGCCGAACGATTGGGTGAAGGCGCGTGCAAAGTGATAGAGGCTCAGATCGACGAGTTCTGCGAGAGCGGCCAGCGGAATGTGCTCGGCAAGATGCTCTTCGATGAATTCGGCTACACGCTTCTGTTGCCACGCCGGCAAGCCGCCACGGACGGGCCTCGCCGCCGCGGTTTTTGCTCGTTCTAGTCGGAAGAGCTCGTGCAGTAGCACGATGCAAAGGGCCTCAGCATACTGACGGCTTCCTGGATCGGCATTCCCGACTTCGGCCTTGAGCTTGAGCACCGTATCCCAAATGGCCTGATCGAAGAAGAACAGGCGCGGTCTGATCGCGCGGCAGGCGTTACCGGATTCCGGATCGGACAACGGATTCTGAAGGTCGATATAGAAGTAGGTGACGCGCGTAAGCACTCGCGGCCTCTGCCAGCCATAGAATCGGTGCCCGGCAGGCACCAGGCTGAGCTTGCAGTTGAACTCGCGCAGCGTCGATCTCGGCAAGCCTTCGATCAGCGTCTCGCCATCCTCCCGTTCTGCCCGTTCGTCGGCGATCAGCAAATGGCGCCGAGCTTGAAAGCCGTATTCGAAAGTCTCGCGCCGGGTAACCTTTACGACATCTGCCTGTATGACGCCCCAATTCGCCAGTCGGCGACGCGCGATATCGGAGGGCGAAATTTCGACGATCGGTGGAGGAGCCGGGGGATGCCCTGCAAGGCTGAAGCCGATATCACTCATGATTGTGCTCCCGAATACGGGCATGGGCTTTTGTCCTCTGCCGGAGTCTCTCGCCTGGTGCATGGCAATGATGGTGGACTCATCAAGGCCGTCATTGCGTCATGCAAATGAAAGACCTTGTCCACCTTCTGGCACGTATGGTCAGAGTAATCGGATCGTTTTTCGGCACCATTAAATTGGGGTTCAGATAACTAAATTCGTTTTTATGCGAGACGGGCCTGCACCGCGTCTCCAGTCGGACGCGCGTAAGGCCGCACAGAAGTCGTGCGGAGGTCCTTGGGAAATCCGAGCAAGAAAACTCAAGTGCGCGACAAGCCGAGACAAGCGCAAAAGCCGCTCGCTATCAGATAGCTCGATGTGTCCGTCGCAAGCTGCGCATCAGAACGTGCGGTTGCGCCAGGCCAGGAGTCGCCATGTCCAAGCACGAATCCCGTCCCCCCGTTGGAAGCGCTTCCGAGAATCTGCCTCGCGAACAACGGGGCGGCCTTGGATCGGCCGGCCGTTCGCCGGCGGTGGGCGAAATCGGCTTTGTCGGCCTCGGTCACATGGGAACGGCGATGGCCGCGAACCTCGTCGCCGCCGGGCGACGGGTGATCGCCTATGTCCGACGCCCGGATCGGATCAGCCAGCTTGAGGCACTCGGTCTCAGGCCAACGACCGATATCGGCGATCTGCTCGACTGCGAGCTCGTCATCAGCATGCTGCCGGACGACGCCGCGTTGCGCGAAGTCGTGTTTGGTCGCAGCGACGACGATCTCGACGGTCTTGCGGCCGGTCTGATGCCTGGCGCGATCCATCTGTCGATGAGTACGATTAGCACCGCGACCGCCTCGCTCGTGGCGAGCGAGCACGCGCGGTACGGGCAAGGCTATGTCGCCGCACCGGTGTTCGGCAATCCGGATGCTGCCAAAGCGCGCCAGCTGTTCATCGTCGCCGCCGGCGCGTCAGCCGATGTCGAGCGTTGTCGACCGATCCTCGACGTTCTCGGGCAACGGACGTTTGTGATCGGTGCTGACCCGCAGGATGCAAATCTCTTCAAACTGCTCGGCAATATGATGAGCGCGACGGCGCTCGAGATGCTCGGAGAAGTCGTTGCCGTGGTCCGCAAGCGCGGACTCAATCCGCGGCCGTTCATCGAGCTTATGACGAGCACGATGTTCGGCGGGCGCGCCCACAAGATTTACGGCGACAAGATCGCCAGGCAGGACTACGCGGCGGGATTTGTCCTGCCCCTCGTGCTCAAGGACGTGCGTCTGGCGCTGGCGGAGGCCGAGAAAGGGAGCGTCCCGATGCCATCCGTAAGCGTGGTCCGAGACCGGTTGATCACGGGGATCGCGCGTGGCTACGGCGAGCTGGACTGGACCGCGCTCGGGCTGATCGCAGCGGAGGATGCTGGACTCTACGCCGTTCCGTCATCCGCTGTCGATGATTGAGGTTGGACGTAACTCAAACGCCTTAAGGGGCGAGCACTGAAGAAAGGAACAGGATCATGGTTGGTCACGCAGAAGTTCTCGGTACGAAAATGGAGCTCGCCCATATTCCCGGCACTTCGCTCAAGGTGTCGCCGGTCGCCATCGGTACGTGGGCGATCGGCGGGTGGATGTGGGGCGGCACCGATGAAGTTGAATCCATCGCCACCATCCGGGCCGCATTCGACCATGGCATCAATATCGTCGACACCGCCCCGGTCTATGGATTCGGTCGTTCCGAGGAGATCGTGGGCAAGGCGATCGAAGGAGGCCGGTTGCGCTCGGACGTGCTGATAGCGACCAAGGCCGGACTCCAATGGGATGGCGGGAAAGTATCTCGCAACGCCAGCCGCGCCCGCATCCTGCAAGAGGTTGAGGAGTCGCTCCGCAGGCTTCGAACCGATTACATCGACATCTATCAGGTGCACTGGCCTGATCCGTTGGTTACGATCGAAGAAACCGCGGAAGCCATGCTCACATTATTGGCGCAAGGAAAGATCCGCGCCATCGGTGTCAGCAACTTTTCGGTTCTCCAGATGGAACGGTTTCGCCGTGTCGCACCGTTGCATGTGCTGCAGCCGCCATACAATCTGTTCGAACGCGGAATCGAGACCGACCTTCTGCCCTATTGCCGCAAAAACAAGATCGCGACGTTGGGATATGGAGCGCTGTGCCGGGGCCTATTGTCCGGACGCATGCGCCCCGATACGGTTTTCGACGGCGACGATCTAAGGCGGACCGATCCGAAATTTCTCGAGCCGCGGTTCGCGCAATATGTAGCCGCCGTAGGCAAGCTGGATCAGCTCGCTCGAAAGCGCTTCGGCAAGCGCGTTATTCATCTGGCGGTTCGCTGGATGCTCGATCAGGGCATCACGGCAGCATTGTGGGGAGCGCGTCATCCCGATCAGTTGCAGCCCGTCGATGAGGTGACAGGCTGGTCGCTCGATGCCTCGGCCAAGGCGGAGATTGATCGGATCCTGCGTGAAGCCGTCACTGATCCGGTCGGTCCGGAATTCATGGCTCCGCCGGCGCGCAGCGCTACCGCGTGACGCGCCGTTCGCTGGTCGAAACACTGCAGCCCACGGCCATTTGAGAGACTAACCGCGAATTTAGTCGTCTCCGCTGATTTCGTTGCTACCTTTCAGGGGAGTTGCGCCCGTCCGCTCCGTGATCAGCTTCGCGGAAGGAGCATCTAGTTGTTGCGGCAGAGCTAGACCACGAGGATTTGCGAAATGGATATGACGGCACTTCTCCTGTCGCGGATTCAATTCGCCTTCACCATCACCTTCCACATCATATTTCCGTCCTTCACGATCGGATTGGCGGCTTGGCTCACTGTCCTTGAAGCCTTGTCCTTTTCGACCGGCCGTCCGGTCTATCGCCTGATCTTCGATTTCTGGTTGAAAATATTCGGCGTTGCATTCGGAATGGGTGTCGTCTCCGGGATCGTGATGGCGTTCCAGTTCGGCACCAACTGGAGCGTGCTGTCCAAAATGTCCGGGCCGATCCAGGGGCCGCTGCTGATGTATGAGACATTCTGGGCCTTCATGCTCGAGGCCA
>WNFD01007686.1_pt1 | contig 21001 bp, 18 predicted proteins | sample 5400491 | NCBI WGS metagenome assembly WNFD01 (sample SAMN13153343, study PRJNA577476) | soil metagenome | isolation source: 120 cm saprolite under Douglas fir tree site 2 hole 2 replicate 2 | place: USA:California | collected 2015-04-18
TGTAGAAATCGCCCTTCTTGTCGTGCTGGATTTTGGCCTCATTGATCGAGGCAAGGCCGGTCGCTTTCAGAAAGCCCTGGATCGCGGGCTCTGGCCCGCCGACGCGCGGGCCGCGGCGCTCTTCTTTCAAGTCAGGCTGCCGCGCGGGGATGCCGTGCACCGTCAGCGCCAGCCGCCGCGGCGTCGCGAACGCCTTTGCGCCGTCATAGACGAGGCCTTCGGCGACGAGCTTGTCGGTGACCATGCGGCGCAGATCCTCCGCCGCCTTCGCCTGCATGCGCGCGGGAATTTCTTCGGAGAACAGTTCGAGAAGGAGATCGGGCATCAGGCCGCCCTGCCCGCTTCGGTGTGGATCCAGGCTTCGCCGCAGGCCTTGGCGAGGTCGCGGACGCGCAGGATGTAGCTTTGCCGCTCCGTCACCGAGATCACGCCGCGCGCGTCCAAGAGGTTGAAGACATGGCTCGCCTTGATGCACTGGTCGTAGGCCGGCAGCGCCATCAGGTGCTCCCTGCGGTTGGAGCCCGATCCCAGGTTTTCTTGCCAGCCCGCCGCGAGATATTTCCTGCAGGCTTCTTCGGCCATCTTGAACTGCTCGAACAGCATCGCGGTGTCGGCAACTTCGAAATTGTGCCGCGAATATTCCTGCTCGGCCTGCAGGAACACGTCGCCATAGGTGACGCGCTCGGCGCCGTCGCGGCCGTTGAAGTTGAGATCGTAGACGCGGTCGACGCCCTGCACATACATCGCGAGCCGTTCGAGCCCATAGGTGAGCTCGCCGGCCACCGGCGCGCATTCGACGCCCGCGACCTGCTGGAAATAGGTGAACTGCGAGACCTCCATGCCGTCGCACCAGCATTCCCACCCCAACCCCCAGGCGCCAAGCGTCGGGCTCTCCCAATCGTCCTCGACGAAACGGATGTCGTGCAGGGAGGAATCGATGCCGATCGCGGCCAGCGACTTGAGATAGAGCTCCTGCAGATTCGGCGGCGACGGCTTCATGATCACCTGGAACTGGTAATAATGCTGCATGCGGTTGGGATTCTCGCCGTAGCGGCCGTCCTTCGGCCGCCGCGACGGCTGCACATAGGCGGCGTTCCAGGGTTTCGGACCGAGCGCGCGCAGAGTCGTCGCCGGATGAAACGTGCCGGCCCCCATCTCCATGTCGTAGGGCTGCAGGATCACGCAGCCCTGCTCGGCCCAGAACCGTTGCAGCGCGAGGATGAAGCCCTGGAACGATCGTTCCGGGCGCATGTGGGAGGGCAGCGAATCCATCGTCGGAACGGTCTCGCGAAAGGTTTCAGAAGCGCGCGGGACCGTATCGGCGGCGGGGATGGGAATCAAGGCAATGGCGAGGCGGATTCCTCGCTATCGAGGAGCGCCTCCTGTCGATTCGCGCAAGCCGCCAGGCGCGGGCCTGACTGCGCCAGGAAAGACAGAGTGAGGCCTAGCCGGGCCGATAGGCGCCGGTGACGGGGTCACGCCGCAGCGTCGGAATCTCGCCGGATCGCGCGGCCTCCGCAACGCGGGTCAGGCGCGCCTCTTCGAGCTCCCGGTTGATGCGGAGCGCGGTCTTGTAGGCCCAGCGCACCACCGCCAGCCCGCCCAGGACGCCCGCGAATGCAATGAACGGCGGCATAGGTCGATCCTTGTTGTCCATACCTCGCTGCCCCCGACTCACATTCTCGCCGATGTCAGCATCGGCCGCAATTGTCCTTTGGTGTGCAAATTGGCGCAGTTTTCCGGCTCAGAACCCGAATTTGGCCCAAATCGCCCGGCTCTCCAGCGCCGAGATCAGGTCGTCCGGCAGGCCCGCGAGCGCCCCGCCCGCGCCCGATAGCGATCCCGCTCCCGGCGACCTGCGGCCGAACAGACCGCCCAGGAGGCCGCTCGCGGGCGCGATCACGGGGGTCAGGACCTTCTCGCCGTAGCGGGCGCGCAGGGTCGAGCGCAGATCGCCGATTCCGTCCGCAAGCCCCAGCGACACGGAGGTCTCGCCGGCCCAATATTCGCCGCTGAACAGCGTGTCCTCGGTGCCCTTCAGGCGCGTGCCCCGGCTCCGCTTGACGAGCGCGATGAAGATCGCGTGGATCTCGCGTTGGATCGCCTTCAGCCGCGCGACATCCTCGCGCTCCTCGGGGAGGAACGGATCGAGCATCGCCTTGTGATCACCCGCGGTATAGAGCCTGCGCTCGACGCCGATCTTCTTGATCAGCTCCTGGAATCCGAACGAGCCGCCGACCACGCCGATCGAGCCCAGGATCGAGGACGGATCGCAGAATATCTCGTCGCCCGCGCAGGCGATCATGTAGCCGCCGGAGGCCGCGACATCCTCGACGAACACCAGCACCGGCAATTTCTTTTCTTCGGCGAGCTGGCGGATGCGCAAGAATATCTGGCGCGACTGCACCGGCGAGCCGCCGGGCGAATTGATCAATAGCGCGACCGCCTTGGCATTCCGCATCGAAAACGCGCGCTCCAGCATGCGCGCGACGCCGGCCAGCGTCATCCCCGGCCTTAAGGGAGTCACGGCACCGATCACGCCCGAGAGCCGGACCACGGGCACCACGGCCGTTCCACGCCGCAGCCGCGCGGGAAGCCATTCCATGCACCTGTCGATCAGGTCGGGCCAGCCCGCGCGATCTCCGCGATTTAATTTTTCAGTCATCCAGCTACCTCGAATTAACCATTTTTTACGACCCAAGTGTCATGCCAGCGAATGGAACGCCTCTTGCTTACCGTTCGTTGCCAGGCTGCCGAAACGCAGCGGAGAGAGACATGAAAATCTATCTGCTGATGCTGTTGATCGGTACAATTTTGACGGCGATCCGCTTCACCTCCGCACCCGAACAACGATCCAAGACGCTTCCTGAGTACAAGACGCTTCCTGAGTACAAGACCCTTCCGCAGTAGATGACGAAGCCGTGAGAGTCACGGCAAGAGAGTCATAGCAAGGCCATGGGCAAGGCCAGGTTGCCGGCCAGAATTTCTTCTACCTGTTTTTTGGGCACGGCTGACTCATTATTGAGCACCAGCCCCAAATGAATTCGCGCTGGCGCCTTCCCGCCCTTCACCGCGCGAACCAGCACGCGGATCGCGGGCTTCGTTCCGTCGCCATGAACGGGCAGGATCGCGAGGCTGCCGAAGCCGCGCTCAAGCCCTGTCAGGACCTCGGCGAGACCATCGGCACGCCAGATCAAGGTGAGGACGCCGCCTGATTTCAAAAGCCGGCGCGCGGCGTGAATCCAGTTCTCCAGCAGCCCAGGCACGGCCATGTGTGCGGTCTCGCGCGCCTTGTCAGGTGAGGCGCGATGCCGCATGGCATCGTTGAAGGGCGGGTTCATCAGGACGATATCGACGCTGTCGGGCATCAGGCCGTGCGCGACGAAGGCGTCCGCCTGAGAGGTCACATCGAGCGTGACGACATCGGCGGAGATCGCGTTGGCCGCGGCGTTGTCGCGCGCGAGTGCTGCGAGTTGCGCGTCGATCTCGACCAGCACCAGATCGATGGCGCCGACGCGGCTCGCAAGCGCCAGCCCCGCCGCGCCGACGCCGGCACCGAACTCCACCACGCGGTCGGCTGGACGCGCCGAGGTCGCAGCCGCCAGCAAAATGGCGTCATGGCCGGCGCGGTGACCCGATTTCGGCTGGCGCAAACGCAATTTCCCGCCGAGAAACGCATCCTCGGAGCAGTCGGCGAGAAGGTCACTCATCCGGCCGCAGTTCATGCGACAGCCCGGCATCGGTCAGAATCTGACGCGCCGCGCGGTTATCCTCCTCATGGACGAGAATCCGCCGCGGCAAGATGCCGAGCGAGCCCTCGATGATGCTCATGTTCTGGTCCAGCACCAGATGATGGATATTGGCGCCGTCGAGCAGCGCGCCGATCGCCGAAACCAGCACCACGTCGTTGGTCCGAACCAATTCCCGCAATTACCGCTCTCCTCTCCGTGACCGATCACATAGTGCCGCGACGTATCCATACCCTTGCCGCATCACGTGGCACTTTCTATTGTCTAGCTCAAGGATAGCAAATGCGGAGACCGGCGTGGCGGTTATTGTACCCTTTGAGAGCCCCTCGGGCGCGTCCATCGAAGCGCTGATGACCCTGGTCGCGGCCGACATGGAGCGCGTCAACGCCGCCATCCTGTCGCGGACCGGCTCCGAAGTCACCATGATCCCCGAGGTCGCCAACCACCTGATCTCCTCAGGCGGCAAGCGGCTGCGCCCGATGCTGACCCTGGCGATGGCCGGCCTCGCCGGCTATTCCGGCGACGGCCATATCAAGCTCGCCGCAGCGGTGGAGTTCATGCACACCGCGACATTGCTGCATGACGACGTGGTCGACGAAAGCGAGCTGCGGCGGGGCAAGCTGTCGGCGCGGATGCTGTGGGGCAACGAGGCGAGCGTGCTGGTGGGCGACTTCCTGCTCGGCCAGGCGTTCCGGATGATGGTCGAGGTCGGCTCGCTGCGCGCGCTGGACATCCTCTCCGCCGCCGCCGCGACGATCGCCGAGGGCGAGGTGATGCAGCTTGCAGCCGCCAAGAACACCGCGACCACCGAGGACGAATATCTCGCCGTGATCCGCGGCAAGACCGCCGAACTGTTCGCCGCCGCCTGCGAGGTCGGGCCGACGATCGCCAACCGGCCGAAGGCCGAGCAGACCGCGTGCCGTTCGGTCGGCATGAATCTCGGCATTGCCTTCCAGCTCGTGGACGACGTGCTGGACTATGGCGGCAAGTCCGCCAAGCTCGGCAAGAACATCGGCGACGATTTCCGCGAGGGCAAGATCACGCTGCCGGTGGTGCTGGCGTTCCGCCGCGGCAACGACAGCGAGCGCGCGTTCTGGATCAGGGCGCTGGAGCGCGGCGAGATCAAGAACGGCGATCTCGATCACGCCGTCGGATTGATGACCAAGCACCGCACGCTGGAAGACACCATCAACCGCGCCCAGCACTATGGCGCGATGGCGGTCGATGCGCTTGCGCTGTTTCCGGCCTCGCCGATGAAGTCGGCGCTGGAGCAGGTGGTGGCGTTCTGTCTCGCGAGATCGCATTAGCGATGAGTCTGTAGGGTGGGCAAAGGCGTGCAAGCGCCGTACCCACCGTCTTCTCTTCAACGTGGGCACGCTGCGCTTTGCCCACTCTACGATCAGAATATTTTTCGTTGGGGCCGTTCGTCGTCCCTGCGAAAGCAGGGACCCATACCGCGTGATCTCACGATGCGGCCGTCTGGTCGACGCCTTCGCATCACAGCCAGACCCTGTGGTTATGGGTCCCTGCTTTCGCAGGGACGACAGTGGTGTTCAAACAGCAATAGGGTGCGCAAAGGCACGCCACCGCTGTTTCCATACCATCCTGAAGGTGGGCTCGCGGAGCCCACCCTACCGATCCAAAGGTGGACCTATGGACGCCGTCAGATTCCAGCTCTTTCTGGCAGCGGCGCTGATCATCGCCGCGGTCCCCGGCCCCGGCATTTTCTATGTGGCGGCGAGAACCCTGGCGGGCGGCCGGCGCGCCGGCCTCGCGTCGACCGCGGGCACGGCCATCGGCGGGCTGGTCCACGTGGTCGCGGGCAGCATCGGCGTCTCCGCGATCATTCTTGCCAGCGCGGAGCTCTTCGCTACGCTTAAATTCGCAGGCGCGCTCTATCTGGTACGGCTCGGCATCCGGACGTTTCGCGATGCGGGCCGCATGCCGCAGGCACCAACGGACGATGCCGGCGCCAAGCGCGTCTTCCTGGAAGGCATCGCGGTCGAGGCGTTCAATCCCAAGACAGCGGCGTTCTTCCTGGCCTTCATTCCGCAATTTCTCGATCCCGCCACGCCCGATCCCGCGCTCGCATTCATGGCACTCGGCCTGATTTCGGTCGCGCTCAACACGCTTGCCGATGTCATCGTGGTGCTGGCCGCGTCAGCCACGCGCGCGCGATTTATCGAGAGACCCGATCTCTTTCGGCGCTTGCGGCAGGGCTCGGGGATGTTCATCGCCGGACTCGGCGTGTCGCTGGCGCTGATGCGCCGGCCCGTCGCGAATTAGAGCATGATCCGGAAAAGTGTGTAGCGGTTTTCCGAAAAGATCATGCTCAATAAAAAAGCTAGAGCGCGATGATCGCGCTCTAGCTCAACGTGCCGGCATGCACCCACCATTGCGGGTGATCGGCCCGGACTTTTTGCGCGGCGCGCTCGGCGTCGCCTGCGTCTGAAAACAGTGCAAAGCAGGTCGCGCCCGATCCGGACATCCGCGCCAGCACCGCGCCCTCGCTTGCGCGGAGCGCCGACAGCACCTCGCCGATCGCGGGCTGAACGCGCATGGCGGGCGCCTCGAGATCGTTGGCAACGGTCTTGAGCTCTTCCACCCAGTCGGCGATCGACGCCCCCTTGTCGGGCCAGGCCGCGGCCTGGATCACGTCGGTGACGCCGACCAAAAGCTCGCCGTTGCGCAAGCCGAGCGCGGCAAATACGTCCTTCGTGGCGACGGGAACGCGGGGGTTCACCATCACGCAGGGCAGTTCCGGCAGATGGAGCGGCAGCAGAATCTCGCCGACACCGGTCATGTCGCAGGCATAGGAGGCGAGACAGACGGGCACGTCGGCGCCGGTCGCGAGCGCGACCTCGCGCACCCGTGCGTCGTCGAGCGACAGGCCGTTGAGCCGCGCCAGCAGACGCAGCGCGGCAGCGGCATCCGCCGAGCCGCCGCCAATGCCGGCCGCGACCGGCAAGATCTTTTCGAGGGTGAATTCGCCGACCTTGAGACCGGGCACGCGGTCGGCCAAAAGCCTTGCCGCCTTCAGCACCAGATTATCAGCGGTTTCGCCGCAGGCTCCCGCCAGCGGTCCGATGGTCCTGAGCTTGAGTTCGGCACCAGGCGTCAGGGTCAGGTGGTCGGCGCAGTCGGCGAACGCCACGACGCTTTCCAGATCGTGATAGCCGTCGACCCGGCGCCCGATCACCCGAAGGGTCAGGTTGACCTTGGCGCGCCCGTGCTCGACCAGCACAGCCGGCGCAGGGGATATGACATCCGCTTCAGTATTTCCGCCGACCGTCATCGCGAATGTCTGATCCAAAACCGCCCGACAAATCCAAAAGCTTCCTAAAAGATCTTGCCACAAGATCTTCCAACCTCTCCCGGCAGCAATACGCCAGGGAGAAAGAATTCAACGTGACGCAAATCTCAGAACGAGCAAGAGCGGCGGCTCTCGTCAACCGCCCCTATCAGCCGCCCTTGCCTTCCTCTTTGCTGTCGTCCTTTTTCTTGTCGTCGGTCGCGGTCGTAGCCGGAGGCGGCGCATCCGGCAGGCCGTTTTCGATCTTGGCCTCGATCTTGGGCAGATCATCCGGCTCGGGCTTCAGATCGCGGGCATGGGCCCATTGGAATTTGGCTTCCAGCGTGCGGCCGACGCGCCAATAGGCGTCGCCGAGGTGGTCGTTGATGGTCGGGTCTTCCGGCTTGAGATCGATCGCGCGCTCGAGATTCTTCACCGCCGCTTCGTAATTGCCGATGCGGAAATAGGCCCAGCCGAGCGAGTCGACGATGTAACCGTCGTCCGGGCGCTGCTCGACGGCGCGCTTGATCATCTTCATGCCTTCGTCGAGATTGACGCCCTGATCGATCCAGGAATAGCCGAGATAGTTCAGGACATGCGGCTGCTCGGGCTGCAGCTCGAGCGCCTTGCGCATATCCGCCTCGGCCTTGTTCCACTGCTTGGAACGCTCCTCGCAGATGCCGCGATAGTAGTAATAGACGCTGTTGGCCTTGTCGTTGTTCGCCGGCAGCGCGTCGATACCGAGCGAATACGTGGTGACGCAATCGGCGAACTTCTTGCGGCCGCGCTCGATATTGCCGAGCGCCATGACGGCTTCGAGGTCCTTCTGATCCTCCGCGATCACGCCCTTCAAAATCTTGATCGCCTCATCGCTGCGATCGGCGCTGTCGAGGTCGGTCGCGAGCTGGATCTGGGCGTTGCGCTTCAGCGGCGAGCCGGACGGCACGCGCTCATAGACCTTGATCGCCATCGCCGGCCGCTTCACCGATTCGTAGAGATCGGCGAGCGATAACAGCGCCAGCGGATGGCTGGGCTGCAGATAGAGCGCAAGCTGCAGATAGACCAGTGCGAGATCCTCGCCGCCGCGGTGGATCAGCGTCGCGCCGATGCCGTACAGCGCTTCCGCAGCGCCGGCCTGCGCCGAATCGACCAGCGGCGGCAGCTTCTTGTTGGCCTTGGTGTCGCGCAGCCCCTCCAGCACCAGCGGATGGCGCGCGAGTTTCTTGTCGAAAGCCTCGTAGATGCCGAGCGCGGCCTGATCGTCCTTGTTGCGGGTCATCCAGCGCGCGTAGCTGTCGGCCACGCGCAGCATGGAATCGTCGAGCTTGTAGGCCCGCTCGAAGCGCGCGCCGGCTTCCTTCTGCTTGCCCGCCAAATCGTACATCATGCCGGTGTGCAGATCCTTGAAGATCGGATACCACTCCGGACCGGTCAGCTTGTCGATCGAGGCGACCGCGGCCTTGGTGTCGCCGGCGCCATAGGTGGCCCAGCCCGACAACAGCGTCGCGACGAGATCGGTGATCGGGCCGCGAATCGACTGGTTGATGTTGAGTTGAGCTGCCGCATATTTCTTCAGCTTCAGGTCCTGAGCCCCGACCACGAGGCGCGCCACACGGTTGGACTTGTCGACCGTCAGGATGCGTTCGGCAAGCTTGACAGCCTCATCGACGTCGCCGTCGGCGACCGACGAAATAAAGGCGCGGTCGAGCAGCTCGTTGTTCTTCGGATCGGTGCGCAGCGCGGAGCGGTAGAATGCCGCAGCCGACGCGGCGTCCCGTTCCACGCCGGCATGGCGCGCGGCCAGATAGCTGCCCGAGGTCGTCAGCGATTTGAGATCGTTCCGGCTCGGGAACTGCGCGGAATTTTCGGCGGGATGGTCGGGCGTCTGCGCCGACATCGATTGGGGCGCCATCAACGCCGCAAAGGCACAAGCGGCAAAAGTCCAGCGATTGCAACGAATGGAAAACATCAGGTGCGCCCTAGCTTTCTAGAAACTGCGGATCGTCTCGAATGCGAACCTAAGCGGCGGCATCAAGGTCGTCGACAATGCCGCGTTTGCCGGTTCGCCGCAAGGATACGGGGTGACAATTCAGTCAGCAGAGGTACCCCTCTGATCGGCCAGCAGCCCTGCAAACCCCCGCAGTGTGGCCGTATCGTGGCCGGCGATCCGTGACCGAACTCACGCAATCGTGCATTACATGGCTTCGTAATTGGGGCCGCCTCCGCCTTCCGGAGGAACCCAGGTGATATTGCCGTTCGGATCCTTTGCGTCACAGGTTTTGCAGTGGACGCAATTCTGAGCGTTGATCTGGAAGCGCGGGCCTGAGGCCTCCTCCACCCATTCATAAACACCGGCCGGGCAATAGCGATTCGACGGCCCCGCGAACACGTCGTGTTCGGAGGTCGTCTGCAGCTTGAGGTCGGCGACCTTCAGGTGGACCGGCTGGTCCTCTTCATGGTTGGTGTTGGACATGAACACCGAGGAGAGCCGGTCGAAGGTGAGCTTGCCGTCCGGCTTCGGCGCGGGAATCGGCGCATGCGTCTTGGCGGGATCGAGCGTCGCGCGATCGGGCTTGGCGTGCGACTGGGTGCCGAACAGCGAGAAGCCGAGCGTGTTGCACCACATGTCGAACCCACCGAGCACGACGCCTATGATCGTGCCGAATTTCGACCACAGCGGCTTGACGTTGCGGACCGGATGCAAATCCTTGCCGACCGCCGAGCCGCGCCAGGCGTTTTCGTAATCGACGAGTTCGTCATTGGCGCGGCCGGTGCCAAGGGCTGCGGCGACATGTTCGGCGGCGAGCATGCCGCTGCCGATTGCGTTGTGCACGCCCTTGATGCGCGGCACGTTGACGAAGCCGGCCGCGCAGCCGATCAGCGCGCCGCCGGCAAAGCTCAGGCGCGGCACCGACTGATAGCCGCCCTCGGTGATGGCGCGCGCGCCATAGGCGAGCCGCTTGCCGCCTTCGAACACCGGCTGGATCGCGGGATGGGTCTTGAAGCGCTGGAATTCGTCGAATGGCGATAGATAAGGATCCTGGTAGTTCAAATGCACGACGAAGCCGACGGCCACGAGGTTGTCGTCGTAGTGATAGAGGAACGAACCGCCGCCGGTCGAGTTGTCGAGCGGCCAGCCGAACGAATGCTGGATCAGGCCCTTCTGGTGTCTGGCCGGATCGACCTGCCAGACCTCCTTCAGCCCGATGCCGAATTTCGGCGGTTCGCTGTTGGCGTCGAGCGAGAATTTCGCGATCAATTGCTTGGTCAGGCTGCCGCGGGCGCCCTCGGCAAACAGTGTGTATTTGCCGCAGAGCTCCATGCCGCGGGTGAACGAGGCTTTGTGCGAGCCGTCCTTGGCGATCCCCATGTCGCCGGTCGCAATGCCGCACACCGCGCCCTTGTCATCGTAGAGAACCTCGGTGGCGGCGAAGCCGGGATAGATCTCGACGCCAAGCGAACCGATGTAGCAATGATGATTGTTCATCAGCGGCGGCATGATGAAGGTCGGCAGCGGCACCGCGCTGCCTTCCGTCATCCAGAAGAATTTGTCGGTCTTCACTTGCGTCTTCAGCGGACAGTCGGCGTCCGTGCGCCAGTCCGGAATGAGCTTGTCGAGCGCGACCGGATCGATCACGGCGCCCGACAGAATATGCGCGCCGACCTCGGAGCCCTTCTCCACCACGACGATGTTCAAATCCGCATTGAGCTCCTTCAGCCGGATCGCGGCCGACAGGCCGGATGGCCCGGCGCCGACGATCACGACGTCGAATTCCATGGATTCGCGCGGGGGTAACTCTTCACTGCTCATGATCTGATCTCAGGCCCGGTTCAGCGATGGCGCGCCCTCTTGTTTCCGATTTTTGCGGGCAGGACAACCAGGGAAATACGTTTCGTTATGGCGCAATGCGGCGTAAGTTCAGGGGCATGTCGCAGCCGATGCCTGAACCAGCCCCCAACATTCATCAATTGCTGGCCTTCTATCTGGAGGCCGGTGTCGATTGCGCGCTGGCGGACGAGCCGGTGAACCGGCTGGCCGATCCCGACATCGCCCCCGCTCCCCGCGACGCCGCGCCGGCGCAAGGTGCCCGACCGATGCTCGGCAAGGCGATGCCCGCCCCGCTTCCCATCACCCGCGGCGAGCCGCCGCCCGCGCCGGATGCCGCGCTCGCCTCGGCGCGGGAATTGGCGACCACCGCGCCGACGCTGGAGGCGCTGCGGGCGCTATTGGAAACATTCGACGGCTGCGCATTGAAAAATACCGCAACGCGGCTGGTGTTCGCCGACGGCAACCCGCAAGCACGCGTGATGTTCGTCGGCGAGGCCCCCGGCCGCGACGAGGACATCGAGGGACTGCCGTTCGTCGGGCGTTCCGGCAAACTCTTGGACCGCATGATCGCCGCGATCGGGCTCGACCGGTCACGCGCCTATATCGCCAACGTGATCCCGTGGCGGCCGCCGGGCAACCGCACGCCGACGCCGCAGGAGACGCAGATCTGCCTGCCGTTCATCCGGCGGCAGATCGAGCTGGTCAATCCCGACGTGCTGGTCACGCTCGGCAATCCCTCGACCCAGACCCTGCTCGGCACGCGCGAGGGCATCATGCGAAGCCGCGGCAAATGGTTCGACTACGACACCGGCAGCCGCACGATCCGCGCGCTGCCGACCTTCCATCCGGCGTATCTGTTGCGCTCGCCGTCCTACAAGCGCATGTCCTGGCAGGACCTGCGTGCGATCGCGAAGGCGCTTGTGAGCGTCTCGGCCTGACATTTAGGTACCGTCATTCCGGGATGGTGCGCTAGCACCAGACCTCAGATGCGCAATTGCGCATCGGGGAATCTCGAGATTCCGGGTTCGATGCTTTGCATCGCCCCGGAATGACGTTGAGCCCCTACGGTCCCTTCGGCCGCACGATGGCCCAACCGATCCGCAGCAGCGGCTGGCGGCCGTTCACCAGCCAGTCGAACGCGCGCGGCACTTCCGGCACGATGCCCGGGAAGCGCTGCGCGATATCGGGCGGCGGCGTGCCGACCGTATCCGACGCGCGCCAGACCACGACGCCGCCGGCTTCGTTGATTTTTGCAACGGAAAGCCACGGCGTGAGCTCCGGCGTGGCGTCCAGCAGCAGATGCGGGCGCCCGGCGCCGAGCGCGACCAGGCTCGCGACCTGCGCGTCGCCCGCGACCGCCGCTAGCCGCTGATTGGTCCGCCGCTCGAAGCTTTCGACAAAGAACTGCGCGATCGACCGTGCCGGCAGCGAGGTTGCGACCTCGCTCGTGCCGGTCCAGGGCACGAACAACGTGGTCGCGACCGCACCCAACGCCGGCACGACGATCGCGGCAAGCCAGACCACGCGCAGCAGGCGCTGGCGCCGCAAATGAATGAGATCGCCGCTTGCGACGATCGCGGCAAGGCCGGACATCAGGAGCGCCACGCCGGCGCCGCCGACCACATGGTCGAAATCGAAAAAGCCCGAGATCAGGCTGCCCGCGAGCGCAGGTGCGATGGCGAAGACATACACGAAATCGCGCGCCAGGGGTTCGACCGGCGGCCGGAAGATGATCGGCGCCTCCTCCGGCGTGCGGCTGAGCCAACCCGAATTGAGCACGACCAGGATCAGCAAACCTGACATGGCGAGCAGGACACCGCCGAGCAGCGAGGTCCAGTGCAGCGCCCGCGCGCCGAGATCGGCGATCCCAGGCCAGGCCGGCAGCGCCAACGCGTCGGCGCGGATCAGCCAGATCAGATAGGGCAGGACCAGGACCGCGATCACCAAGAGCGCAAACAGCGGATCGAACGATCGCAGCGTCTGCCGCCCGCGGTCGGTGGCGAGCGCAAAACCCGCGACCAGCAGCAACAATCCGAGTGCCGCCGACGTCGTCAATAGCAACAGGCCGGCTTCGATCGACCAGGCGAACCATGCGTTGTGGCGGCCTTGGCCGATCAACTGCCAGGAGTGCAGGAGGAGCAGTGCCCAGAGCGGCCGGGCCGCGACCAGCGGGCCAAACTCGAGGCCGGGCGAACTGAAGGCCGTGATCGTCACGGTCAACAGCACCGCAAGCACCGCCTGCTGGCCGCCGACGATGGTGCGCGCGAGCAGATAGAGCGTCCAGAACGTGAGCACCGCGCAAAGCTGCGACAGCACATAGACGCCGAACACATGGTTGCCGGCGGCGCGAAACGCGATGTCGGCGAGCCAGAACGAGAGCGGCGGGCCGAGCTCGGTGCCGACCTGATATTCCCTGCCGTAAGCGAGCACGGTAGCGAGATCGCCCGGGGGACTTGCATAAAGCAGCAACGGCACCGTCAGCCAGAGCGCCGCCTGCAACAGCACCACGATCCAGACCACCAGCCGCGGCCGGGCCCGGATCAGTTCGATAACGAGCGAGGTGAAACGCATGAACGGCTGGTGGCTCTCGATAACCCGCTGACGAACCGGTGGCGTGATCCCCTCACCCCTCGGGCGCGACGTCTTCGTCGCGGCGCGATGGATGAGAGGCCTTGATCCTTCGCGCCGCGCAAGATGTGCTCCTCGCCAAGAGGGGTGACGCTCAAGCTTGCTTGATGATGGTCATAAGGCCCGGCGCCTGCCGAAGCAACCGGCGTCAGGTCGTTGCAGACACTTCAATGTCGTCGCCCGCCGCGAACAGGTCGGCTTCGCGCTTGACGGTCCAAGGCTGGTGTTTTTCGCGGGCTGCGACGACCGGCGCAAAAAAGCTGCGGTGATGTGCCGAGGGCCCAAGCCGGTCGAGCGCATCAAGGTGCTCGGGCACGGCATAGCCCTTGTGGGATTCGAAGCCGTAGCCCGGACACTCCTGCGCGAGCGCGCGCATCAGGCGGTCGCGCGTCACCTTGGCGACGATCGAGGCCGCCGCGATCGACATGATGAGGCCGTCGCCGCCGATCACGGCTTCGCATTCGCAAGGCGTCGCGAGCCGGTCGCGGCCGTCGACGAAGACATGTTGCGGCATTTCAGGCAGCGCCTGGACGGCACGCGCCAGCGCCCAGAGCGACGCGCGCAGGATATTGTCGCGATCGATCCGCGCCGTCGACGCGGAGACCACGGCGACGGCGGACGTCGCGCAGATCTTCTCGAACAAGTCCTCGCGCTGCTCGGCGGTCAGGCGCTTGGAATCGTCGATCCCCTTGGGGATCCGCTTGGGATCGAGCACGACGGCTGCGGCCACCACCGGGCCTGCCAACGGGCCGCGGCCGGCCTCGTCGCAGCCGGCCACCGGCCAGACGCCGCGCTTGATCAGCGCGCGCTCGCGCCGAAAGCTCGGCGGCGCCACCGCGATCACGCCTTTCGGCAGTTTGGCTTGAGTTTTATTGGCCTGCGTTTTGGCCGACTTGTCCCGAATCATGCCGGGATCGTGCGCAAGCCGGATCAGCCGCGCAACCGGGAACTCGACGCTATTCCCGTTATTCAGTGCCGCCTGTTAATCCGGCAGATGAACGCGGCCGTCCTCGCCGACGTCGATGCCGGGCGCTATCACGACCTCCCAGGGATGCCCGTCGGGATCGGTGAAATACCCGGAATAGCCGCCATAGTCGGTGGTATGCGCAGGCTTCAACAGCGACGCGCCGTTCGAAATCGCAAAATCCAGCACCGCATCGACCTCATCCGTCGAGCGGCAGTTCCAGGCGAGTGTCACGCCGCGGAAGGTCGCGGGCCGCGGATTGTCGGGAAGCGTCGCGTCCCGCGCGAGTTCACTCCATGGAAAAAGCCCCAGCACCGTGGCGCCGGTGTCGAAAAAGGCAACCGCCTCGCCGGTCGCACGAAACTTTCGCGCGAACCCGAGCGCCTCGTAAAAGGCGATGCTCGTGCGCATGTCGTCGACGCCAAGCGTGACGACCGTGAATCGCGGAATCGGAATCTTCGATTGATCACTCATGGTGCATACCTCTCAAAACAGGCTGAGTTGCTGCCCGCTGCGCTTCGGCCGCGCGAAATGATCGGTGGTCAGTTTCGAGCGGCGCTTGTTGAGCCCGAGCTTTTCGCAGGCGATCTCGAACCGTCGCCCGATCATCCAGGCCATTGGCCCCGTGCCCTTCATCCGCGTTCCCCATTGCGAGTCGTAGTCACGGCCGCCGCGCATGTCGCGAATCAAGGTGAAAACATGGCGATAACGGTCGGGATAATTGGCCAAAAGCCATTCGCGAAACAGATCGCGGACTTCCAGCGGCAGCCGCAGCAGCACATAGGAGGCTTCCTTGACGCCGGCATGCGCCGCCGCGTCGAGAATGCGTTCGATTTCCGAATCGTTCAGCGCTGGGATCACGGGCGCCACCATCGCCGTGGTCGGAATCCCCGCCTCCGTCAGCCGCTTCAGCGCCTCCAGCCGCCGGGCCGGCGTCGAGGCCCGCGGCTCCATGGTGCGCGCGAGCTTCGGATCGAGCGTCGTCACCGAAATCGCCACCTTGGCGAGATTGCGCTTGGCCATCCGCGCCAGAATATCGGCGTCGCGCACCACCAGCGCCGACTTGGTCACGATGCCGACGGGATGACCGGCGCGCTCCAGGACCTCCAGGATGCCGCGCATGATCTTCCGCTCGTGCTCGATCGGCTGGTAGGGATCGGTGTTGGTCCCGATCGCGATCATGCGCGGCTCGTAATCCGCCGCCGCCAGCTCTTTTTCCAGAAGCGCGGGCGCGTCGGGCTTGGCGAACAATTTGGATTCGAAGTCGAGCCCCGGCGACAGGCCGAGAAAGGCGTGGGTCGGCCGCGCGAAGCAGTAGACGCAGCCATGCTCGCAGCCCCGATATGGGTTGATGGAACGGTCGAAGCCGATATCGGGCGAGTCGTTGCGGGTGATCACCTTGCGCGCGGTATCGGGCGCGACGGTGGTCTTGAACGGCGGCAAATCCTCGACGCTCTGCCAGCCATCGTCGAAGGCTGTGCGCGCCTCGGCCTCAAACCGGCCGCTGGTGTTGGATTGCGCGCCGCGACCGCGGCGCCGGCCGCGTTCGATCGCGACCGCAAGTTCAGGAAAATCCGAGGGCGCACCCGCCGGCTCGGAGGGCGCCTTGACCGGCGGGTGCTTGAGGGCATGAGAGGATGCTCGGCTCATGGGTTCTCAATAGCACGCAACGAGAACAAATCAAGAACAATCTTCGTAAAGACGCCGCTCCGCGACTTTGGCCTCGATCAAGCACCGCATCACATTCCCGTTCTATCGCTGGCCGATACTGGAACGGATCGAACGATGTTCGGTCTTTTCTGCGGTGGTTCAAAGTGAGGTCGGCATGCAAATGGCAAACACGCGCGAAAACAGGGCAACTGCAACTAAGGACGACCTCGATCTGATCGACCGCTACTGGCGCGCCGCCAATTATCTGTCCGTCGGCCAGATCTACCTGCTCGATAATCCGCTGCTGAAGGAGAAGCTGCGGCCCGAGCACATCAAGCCTCGCCTGCTCGGCCATTGGGGAACCACGCCGGGGCTGAATTTCATCTATGCCCATCTCAATCGCGCGATCCGGGCGTCCGACCTCAACGTCATCTATGTCTGCGGCCCCGGCCATGGCGGCCCGGGAATGGTCGCCAACACCTATCTCGAAGGCAGCTACAGCGAGATCTACCCCGACATCACGCGCGACGCCGACGGTCTGCGCAAACTGTTCCGCCAGTTTTCCTTTCCGGGCGGCATTCCGAGCCATGCCGCGCCAGAGACGCCGGGATCGATCCACGAAGGCGGCGAGCTCGGCTACGCCCTGGTGCATGCCTATGGCGCGGCGTTCGACAATCCCGATCTCATCGTCGCCTGCGTGGTCGGCGACGGCGAAGCCGAAACCGGTCCGCTCGCGGCCTCCTGGCACTCCAACAAGTTCCTGAGCCCAGCCCATGACGGCGCGGTGCTGCCGATCCTTCATCTGAACGGCTACAAGATCGCCAATCCGACCGTGCTCGGCCGCATGAGCGACGAGGAGATCCGCCATCTCTTCATGGGCTATGGCCATGAGCCGATGTTCGTGGAAGGCGATGATCCACAGGCGATGCATCGGCTGATGGCCGACACTTTGGATGCCGCGCTTGACGCGATCCACACCATTCAGGCCAATGCGCGCGACGGACGCGCAAGCTGCGAGCGTCCGAAATGGCCTCTCATCGTGCTCCGCAGCCCCAAGGGCTGGACCGGCCCGAAGGAAGTCGACGGGCTGAAGGTCGAAGGTTTCTGGCGCGCGCACCAGGTGCCGATCGCGAACCCGCGCGGCAATGCCGATCACCTGAAGCTGCTCGAAGATTGGATGCAGAGCTACGAGCCCGAAAAGCTGTTCGACCATTCCGGCCGCCTCATTGCGGAATTGCAGGCGCTCGCGCCGGCAGGCCAGCGGCGAATGGGCGCCAATCCGCACGCCAATGGCGGGCTCCTGAAGCGCGAGCTGAAGCTGCCGGATTTTCGAGAGTATGCCGTCGACGTCCCCTGCCCCGGAGGCGCCGTGGCCGAGGCCACTCGCGAGCTCGGCAAATTCCTGCGCGATGTCGTGAAGCTGAACGCGGAAATGCGGAATTTTCGCATCATGGGACCGGACGAGACTGCCTCAAACCGGCTCGATGCGGTGTTCGAGGCGACCGAACGGGTGTGGATGGAGCCGATCGAACCCTATGACGTTCACCTCGCCCAGGATGGCCGGGTGATGGAGGTGTTGAGCGAGCATCTCTGCCAGGGCTGGCTCGAGGGCTACCTGCTCACCGGACGGCACGGCTTCTTCTCCTGCTACGAGGCCTTCATCCATATCGTCGACTCCATGTTCAACCAGCACGCCAAATGGTTGAAGGTATCGCGCGCCCTGCCCTGGCGCCGCCCGATCGCCTCGCTGAATTATCTGTTGACCTCGCATGTCTGGCGGCAGGATCACAACGGCTTCAGCCATCAGGACCCCGGCTTCGTCGACCTCGTCGCCAACAAGAAGGCCGACATCGTCCGCATCTATTTTCCGCCCGACGCCAACACGCTGCTGTGGATCGCCGACCATTGTTTGCGGACCTATGACCGCATCAATGTGATCGTCGCGGGCAAGCAGCCCGCGCCGCAATGGCTCACCATGCGCGAGGCAGCCACCCATTGCGATGCCGGCATCGGCATCTGGCGATGGGCCGGCAGCGAAATCGACGGCGCCCAACCCGACGTCGTGATGGCCTGCGCCGGTGACGTTCCGACCCTGGAAACGCTGGCTGCCGTCGACCTGCTGCGGCAAGCGTTGCCCGACCTGAAGATCAGGGTGGTCAACGTCGTCGATCTGATGACGCTGCAACCGAAGGAGCAGCATCCGCACGGCCTCAGCGACCGCGAGTTCGACGGCATCTTCACCTGCGACCGGCCGGTGATCTTCGCCTATCACGGCTATCCCTATCTGATCCACCGCCTGACCTATAACCGCACCAACCATGCCGGCATGCATGTGCGCGGGTTTGCGGAGGAAGGCACCACGACGACGCCGTTCGACATGGTGGTGCTGAACGAGCTGGATCGCTTTCACCTCGCGATCGAAGTGATCGAGCGCGTGCCCCGGCTCGGCGTCGCCGCCGCCCACGTCAAGCAGCAATTCCGCGACGCCCTGATCGAGCATGCGCGCTATGTGCGCGAGCACGGCGAAGACATGCCGCAGATTCGCAACTGGGTCTGGCCGAACCGCGCAGCGACGGCCGAAGCCTCCGGCTGACACTTGCGTCGCCCGCCACGTCGCAAAAATACCGGTCATGCCCCGCCCGGCGAGCGGCGATACCTGCCGCTCGTCACGACGCACGGGGCCCGTCATCTCCAATTGCCGCAAAAAACCACATTGCGCCGGGATGTTTTGATTGTGACAAGGTGATAACAGTGCAACGTTTTTGCCGCCCAAACCCAACGATCCGAGCCAATTCGAGCCAGCGATCCCTTTCCTCATGTTGAGCGTGATCATTCCCACCGAAGGGGCCGAGCAGCCCGCCGTTGCCACGCTCGCAGCGCTGGTGCCGGGCGCGGCGGCCGGCGTCGTGCGCGAGGTGCTGCTGGTCGACCGGACCGGCAATGGCGTGATCGAGCGGGTCGCCGATGTCGCCGGCTGCCACTTCCTGCATTTCGACGGCACGCGCGCGGCGGCACTCGCGGCCGGCGCCGGACAGGCGCGATCGCCCTGGCTGATGTTTCTGCGCGCGGGCGCAGTGCTCGACTTCGGCTGGATCGAAGAGACCACGCAATTCATCCAGGGCGTCGCCAATAGCGGCCGGCAGCGCGCCGGCGTTTTCCGCTACGCCCGCTCGCCCTATGCCGACACGCGGCTCTCCGACCGCTTCAAATTCCTGGCACGCATGATCGCGGGACCGCTGACCGACCAGGGACTTTTGATCGCGCGCGACCATTATGAGCGGCTCGGCGGCTATGCGCCGGACGCCCGCCGCTCCGAGGCGCGGTTGCTGCGGCAGCTCGGCCGCTCCTCGCGCACGCTGTTGCGCAGTCGGATCGTGATGGTTTGAGATCGCCAAATATACTTGCCAAAGTCAAATAATTATTTGACAATGGCAAATATCAAGATGCGCCAAGCCAGCCACATGTCCAGCCAGCCATCCGACGACCAGATCGCAGCCGTTCGCGCGTTCAACCGTTTTTACACCCGTAGGCTCGGCGTCCTCGACCAGCATCTGATGAAGAGCCCGTTCTCGCTCAGCGAGGCGCGGGTGCTGTACGAACTCGCGCACCGCGACGATCCGGCGGCGAAGGAGATCGGCGGCGAACTCGGTCTCGATCCCGGCTATCTCAGCCGGATCATGCAGAAGCTGGACGAGAGCGGATTGATCACCCGCAAGCCGCTGGCGTCCGACCGGCGGCAATACCGGCTCGGCCTGACCGCCAAGGGACGGCAGGCATTTGCGAAACTCGATCAGAGCTCGCATGACGAGGTCGCGGCGATGCTCGGTCGCCTCGGCGATGGCGAGCGTACAGCGCTCGTCGGCGCGATGGCGGCCATCGAGCGCACGCTCGCGCCGCAGACGGGCGCGCGGCCTCATGTCCTGCTCCGAAGCCACCGCCCCGGCGACATCGGCTGGGTCGCCTCGCGGCACGGCGCGATCTATGCGCAGGAGTTCGGCTGGGACATCGGTTTCGAGGCGCTGGTCGCCGAGATCGGCGCCCAGTTCATCAAGTCCTACGATGCCTCGCGCGAACATTGCTGGATCGCGGAAATGGACGGCGAGCCGGTCGGCTCGATCTTCCTGGTCAAGGGCTCGGATGAGGTCGCGAAATTGCGTCTGCTTTTGGTGGAGAAAAAGGCCCGCGGGCTCGGGATCGGACGCGCGCTGACCGAGCAGTGCATCCGCTTCGCGCGCGAGACGGGCTACAAATCGATCACGCTGTGGACCCAGAGCATCCTGGTCGCCGCGCGCGACATCTATCAGCGCGCCGGCTTCCGCCGCGTCGCGGAAGAACCGCATCACAGCTTTGGCGTCGATCTCGTGGGCGAGACCTGGGAATTGAGGCTATAACGCACCCCGTCGTTCCGGGGCGATGCGGAGCATCGAACCTCAGATGCGCAATTGCGCATCGGGGACCTCGAGATTCCGGGTTCGCGATCCAAGTCGGCTGTTGCCGACTTGGACAATCATATTGCTGAACTCGGGTAAACCCGAGTTCAGTCGCGCGCCCCGGAATGACGACGGAGGATGACTACACCGATGCGCCCTTCGCCTTCGGGCGGCGCAGATGCTCATCAAGCCGCGGCATGATCTCCACGAAGTTGCAGGGCCGCGTGCGGTAGTCGAGCTGGGCGGCCAGAATGCCGTCCCAGCCATCGCGGCAGGCGCCCGGCGATCCCGGCAGGCAGAAGATGAAGGTCGCGCCGGCAACACCCGCGGTGGCGCGGCTTTGAATTGTCGAGGCACCGATCTTGGCGTGGCTCAACATGTGAAAGGCGATCGAAAATCCGTCCATGCGCTTTTCGAACAAGGGCTCGATCGCTTCCGGCGTCACGTCGCGCCCGGTGA
>WNFD01007073.1_pt1 | contig 20998 bp, 25 predicted proteins | sample 5400491 | NCBI WGS metagenome assembly WNFD01 (sample SAMN13153343, study PRJNA577476) | soil metagenome | isolation source: 120 cm saprolite under Douglas fir tree site 2 hole 2 replicate 2 | place: USA:California | collected 2015-04-18
AGCCGGCAGCCAATTGCTCAGCTCGGCGGCGGCCGGCGACGCCTGCTGGATGTAGAGGTCGAGCGAGCCGTCGGCGTTGCGCCGAAGACCGGGCGTGCGGTCGCCGATCGAATAGCGGCGGATCGGGTTGTCGGCGAAAAACAGGCGTCCATCCGGCATGATCTGGTAAATCGACAGCGACCAGAACGCTGCGACGGGCGGAAGCCGATCGGCGTCGAAATGCAGCCGGTAGGCCGTGCTCCCGTCGAGCGGCTTGCCGACATAAGTCAGATAGATCGCCTCGGCAGGCTCGAGCGCGGCAAGCCCCTTCAGCGCCACCGCCGCGCGCAGCAAATAGTCGGTCGCGAAATTGCCGACGCCCGGCACGCCGTAGGCCCAACCGTTCACGACCTTGCCGCTCAAGCTCTTCGCGGCGATGAGCCGCTTCGCGTCCGCGATGCCGGCGAGCAGCGCTTTCTGCTGCGTCTCGTCGAATCGCCCCGCGTCGAAGCGTTGCCCCGGCCCGACATTGATCGCCGCCATGCGCGCGACCATCGCCGCGTCTCGCTCCGGCGGCGGGTTCTGCGTCAGCGCATGGTTCACCACCGCGAAGTAGTTCCATGCGTCGTTCGGGTCGATCGCCGGGCCGTCGAAGATCGGCGTGTCGCTCGCGGCCAGCGGCTCGAGCTTCAGCTTGTCCTGCAAGCGATGCGCGTTCGGCAGATCGCTCGCATCGGCGACGAGAAAGCGGCCCAACAGCCAGACGGCGTTCGTCGGCGACGCGATCAGCCGCGATCCCTCGGGCAGGCCTGCGCCTTTCCAGCCGGGACCGGCGATGACGTACTTGCCGGCCTGGCCTCCCGTCGTGCGGGTCCCGACGTAAGCGAAATTGTTCGTGTAGAAATCCATGAAGGCCAGCGAGTAGTACCGGTCGGCGATGTCAGGCACGTCGAGGACGAGCGGGCCCTGCGAGAGATCGAGAAAGGCGCTGGAATAGATCGTGTCGTTGTTCGGCGTGGTCACCCGCCGGCTTGTATGGTCGCTCAACTCGCGTCGGTGCAGGAAGCGGTTCACCGCTGCGCGCTGCGGATTGGCCGGATTGTAAAGCGCCTGGTAGCGGACGCGATACATCTCGTGCAGCGGGAACGCGTAGATGTACGCATCGCGGGCGGCTGCCGCGAGATCATCGCCGGCGCCGGCGCCGGGTGCGCCGCCGAGCATGACCGCAAACAGAGCGGCGATCGAGCAGACTCCGTTCAGCACGCGCGGCATCGCACCCTCCCCACGGCCATATCTAGGCGACGTCCGGCCGGGTGAGCTGCCACCTGCCCGAGGGCATCATCGCCAAGGGCCTCGGTGAGATCGAGGCCCCGTGGCTGCCTAGATAGCAATGCCGCCCTTATCAAGCACATCCAGTATACGGAGCATACGCGAAGAACCGTCGGGACCCCTTTGCGGTGGCGTTTGTGGCGATGTACGCGCTTTGTTGATGAAGCCTCGCCAGTTGGATTGTTTGTTCTTGTCCAGCCCATGACGAGTGTCGTCGTCGTACTTGTCCGTGACGGGCCGGCCTTTGTCCAAGTAGGCCTCTGTAAGATTGTCCAGATCGGACTTGAACTCGCTGTCGCTCGCGTAGGTTTTGGACCGGAGGTCCCAAACTGCTAGGAAAAAGTCGCGGCCCAGAAGCGCGGTGAGATCATAGTGCCCCTGCTCATGCGACAGGAGCGCCACCTGTTCGTCGTGCGGCAGGCCAAGTGCCCAGCTCGCCACCCAACTTTCGTCCCTTGAGAAAAGGATGTTCACTCTGATGTCGGAGAGCTGCTGCCGCACAGGCCTAGCGTTTCGCAGTGGAGTTAGCGTGTATGAATATTCGACGCGCGCTTTGGTTTCGGCAGCATCCGCATCTTCGCCGACCTTCGGCGGTGGCAGCTTGCGGTGAGGGAAATCGCGCCAGTTGAGCGTGCGATTGAGATTGTGCAAGACCCAGGACATACGCCCTCCCTGTATTTCGAGAGAAGTACATCTCCTGCTTGCTAGTGACGATAGCGCTCGCCTCGGATGCACTCAATCCAAAGTTGATGCCCGAGGCGCTGCCAGGGAGCGGCGGGCGAGCCCGTGACGCGTGCCCCCGTCGCTGTGCGCCGGTCGAGGCGTGACGCGCGAGCTTCGCCGGGCTATCGAGAGCGCGCCAATCCGGCGCCGTGCCCGCTTGGCGGAACAGGTAGACGCAAGGGACTTAAAATCCCTTTCCCGTCGCAGGGAGTGCCGGTTCGAGTCCGGCAGCGGGCACCAGAGAACGGCGCAACACGGCCAAGGAAGCCGAGCGAATGTCAGGGAGGCCGCAATGATGGATGATTTTTCGTCTGCCATCTGGCCCCCGATGCACGATCAAGTGGCACGGCTGAACGATCGAGAGGCAACAATCATGTCCCCCTCCCTGAACGATGACCTGCCCGAAACCCTCAAGAGCCTGCTGACGCGCCCCTTGTTCGTCATGCGTCTGGACGTCCGAGCCCTGCTCGTTATCGGCGCCACGCCGGGTGCATTCCGTCGCATCGGTGTGGTCCCCGGAGGCTCGTTCGAGGGAGAGCGACTATCCGGCGAGGTGCTGGATGGGGGTAGCGACTGGCAGACGGTGCGCAACGATGGCGCTACGACATTGGATGTACGGCTTGTCTTGAAGACGAAGGACGATGCGCTGATCGGCATGACCTATCGCGGCGTGCGCCACGGTCCGGCCGATGTGGTGGCGAGGATCGAGAAAGGCGAGGTGGTCGATCCGGCGAGCTATTATTTCCGCATCAACCCCTTATTCGAGACCGCGGCCGCCAAGTACGATTGGATCAATCGCATTGTCGCCGTCGGCATCGGCCATCGCCGAGGCGACGGACCGATCTATAGCGTCTTCGAGGTGCTTTGAGTCGTTGCCCGCACGGCTCGCGTGACGCCGAGCACCGTATCCGCTCGCACGACGGGGAGCCCAACCGCACCATCCGCGCCTGAGAAGCGGCTTACTGTCCGTTGAGACAGTCGGATACGAAGCTCGTGCGGGCATCCCCGGCGAGATGCCGATTGGTCGCCTGCAGGGTGCAGGAGCGCACTTTGTCCTGTTGCGCGTTCCCGGTGCTGGTGCCGCTGCCGCTTGTGCTCGTACCGCTCACGCAACCGGACACAAAGCTCTGTCGCGCGTCGCCGGTGAGCTTCCGTGCGGATGCCTGCAGGCTGCAGGTCTTCACGCGCTGCATGCCTGTGCCGTATTCGTCGTCCGCGTCGGCGGCGCCGAGACTGACGGCGCTGATCGCGAGCGCCATGGCCAAAGGGCGACGGAGTGAAGCCATTGCCGACTCTCCCGAAAAGCGAGCAGCGACAGTGCGGCTGACGAGGGAAGGATTCGCGGTTTCGCAGCTGCTTCGCCGCTGTGAAGCACGATCTCACAGGCGGGCGGCCGATGCTGGCGCGCACGGTCGGCTGCCACCTGCCCGAGGGCATCATCGCCAAGGGCCTCGGCGAGATCCAGAAGCGCTACGGCGATCTCGATATCGGCTCCTACCCGTTCTATCGCCGCGGCGAGTTCGGCACCAGCCTGGTGCTGCGCGGCCGCGACGCCCAGCGCCTCGACGCCGCGAAGGAAGAGGTGATCGCCCTGGTGCGCGGCCTCGGCGGCAACCCGGTCGAGGAGTGACGCGCGACCCCCTGCGCCGGATTATCAAGAGCGCGCCGATCCGGCCGTGCCCGCTTGAATCCGGCGGCGGGCGCCAACCAGCTCGCGATCGATCGTCATTTGCCGAGTGCGCGCTCGACGGCGGCCGGCTCTTTCTCGATGACGCGGAGCAAGATGCGCGTTGACCGGTCCGGGTGACGCCGTCCTTGCTCCCAGTCCTGGAGGGCCCGCACGTCGAGCCCGAACCGCGCGGCGAATTTTGGCCGGCTCAGCTTGAAGCGCATGCGGATCGCGCGCACGTCCACGTCATCGGGAACACGGATCACACGCTTGACGCCGCGCGCCTTATCGCCCTTCGCATAAGCAACGGCGTCCTGAACGCCGGCCATGATCTCGGTGAAAGCCTTCTTCGCCATGTCTTAAGCTCCGTACGATTTTGCGATCGCTTTGATCGCTCGTGCCAATCGGTGAACCTCATCCCGCGTCAGGTCGCTGCGCTCATTCTTCGCAAATATGGCCAAGAGAAACACGGGAAGCCGGCGGCTGTGATAGTAGTAGATTACCCGGACGCCGCCGCGCTTGCCCCGGCCGCCAATCCCGAATCGGACCTTGCGTAGGCCTCCGCCTTCGCGGATCAGGTCACCGAGTTCCGGATCGGTGGCCAGCTCGTCCACTACATCGTTCCGCTCCTCATCGCTCAGCAACTTCGCGGACTTGGCCAGATACGCGGTGGTCTCGACCACGGTAATGAGCCTAGATACCATAAGTTCATTGTGCGGCATTGCCGCACAGAGATCAAGCAAAGACCTGCGGCAGTGCCGCAGGCCGGACGGACATCCGTTGAGGGCGCGGCCTCGGCGGCGATCCGGTCGAGGAGTGACGCGGGGGCGGGCGCGGCGCGCCGGTCGAGGCGTGACGCGGCGCCTCGGCCGGGTTATCTAGAGCGCGCCGATCCGGCCGTGCCCGCTTGGCGGAACAGGTAGACGCAAGGGACTTAAAATCCCTTGGCCGAGAGGCTGTGCCGGTTCGAGTCCGGCAGCGGGCACCAAAACGTCTACTGGAAACAGTTGCTTAAGGAAGCGCAATCGACAAACTAAAGCCGCTGATGCGTTTCTCAGTCCGCCGGAGGGTTGGCCGAATCCGCTTTGACAGAAGAGCGCTTCCGGCCCATCCTCCGTCGCACGCAGCCGGCCGGGGCCGGCGGCGCAATCCCGGGGGGAGAGTGCAATATGAATATGCCGGTCCGAACATGGCGCGCGAGGGCGCGGCGCCTGCTCAACATCGTCGGCGTGGCGGCCGCCGGCACCGGCCTGGCAGCGCTCGCGGGCGGCGGCCAGGTCTTTGCGCATCAGTTCCTCCAGGAGGCGACGCCGGTGCCGATCCCGGCCATGGCGTACAGCCCGGAATTGCAGCTCATGGTCAAGCCCGGGACCGACGATCCGGTCTTCAGCTATTCGCGCAGCCTGCTGCGCGGCAAGGCCAACGGCGAATACCAGGTTGCGCCGCTGGTCACCTGCCCCGGCGATCCCAGCTGCCCGAGCCCGCCGCCGACGCCGACGCACACGGTGACGCCGGGCGGCGGACCGAACGGCCCGGGCCCCACATCCGACAGCGACTGACGCCGTCATCGACGTTCGCTGGCGCCCGCACCTGTTCGGAGAGGCGGCGTGCCTCGCAGGCAGGATAGCCGCGTCCTCTCTGCATGCCCGGCATGAAGACCGTCCTGCTCGTCACCGAGCAATACGATCCGACGGCGGACAATTTGCTCCAGGTCCTGCGCCGGCGCGGCTGCGCCGTGCTGCGTTGGAACCTCGACCAGTATCCGCAAGGCTCGACGCTTACCTATCGCGCCTCGGTACGGGGGTTCGACGGCGCGATTGCCATCGACGGCCGGGTCGTGTCGTTCGACACGGTCGGCAGCGTCTGGTATCGCGCCTTGCGCTGCCGCGGCTTTCCGGCCGGCCTCAAGCCCGAGGAGCGCGACTTCGCGGTTCGCGAAGCGGAGAGCGCGCTTCATTCCCTGCCGGCGGTCACCGACTGGCATTGGCTCAACGAGCCGCGCCGCCACCGCGACGCGGCAGGGAAGCCGACGCAGCTTGCCGCCGCACGCCGCCTGGGACTGACCATCCCGCGGACGGTCATCACGAACGATCCGGGCACGGTCAAGTCGTTCCGCGAACAATGCGGCGGCACGATCATCTATAAGCCGCTGTCGCAGACGCTGGATCTCGAGCCGGGCAAGGCGGCCTTCACCGGCATCGTGACCGACGAGGCGTTATCGTCGCTCGGCCTCATCCGGCATACGCCGGGAATTTTTCAGGAACTCGTGCCCAAGGACTACGAGGTCCGGCTGACCGTCGTGGCGAACCAGATGTTCGCCGCGAAAATTCTGTCGCAGCAGAACGAACGCACGAAACTCGACTGGCGGACCGCGCCCTACGACCTGAAGTACGAAGCAATCGAGCTGCCGGCCGATATTCGCGACAAGGTCAGCGCCTTCATGGCCGAATCCGGCTTGGTCTACAGCTGCCTCGATTTTATCGTGACGCCCGACGGCCGGCATATTTTTCTCGAAAGCAATCCGCGCGGCCAATACCTTTGGATCGAACACTACACGGGCATGCCGATCACCGAGGCGATCGCCGACGCGCTCACGGCTCACCAGTAGAGCGCCAGGAGGGACCCGATGAAGATCCGGCTTCTCTATGCCGCCGCAATCTTGGCCTTGTGCGCCCAAGGGGCGGCAGCGCAGAACAAACCGCCGAAAAGCGATTCTTCGACGCCACCGCCTGTCGACGCCGCGGGATGTCCAAGGGCCGGAGTCGAAAAAGGATGCATGGTGTTAACGTCCAAAGGGAAGACGTACAACATTACGGCCGCAAATCCGAAACCGGATCTCGATCAGCATCGCGGAATTTCGCTGCGTGGGACGGCTGACCCAGGCGCGATGTCCTATTGCATGCAGGGAAGGATTCTAAAGGACATCAAATGGGAATATACCAAGCAAAGATGTCCCGTGCCGAAGAAAAAGCAGTGACCGCGATTGCTCCTCGCGGCGATTGCGCGCGCTGCGAGAGGTCGAAGCGCAGCCGGAGCCGCGCGGCCTCACCGCGGCGCGCAGGGCAGGCGCTCGGCCGCGATCTCCGCTGTCGTCGGCAAGGCGCGGTCGAGGAGGGCGATGCGCTGCGCCGGGCTCAGCCGGTCCCAGGCCTCGGCGTTCTGTTCGAGCGCCTGGCGCGCGCAAAAGAGCCGGCCATACATCATCTCGTCCCAGCGCAGCGCGGTCATGTCGGCGCCATAGCGCTTCTCCAGCCATTCGGGGAACTCGTCGAACAGCTCGGCCTGGTGCTTGTGGAAATGCGCGCTTTGCAATGCGGCCACCGCCTCGGCGAGGCTCGACGCGGCGAGGCGAAGCTTCAGGTAATCGACATCCGTCTTCGCCTTGCTGTAGGCGATGCGCGATTCCTTGCGCTGCTCGAAACGCTGCCGCGCCTCGCTCGCCACGGCGGGGATGAGGATGCCGAGCATGCTGACGACGAAGCCGGCGAGGATCGCCTTGAAGAGGCCGAGCTCGAAATTGAGGAACGGCAGCCGGTCGGCGCCTGGCCGCAGCAGTTCGAGCGCGAGCGTGAGCCCGGCCGCCGCGACGATCAGTGCGACCGTCGCGTAGAGCGCGATCTTGAAGCTGCGGCTCGCGATGTTGCGCATGTGCTCCGCTCCCCGGCGCGGCCGTTGGTTAAACCCGAATACTTTAGGTCCGTTATAGTGGAAAATTCAGCCCGTCGCGGGCGCGGTCAGGTCCAGGAACGATTTTCGCACGGCGGCGATGCCCTCCGGCGCCATGGTCATGCACAGCGGCATCGAGGATTCGGGCGATGCCGTCCTTGATCGTCACGCGCAGGCGCGCCTCTTCGTCGAAGCCGTGGCTCTCGACCGGAAAGCGTCGCGAGGCAACATGCCGGGGCGGCGCTTCCGCGCTGGCGCCATGAACTACATCACGCCGGCCGGACTGGCGCGCTTGCAGGCCGAGCTGCATCGGCTCCTGCGCGTCGAGCGGCCGCAGGTGGTCGAGACCGTCGCCTGGGCCGCGGGCAACGGCGACCGCTCGGAAAACGGCGATTACATTTACGGCAAGAAGCGCTTGCGCGAGATCGACCGGCGCGCGCGCTTCCTCGCCAAGCGGATCGAGCTCGCCGCAATCGTCGATCCCGCGCAGCAGCGCGATCGCAGCCAGGTCTTCTTCGGCGCAACCGTGCGCTACGCCCGCGCCGACGGATCCCAGAACACGGTGATGATCGTCGGCGTCGACGAGATCGACGATGGCACCGGCCGCATCAGCTGGGTTTCGCCGATTGCGCGCGCGCTCCGCGCGGCGCGCGAGGGCGACGAAGTCACGGTGCGGACGCCCGCCGGTGTCGAGCGACTGGAAATCATCGAAATCCGCTATCCCGACGCGGTTTCGTCCTCGGAACGCAAATCCCCATGAATCGTGGTCGGCATCCGTCATCGGGCCGCCGCTGATACCCGCCCGGCGGGCGGGCAAAATGAAGCGCCCCGCCGCGGCGGGGCGCTTCCGATCGCACACGCGAGCGCGGCCGCGATCGCCGCTGGATTACCGCAGCGTGGTCGCCTGCAGCGTCGCCGTCTCCGGCGTCGGCAGTCCGCCTTTCTCGTAGGCCGCCATGAGCTGCTTTTTCTCGGCCGCCATCTTTTCGCCCAGGGAGTCCATCTCGAGCCCGGCGGCGCGGGCCTGGCTGAACATGCCCTCGACCCGCTTCTCTTCTTCCTTGACGTGATGCTCGATCATCTCCGAGAGCACCTTGACCTTGGCGTCGTAGAAATTGTCGTCGGGACCGCCGGCCTCGATCTCGGCGATCAGCACCTTGGCGCCGTCATGCTCGACCCGGGCTTCCTTCAGGAGGTCCTCGTCGACGGCGCCCGCGCAGGCCGGATAGAAGATGTCCTCTTCGATCTTGGCGTGGATGGTGAGCTCCCTGCAGATCTGCTCGGCCAGCGCCTGCTTCTTGCCGGCGCCCTTGGCCGCCTCGAAGCGCTCGAACAAATCTTCCACCGTGCGATGGTCGGCTTTCAACAGGGCAATCGCGTCTTGTGTGCTGGCATCGGCCATTCTGCTTCTCCGCTGGGTTATCAAAGCCCAACGGAGAGCCGCGTCGATGGGTTCCGCTTGTGCCGGACCTGTTCCGCGCGAGGCAGGCCGCGGCCGCATCGGCGCCACGCACGGCGGCGATGTCCGCTGGCGCCACGGTTGCGCGCCGCACGATTTATATGAAACTTGCATCATTGTCGTTTTAATGTAAACGTCTCCCGGTTCCAGCTACCTCAAGGCTAGGAACGACGAGCCGGCGCGCGTGACTGGCCACAGGGGAGAAAAAGCCATGAAGCACAGTCTGCACAAGCGCGGACTGGCAGGGAGCGATTCTGCCAGAACGCGGCGCAACCATCATGCATCGCTGCTCGCATCGATCGTCGCTTTGTCCGCGGCCTTGCTGCTCGTCCAGCCGAGCGCGCAAGCCCGGGCGGACGAGCGCTCCGAGCAAAACGACCGCTCCGACCATTTCGCGATCCGCACGCTCTCCGGCGACGCGGAGCGCGTGAGCGGCGGCAGCGCGCTCGTCGAGATCACCTTCCCGTTTGCCGACGCCCGGCGTGCCCTCGTCGTGGAACTCAACGGCGCGGATGTCTCCGGCGCGTTCCGCCCCGGCGGCAAGGCCAATTCGCTCGTCGGCCTGGTCACCGGGCTCGCGCTCGGCGAGAACAGGCTTACCGTCGAAGGCAGGGGCCTGCCGCGGGAATCGCTCGACCTCACCAACTATTCGATCAAGGGCCCGATCATCTCCGGGCCGCAAATCGAGCCCTTCATCTGCCAGACGCAGACCTTCAAGCTGCCCGACGGCACTTTCCTCGGCTCGCCGCTCGATGCCGATTGCTCGGCGCCGACGGTGGTGACCTATGTCTACCTGTCCACCATCACGGGAACGTTCGTCGCGCTGCCCAGCCCGACGAGCCTGCCGGCCGATGTCGCGAAGACGACGACGTCCGCCGGGAAGACCGTCCCTTACGTGGTGCGCGTCGAGACCGGCACGATCAATCGCGGCATCTATCAGAATGCGATCCTGTTCGATCCGACCTCGGATTCGGCGCCCAGCCCGTTTTCGCCGCCCAAGGGCTGGAACCACCGCCTGGTCGCGATCCACGGCGCCGGCTGCCCCGGCGGCTGGTACACGCAGGGCACCGCGGAAGGCGTCAACGTCTTGCAGAACATGTACCTGTCGCAAGGCTACGCCCTCTTCATCAACACGCTGCAGAACCCGTCGAACAGCTGCAACCCGTTCGTGGCGGGCGAAAGCGCGATGATGGGCAAGGAGCATTTCATCAAGACCTTCGGCGTGCCGGATTTCACGCTCAGCACCGGCGGATCGGGGACTCGACGGGCATCTCCTGACGCATTACTTCACCGTCACCAATCCGACCGGCTTCACCGACGCTCAGCAGGTGGCGGTGAGCGGCTACGACGGTCATCAGGCCTGGTACGACGCGGCAAACCAGTCGCAACGCACCGATCCGGTCCCGGGGAGGGTCGACGTCGTCGGCTATGCCTCGGCGGTGTGGAATGCCATCGTCCCGGTGTCGCTGCGCTATGACCCCGTGACCAACCCGAGAGGCGCCCGCCCGACGGTCTGGGACGTGTCCCGCAACATCTACGGCACGGACCCCACCACCGGATTCGCGCTGCGGACCTACGACAATGTCGGCGTGCAATACGGGCTCGGCGCGCTCAAGGCCGGCACCATCAGCAAGGCGCAGTTCCTCGATCTCAACCAGAGGATCGGCGGCGTCGACCGCGACGACAATTACGTTTCGTCGCGGACGGTGGGGGATCTCGGCGCGCTCAGGCGCTCCTACCAGGCCGGACTCAATCTGAGCGGCGGCGGCGGTCTCGCCGCCACCCCGATCATCGATTTCGGCTTCTATAACGAGGCTGCCGGCTATCACTATCAATGGCATCACTTCGCCGTGCGCGAGCGGCTGATCATCGCCAATGGCGATGCCGACAACCACGTGTTCTGGCGCGGCACCGATGCGACCAGCGTGCCGCTGACCCAGGCCTTTGCCGTCATGGCCCAATGGGTCGCGGCGATCAAGGCCGACCACTCCCGTGCGTCGCCGCCCGAGAAGGTGATCCGGAACAAGCCCGCGGCAGCGGTGGACGGCTGCTACACCACGGCAAATCCGCCGCAATTCATCGCCGAGCCGCAGACCTTCAGCAATCAGCCCGACTCGCAGTGCAACACATTGTTCCCGTCATTCGGATTCCCGCGCCTGGTCGCCGGCGGCCCCTTGGCCGGCAACAACCTCAAATGCGAGCTGAAGCCGATCGACTACCGCGACTACGCCGTGACATTCACGACGGCCGAGGCGCAGCAGTTGCGGAGCATCTTCCCGCAAGGGGTCTGCAACTGGTCCAAGCCCGGGGTCGAATTCCGGCCGGTGGAGGTCGGCATCTCCTTCGGCCCCGCGCCGAGCGAGGACGAGGATGAGCGCCGTGAGCTTGCGAGCCGCTAGGCCGTAAGCCGAATTTCGCAAGCGGCGGCGAGACGGGCCTTCGGGCCCGTCTCTTTTTTGTGTCCGCTCCTCGAGCGGCCCCTGGCGACGCACACCCAAAACTTTATTGCCGTCGATTGTGATTTAACCGGGGGTTGCACCCGGCCGCGCGATGGAATATGGTTAAAATATAAAATGAAAACTCATGCGACTGCGGAAACTCGCGGGCGAGACTGCGCGTGACGGACCTTGGGAGGACAACCATGACGCGGCAAGGAAAGGGCGCCGGCGTCGCCGGCGCAATGTGGACATTCGCCATCCGACCGCTCCTGTTGAGCGCGCTGCTGCTGGGCGGGGTGACGTCGATGCCGGCGGCGGCCGGCGAGGATCGCGATCGGGATGACGGGCCGGTGGTGCAGACGGCCGAGGGGCCGGTGCGCGGCTTCGTCAAGAACGGCGTCTACGAATTCCTGGGCATTCCCTACGCGGCGCCGCCCGTGGGTGGCTTGCGCTGGATGCCGCCGCAGCCCGTCGCGCCCTGGGGCGCGCCGCGGGATGCCACGGCTTTCGGCAATATCTGCGCGCAGGTCACGACGCTGGCGGTGTTCGCCGGTCCGGCCAGCATCGCCGAGGACTGTCTCTTCCTCAACGTCTTCACGACCAGGCTCGGCAAGGGCAACGGCAATCGCGCCGGCGGGCTCCCAGTCTTCGTCTGGATTCACGGCGGCGGCAACGTCGACGGCACATCCGGCGACTATGACGGCAGCAAGCTCGCCACGGGCGGGCCCTTGGGCACGCCCACGGTCGTCGTCACCATCAACTATCGCCTGGGGCTCTTCGGCTTCCTCGCCCATCCGGCGCTCGATGCGGAAGGCCATCTCTTCGCCAATTACGGCATCCTGGACATCCAGGCCGTGCTGCGCTGGGTGCAGCGCAACGCCGCCGCGTTCGGCGGCGACCCCAACACCGTGACGCTGGGCGGACAATCGGCCGGCGCGCAAGACACCGGGGTCAACGTGATCTCGCCGCTCGCCAAGGGCCTGTTCAACCGCGCGATCTACGAGAGCTCGCCCTTGTCCGCGCTGACGCCGCTCTCGATCGGATTGACCCGCGGGCAGAACTTCGCGGCGGCCGCCGGCTGTCCGGGCACGGACGCGACAACCGCCGCCTGTCTGCGTGCGCTGACCGCGCCGCAGATCCTCCAGCTTCAGGGGACGGCCAATGCCAATGGTCCCTATGTCACCGGCCCGATGGTGGATGGCATCATCATGCCGGTCACGCCGATCACGGCGTGGACCACGGGCCAGTTCAACCACATGCCGACCATGGGCGGGAACGTCCAGGACGAGGCGAATTTCGGCATCGGCAACACGGAATACTTCACCGGGCCGCCGCAAGTGCCGATGACGGCCGCGCAGTACACGGCCGCCGTCACCGCGACCTACAGCGGCGCCGAATATCCGGGCGGCCCGAACTACCCGGCGGGAACCGCTGCCGCCGTTCTCGCCCAATACCCGCCCGGCGCCAATCCGCAAGCGACCTTCGATCTGGTCGGCACGGATCCGGGAGCGTGCCGCAACCGCCATGTCGACGCGTTATGGGCCAAGGCGGGCGTGGCGACCTACGCCTATGAATTCAACGACCGGCAGGCGCCCTATTACTACCCTGCCATGCCCGGCTTCACGCCCTTGGCCGCCCACACGATCGACATCCAGTTCCTCTTCCCGGGCTGGCACGGCGGCATCCTCGGCGTCTCCGGCGCGAGCCAGTCGCCGGGCCTGACCGCGTCAGAGGAGAGGCTCTCTGACGAGCTCGTTGCCGCCTGGACCAACTTTGCGCGCAGCGGCAACCCGAACGGAACCGGAAACGCGCCTTGGCCGCGCTTTGTCGGCCAGGAAGGCGTGCCCGAAATCCTGTCGGAGAACGTCCCCAGCCTGTCCACCTTCACCAACGCGCAATTCGGCGCCGAGCATAACTGCGCCTTCTGGGACACCATCCTGGTCTATCAGCCCTGACCGTCCCGCTTAAGGATGGGAGACAGTCCCTGGGGGCGATGGCGGGAGTGGTGGCGGCGACGACGCCACTCCCGCTCGCGTTAACGTGGGGCTGTTTGGCGCCGGAGCGCGCCTCCGCATGCGCCGACCTTGCGCGGCCCGCGGCGGCCTTGGCGAACGGAATTGGTCCAGGCGATGGCGGAAATGAAACGCCCCGCCGCAGCGGGGCGCTTCTGATCGTTCGACCGAGCGGGAATTAAGACGCGGTCGACAGCGCCGTGGCGATGCTGTTGAAGACACCGCTGAGCTTCGAGCCCACCAGCGTCACCGCGCCGATGATCACCACCGAGATGAGGGCCGCGATCAGACCGTACTCGATCGCCGTGGCGCCGCTCTCGTCGCGAAGAAGTTTTTCTGCAAACATACGCATGATATTGTGCCCCCGTCTATAGTGGCCAATCCAAGTCGCCGCAGAATGTACTCTAGAACAACAGAAAATGCACCAAGCGTCGTCTTTGATTTGAGGGAATTTTGACCGGAGTTCATCAATTTTCCTTAGGCAATATTTGTGATTTCTGGTTGGCTAGCGCCAGGTACTGCCCCTACGCCGGCGCGGGACGCGGTCGAGCGCATCGCCCGTTTCCTCGCCTAGCCGGCTGAGCGGGGATGAGGCTTGGGGCAGAAGGTGCGGGGCGATGCCCCGCATCTCCGACACAACGCGGTTAGCCGCGCTCTACTGGACGGCCGGCAGAGCCGTCTGATCGCCCGTATTGATGCATCTGGGGTGGCCGAACCCGCCCGTGCTGTTGCCGGTTCCGCCGCTCGGGTTGGGGGTGATGTCGTAGACGATGTTGTCCGGGCGATCCTTGTCACCGGAGACGCCGCCCACGCCTTTCAGCTGATCGAGGTTCAAATTGTGGCGCAGGCGCCAAGCAATCATGTGGTCGGCGCAGGAGGTATCGCCGCTCACGCCGACGCCGCCGATGCTCTGCTTCTTGGCATAGAGCGCAAGTCCGCCGCCGAACACGTTCACGCCGCCGACACGCTTGCCGACCATGGGATCATTCGCGGCGCCAAGATTGTCGGCTTTGCCGGCGTAAGCAACATTCGGGTCGACCGGGTTGCTGTGCTGCAGGCCGTAAAGGCTCCCGCCGGGCTGCACGGCCGAGTAGAGATTGGCCGTGGACAAGGCCAGACCGTTCGGGAACACCTTGCTCGGGAGCGGGCTGCTCAGACTGAAATCGTTCGCCGTGTTCGCCTTTTGCGCTGAGATGACACGGCTGCCCAGCCACTGATCGGTGAAGTTGCCGCCGGAAAACGCGACCGCGCAAACGGTGCCGTCGCGATCGACAATTGTGCCCCACATGTTGAAGTCGAGACCGCTCGACTCGTCTTGCACAGCTTGGACGAGAGCCGCTCTCAGCTCCGACCAGCTCGGGAGGTCGTCACACTCGGCGAAGGCCGTGCCGGCGGCCGAGCAGAAGCCGAGTCCGACCAGGCTCGACAGCATCAGGCGCTTGATGTCCATGGGTTCGCTCCCTCGGGTAAGAGTGACAGAGCAGAACCGGCGGCAGCCTCGCGACAGCCTCGCGACCAGGCTTGCCAAGCAAACATCCGGATTTCTGCAGCTGGGGAGCTCCCATACCAACCATACGTCTCAGGCAAGTCCGACACTAATCAATTATTCCGCTAGCGTCGCGGAGTGTGAGCCAGCGCACACATCCTCTCGTCGCCGAGCTTGATGACGGCGCGACTTTTCGATGTTCTACTTGCCCGCCGTCGCGCCTCTTTGGCTCAGCAGGCGGATTTGCTGGATCGCTTCCTTGAGCTTCCGCAGCTCAATCCGCCTTTCGCGTTCCGGCAGGTTCCGCTTGAGAGCCTGCTCGGCGTTCCGCTTCATCGTCTCCCATTTCTTCACGTCAGACACCGTTCGTACTCCTCGCTGCCGCGCAAGTGCATGGCCAGCGCCAGCCCATAGAGCGCGCCCTCGGGCGATAATACCGGAAAAGCCGTGCCGGAGAGGGCGGGAACGAATGCGGGCGGGGCGCCGTCGGGGCGGCGGCGGCGTGCGGATCGTCTTGCCCGCGGCGCGGCCCGCCGCGAGGCACCGGCTAAACCCGGGCTTCGAGATGGCTGGCCCACTCTTCCAAATCATCCGCCATCTGGCGCAGATGCGCGGATACTTCCGTCTCGTTCTGCCGTGCAATCTCCCGCAGACGCGTTGCCCTCTCGCGTAGATACCGGATGGTTTCGGAACGTTCGGATGGATCAGACATTCCAGGGCCTCCCCGCTGATCTACAGCCAACGAAGAGCCGCGCCGCTCTGTTCTGTAATTGTTTGCAACGTTGTTCAACCAGCCGTAACGCGGCGGCTTCCGTTCCCACTTTTTGGTCACTTCGCAAGCCACCGCGATCGTGAAATCGTGCGTGCCTCCGCCGCAAGCGCTGCCCGTGCTCGCGCAGGATTACGCGGATCCGGGGAATCGCCGCACGCGAGGAAAGGCGGATCCGCGGTTATCGTTTGGGCTTCGATACGTTGGGGGGAAACGATGCCAGATGCGTCTCGCCTGCTTCGACAGGCGCTGGATACCCGCGAGCCGGCGAGCCGTGCTCGCCGCCTGGCACGGCCGGTCACGGCCGAGCATGATGCGGCCGCGCTAATGGCGCTGGCCGGGGAGCTCGACCAAAGGGAAGGCGAATTGCAGCGGCAAGCGGCCGACCTTCGCAATCGGGTGGGCCTCGCCCGAAAGCTGGCTGATGACGTAACCGCCGAGATCGATCAATCAAAGCGCCGCATCGAGGCGATCCGCAAAACCATCACAGATCGCGATCCCGCGGGCAGCTAGCGGTTCGAGTCGATCGCACAGATCGGCGAAGGTCGTACCGCCGACCCCGCGTACTCCACGGCGATTTTCTCGCCGATCACCGCAAGGGCGAGGGCCCGGGACGCGAACGCTCGGCGTGTCGCAGCATCTTCGGAGTCCCGGGCTTCTTCCCGGCAAAGCCGGGATTCTTCCCGCAGATCGTCGGTGTTCAACCCCAACGGGCGCAGCAACTGGCTCGCGAAGAACATGGCGCCCCGTGCGCGCGCCAAGAACGTGTCGATCTGCGCGAGCAGGATGGCGTTATCCAGCATCCGCTCCTCGGCCGTGGCAGCGGCTCGTCCGAATGCATGGAGCCGGTGTTCCATCTCGAGCGCGAGGGTATGCAGCCGGCGCGCCGTCTCATCCTCGCCAAGCAAGGCCGACAATTGCCGGTAGCGCGTGGCACGCTGGTGCCAGTCGCGTAATTTGTTGTCGAGCGGGGACATCGCAGTACCCCTAAATGTAATCAGAGGGGAGTTTATCGCGTCATAATAATTGAAGTTCGCACCGATTTCATCACCGTTTTGGTGTGCCCGCGCAAAAGTCGATCGTCGCGCCGTCGCTTGCGGAGCCTTTCGCGCTCGGCGCCGCAAATCTTGCCATGGTTCGCGTCCGGCAGCGGGCGCCAGACCTCATCAGATCGCGACGCGCCGCGGCTTCATGAAGGCCGGCGCCACGCCGTCATGCGGCGTGACACGCTCGCGCCGCATCATGTCTTCGACCGGCGCGGTGATGTCGGGGCAGGTCGGGTTGGCGGCGAAGTGCTTGCCGGCGAAATCGAGGAAGCTGCGCACCTTGGCCGGAATGTGCTGGCGGTGCGGATAAAGCGCGATGATCGGGAATTCGCCCGAATGCCACTCCGGCAACACCTGGACGAGACGGCCCGAGCGGATGGCGCCCGTGGCGGAACAGCTCGTCACCATGGCGATGCCGCGGCCCTCGAAGGCCGCACCGAGCAGCGTCTCGATGCTGTTGGTCTGCAGATTGCCGGTGACCGGCACCATCACCTCGCCGCCGGGGCCGCTCAACGGCCATTCGCGCGTCAGCTTGTCGAAGCCGCGGTAGCTATAGGCGAGGCAATTGTGGCGCGAGAGATCGCTCGGCTCGGCCGGCGTGCCGTTCTTCTCGAGATAATCAGGGGCGGCGCAGAGGATGATGCGGAGCTGGCCGAGACGGCGCACGATCAGGCTCGAATCGGGCGGCTGGTTGAAGCGGATGGCGACGTCGACTCCGTCCTCGACCAAATCGACCATGCGGTCGGTGGTGGTAAGGTCGACGGTGATCGCGGGATAGGCCGCGGTGAAGGCGCTGATCAGCGGGGCCACGCTATGTGAGAGGACGTTCGCCGCGTTCAGATGCAGCGTGCCGCGCGGCGCCGCCTGCAAATCGCTGACGCTGGTGTCGGCGGCCTCGATCTGCGCCAGGATCAGGGCGCATTGGTCGAAATACGACTTGCCGGCCTCGGTCAGGCTGAGCTTGCGGGTGGTGCGGTTGAGCAGCCGGGCGCCGAGCCGCTCCTCGAGCGAGCGGACGTGGTTGGTGACCATCGCCGGCGACATGCTGAGGCGATGCGCGGCGGCGGCGAAGCTGCCGCTGGTCACGACGGTAGCGAAAGCGGTCATGCTGGTGACGCGGTCCATCTCGGCCTCGGTGGTTCGACGTTACGGCGCCGTCTTTGGCGCTTTCTCCGTCAAGAGATGGCCCATCGCGGCCGGTTCGTCCAGAGGCTGCGGCGCGGGGGACGCATGTCCGGGAAGCGGGAAGGGCGCTTCTCGCGTCTGGCGCGGGGCGGCGAGACTCGCACGGAGAAGCCCTGCGGCCGGCTCAGTTCCCGAGTCGCGGCGGCAAGAGATGGCGCGCATCGGCGACAGTGGAGCGGCCGGACCGCGCCGCTATTTTGCGGCGCAGCAGCGAAATCAGAGAACGTTGTGGGAACAAACGGGGTGGTTCGGACGTCTTTGGCTGTGCGGTGCCGTGCAATTTCTCGGCGCCTCCGGCCCCTATGCGCTTTTCTCTTGCTCAACCGGGGTCCGGGTTCCACTTTTATTGCGGGCGGGTAGCCTCTTGGAGGACGCATATGAAACCGCGCGACCGAGCAATGGACAAGAGCGGCGGCAAAGCCGGCATGAGATCCATCGCTGCCGGCTCCGCTGCGGCGAAGCGAATCGCCGCCACCAAGAGATCCGCGCCGGCCAAGAAGCCCGCGGCCAAGAAAGCCAGCCTCGCCAAGAAGCCGGCACCGGCCAAGAAACCCGCGGCCGTGCCCGTGGCGGCCAGGGCCGCCGCGGCGAAGCCCGCTCAGGCCGTGCCGCCGCGGCCGCTCCCGCCGGGCGCCGGCGTGGCGGCATCCAGGCCGGCCGCTGCAGTTGCCGCGCGCCCCGCCGGCTCATCGGCATCGACGGACGAGCGGCGCAAGGCCGCCACCCGTAAATTCTTTGCCCGCCTGCGCTCGCTCGAGGCGATCGTCGGCGCCGATCTGCGCAAGCGCGGCAGCGTCGTGCTGATGCAGGCGGTCGATCAGTGGTACAACGAGGCGATCAGCTCAACCGCCACCGACGTCAGCATCACCAACGCCGCCAAGGCGGTGATCACGCATCTCTAGCGTCGCGCGGAGCGCGATCGCTGGCGGGCGTCAGCGGTTGCGCTTGCAACCGCGAGAGCCCGCACGGGGCAGGCAAAGGCGTGGATGGCAGGGCCAAGCCCGGCCATGATGCTGAGAGGTCGCAGGCCCGCCTCAACTCACAACCCCTCACCATGCCTGGCCTTGTGCGGGCATCCACGTCTTTTCCTGAGAGGAGCGGGCTCTCGCGGTTGCAAGCGCAACCGCTGACGCCCGCCAGCGATCGCGCTGCGCGCGACGCGTACTACTGCGCCGCCAGCTTCTTGAACAGCGTCACGCCGCGCAGCAAATCGACCGCGCGCACCAGCTGGTAATCGGCGTCGGTGCCCATCAGGGTGGGATCGAGGCCGTTCGCCTCCGGCCTGGCCACGGGCGTCGTGCCCGGCGGCACATTGGCCGTCGCAGCGACCGCGGCCTTGTCGACGGCGGCGCTGTTGTCGCTGCCGGGCTTGCTCGAGGTCGGGCCGGGCGCGGCGCCGGCCTTGGCCTTCTCCTGCGCCTCGGCATCGGTGTTCTTGAGGGCGCCGCGCAAATCGGCCTCGCGCCGCCGCGCCGCCTGGGCCATCTTCTCGACCTTGGCCGGCTCGACGGTGACGTCGGGCTCGATGCCCGTCGCCTGGATCGAACGCCCGGACGGCGTGAAGTAGAGCGCCGTGGTGAGGCGGATGGCGCCGCCGCTCTCCTTCACCGGCAGCACGGTCTGCACCGAGCCCTTGCCGAAGGAGCGCGTGCCCAGCAGCACGGCGCGGTGATGGTCCTGCAGCGCGCCGGCGACGATCTCGGAGGCCGAGGCCGAGCCGCCATTGATCAGCACCACCAGCGGCAGGCCGCGCGCCAGATCACGGTTCGGCTGCGCCTCGAAGCGGCGATTGTCCTGCGAGCGGCGGCCGCGGATCGAGACGATCTCGCCGGTGTCGAGGAAATCGTTGCTGACGGTGACCGCCTGGTCGAGCAGCCCGCCCGGATTGTTGCGCAGGTCGAGGACGATGCCGGCGAGCTTGTCGCCGGCCTGGCTCTTCAGCGACTTGATGGCGCTTTCGAGCGCGTTGCCGGTGCGCTCGCTGAAATTGGTGATGCGGATATAGCCGATGTCGCTCCCCTCCATGTGCGACTTGACCGGCTCGACCTTGATGTCGGCGCGGGTGAGCTTCACCTCGAAAGCGTCGACGCCCTCGCGGCGCAAGGTGAGCTTGACCTGCGTGCCGATCGGGCCGCGCAGGCGCTCGACCGCGTCCGACAGCGTCATGTCCGTGACCGGGTTGTCGTCGATCGCCAGGATGAGGTCGCCCGGCTTGAGGCCGGCGCGCGCCGCCGGCGTGTCGTCGATCGGCGAGATGATCTTGACGAGCCCATTCTCCAGCGTGACCTGCATGCCGAGCCCGCCGAACTCGCCGCGGGTCTGCACCATCATCTCGCGGTATTCCTTGGCGTCCATATAGCTCGAATGCGGGTCGAGCGCCGCCAGCATGCCTTTGATCGCGCCTTCGACCAGCTGCTTGTTGGTGACCGGCTCGACGTAATTGCCGCGGACCTGGTCGAACACCTCGTTGAACAGGTTGACGCTGATGTCGGCGCGGTCGGGCGCCGCGATGCCGGCGCCGGCGAGGGGGACCAGAGCAATGAGGGCGGCCGAGGCCGCGATTTTCAGGATGCGCATGGGGTTCTCGTCAATGGACCGGCACAATGTGGTACGAGAAGGGGGCCGTGTCCACCGGCATGAAAGACGGCCGGCGAACCTGGAGGCGGCGAGGGTCAGCCGACCGGGTTGAAGTCGTAGGCACCGAGGCCTTGCAGGATCGCGAACTTGCAGGGCCCGCCATCCTTGCCGAAGACGCGGTGCGCTCGCCTGGGCGGCACGGCGCAGCGCTGTCCTGCGTCGAGCTCGAAGCGCGCGCGCGGCGCGCGCGTCTCGATCACCATGGGCCCCTCGAGGCAGATCACGTTGTCGGTGACGTTGCTGTGCCAATGCCACGGTACTTCCTGGCCGGCAGCGAGCGTCAGCACCACCATGCGCAGATCGGGCGTCGCGGCCACGATCTCGTGGTCCTCGACGGTATAGGGAAGGTCGCGCGTCGCCATGGGGCGCCTCCTCGGCGCAGATTGCCCCCGTGGCAAAGCTTATCCCTGAACCGGCGCAGCGGATAGGCCCGGCGGAGCCGGGCCTATCAGGCGGAGAGCAAGCGCTACAGGCGTTCCGGATTGCCGGGCACCACAGTCACATCGCCGACGGTGACGCCGTCGGGGCGCTGGAAGGTGATCGTCTGGCCGTTGCGATACATGATGTAGCATTGCTGGTTGTCGCTGCTGACGCGGACCA
>WNFD01002126.1_pt1 | contig 20996 bp, 19 predicted proteins | sample 5400491 | NCBI WGS metagenome assembly WNFD01 (sample SAMN13153343, study PRJNA577476) | soil metagenome | isolation source: 120 cm saprolite under Douglas fir tree site 2 hole 2 replicate 2 | place: USA:California | collected 2015-04-18
TTCAGCGAGCTGCCGGTCTCTTGGGCCAGCCGGGCCGAGCGCCAGCATGGAAAGACGAGCCCGGAGGAGCTCATCGCGGCGGCCCACGCGGCCTGTTACAACATGGCCTTCTCGAACGGCCTTGCCAAAGCCGGACACAAAGCCGAGCGGCTGAGCACCCGAGCCGAGGTCGAGTTCGTCCCCGGTACTGGGATCACCAGTTCGACCCTGACCGTGCGCGGGCGCGTGAGTGGCATCAGCAAGGACGAATTCGAGAAGCTCGCCGAGGAGGCCAAGAACGGCTGCCCGGTATCGCAAGCGCTCAAGGGCAACGTCGAGCTGAAGCTGCACGCAACCCTGGAGTAGCGGCTAAGACTTACCGCCCGTGAGCCCGGGAAAGTCCACCACACCCTGGAGTCGCAGCTCGCGCAGCTGACCCGCGACCCATCGCCGCGGGTCCTTGATCACCTTGGTGTCGTCGACAAAGTCCCACGTGCGACCGGTGACGTCCCGGCCGGCGAGCAGCAGGCAGCGCGGCTGGCCGGATCTTTGCCAGGCTTTCAAGACCGGGGGGAGCACGATCCGCCGCGCCGGCGACTTCTCGGGCAAGCTCAGCTCACCCGCGAACAAGTCGTCGCCATGCTGAACGATGACCGCGCCCGAGACCATGGCCCCGCCCAGGTTTTCGACGTCCAGCTCGATCGGCTGCCCGGGCGCCGGCGCCGACGTGAAAGTGAAATGGGGAGTGGGGCGGGTGCTGTCGTCCCAACGGCGCTTGGCGTCGGAGCTCGCGCGCCGGGCCGCCATGTCGGCTCGGGTGGCGAAGATCGCCGCCCAAAAGGCAAACAGCGTTGTCGCGCCGCCCAAAGCCAGCAATTCCTGCTCTGTGCCCATAGCCTCCCATGCATGACGCCTGATCGTGGGCGATCTGGCGCTTTGTGACTGCTGATCGTAGCGGTTGGTCGCTAGACAGTCGTCTGCCTGGCGCGCCACACGCGCTCGTCGTACTGCCTGAACGCCGGCAGCGCGACGGCGCAGAGCACACACCCGACCACGGTAAGGATGCCTCCCGACAGCACCGACGCCCGCACGCTGAAAATCGAGGCGACCACTCCCGCCTCGAAGTTGCCCAGCGTCGGTCCGACCGAGTAGCTCAGCAGCTCGATCGAGGCCAGGCGCCCGCGCAGCGAGTCCGGGATGGTCTGGGTCCAGATGAGCTGGCGGTAGAGGCCGCTCATGGCATCGGACGCGCCGGCCAGAGCTAGGAATAACAAGGCGATGACCAGGCCGGGCGCGAGCCCGAACCCGATGATCGCGAGCCCCCACAGGGTCGCGGCGACGATCACCCCCATCCCGTGGCGGTGGATGTGTCGCGCCCAGCCGCTGGTGGCGAAGAACACGAACGAGCCGACTGCCGGCGCGGCGTACAGAAGGCCGAGCACGCTCGGCCCGCCCAATCCTTGGGCGATGGCCGGGAACAGCGCCATCGGCATGCCGAATGTCATGGCCACGATGTCGACGAGATATGTGCCGATCAACTCCGGGCGGCTGCGCGCGTACCGGATGCCTTCGAGCACCCGGCGCATGCTTGGACGTTCCGCGTCGACCGGCGGCGGCACCGCTTTCATAAGGAAGAGGCAGACGAGGCCGACGACGAAGGTCGCCACGTCCACCAGGTACGTCGCCGGCAGCCCGACGATTGTGATCAAGACGCCTCCGAGCGCGGGCCCCGCGATCATCCCGACCGTCCCGCGCAGGCTCATCAATGCCGCCGCCGAGGGCAGCTCGTCGCGTTCGACCAGGCGGGGGAGCAGAGCGTCGAGAGAGGGACGCTGCATCGCGTCGAGCGAGCCCCAGAGCAGCGTGACTCCGAAGATCAGCCACAGGGTGGGGTGGGGGAGCAGGGAGTTGCCGGCCATGAGGAGGCTGCCGGCCATCAGGCCGGCCTCGCTCAGGAGGACCATGGTCCGGCGATCGGCGGCGTCGGCCATGGCCCCACCGAGCATCGCGAACACGAGCAGCGCCGCCAGCTCGACCAGCCCCAGCGCGCCGACAAGCAGCGTGCTGTGCGACAGCTGGTACACCTGGTACGGGACGGCGACGAAAGTGATCATGGTGCCGAAAAACGAGACCAGCCGCCCGACGAACAGGAGCCGGAAGTCGCGGTGCCGCCGCAAAGGCGTGATGTCGAGGGTCGCGAAGCGCCACCATTCGCGGTGCTTTTCGGGCTCCGGTTCGAGCATGACCGCCAATCATCCTGGAATGAACTTGCGGGTGCGTGGGTATGCTGGGTGTGATGGAAAAGGCAACTTTCGCGGGCGGATGTTTCTGGGGCGTCGAGCACCTCTTCAATGAGATTCCGGGCGTCATCGACGCCGTCTCCGGATACGCCGGAGGCTCTCGCGACAACCCGACCTACGAGCAGGTTTGCTCAGGCCGGACCGGACATGCGGAGGCGGTCGAGGTCACTTACGACCCCAGCAAGGTCACGTACGACGAGCTGCTGAACGCGTTCTGGAACATGCACGACCCGACCACGCTCAACTACCAGGGGCCCGACCACGGCCATCAGTACCGCTCGGCGATCTTCTTCCACAACGCGGAGCAGGAGGCGGCCGCCCGCCTATCCGCAGCCAAGGCGCAGCAGTATTTCAAGAAACCGATCGTGACCGAGATCGTCCCAGCCACCCATTTCTGGAGGGCTGAGGAGTACCACCAGCGCTACTTCGACAAGCACCAAGGCCACTATTCCTGCCACTTCATCCGCGGCTGGGTGCCTGCGGAGCCAGCCGAGGCTGGGACGACTACCTAACCAGGGTCCAAACCGGGCGCCGCCGCCTATCCTTACGCCGACCGTGCGGTGCGACCATTGCGCTCAGGAGTCCCCTGACGGAGCCTTTTGCACCAGGTGCGGAGCGCACCAGGGCACGACCAAAGAATCGGGCGATGCGAAGTCGCGTGAGCACCGCTACGCCGCCCACCCGGGTGAGCACGTGGCGCATCCGGCCGTCTTCACCACGCTTTTCCCGCACCTGGGCCACCACAAGATCCACGAGTTCCGCTGGGCTTTCATCGCGGGCCTCGCGGGCGTCCTCGTCCTTTATCTGGTGGGCCTGATCACCGCCGCGATCCTGGTTTCGGCCTTCCTGGTTCCCGTCCTTTATCTGATCTACCTGTACGAGGCCCAGGTTTATCGCGACGAGCCTGCGCTCGTGCTGGGCTTCACGATCGGCGGCGGGGTCGTGGTGGGCATCGTGGTCACCCTGTTCGAGCGTCTGATCTACAACCCGTTCCAGTACGCGCCCAACCCCTTGACCGGAGCGGGCGTCGGCATCGGCGCGGTGCTGATCCTCGGGCTGGTAATCCCCCTGATCCAGGAGGCCCTCAAGCCGATCCCGGCATTCTTCTTACCGAATCGCGCCGATTTCCCCGAGACGGTCGATGGGCTCGTGTTCGGGGTCGCGGCCGGCCTGGGCTTCAGCCTGGCCGAGACGCTGATTGGATTCTCGGCGACGCTGACGACCCTGCCCGCACATGTGGCGCCGGGCAACTGGATCTACGACCTCGCGACGCTCGCTGTGTTCCAGCCTATCTTGCAGGGCACCGCGACCGGGATGATCGTCGCGACGATCTGGCGCTTCCGCCGTGGCCGGCTGGCCGGCCGCGAGCTGGGAGGCGTGGCGGTGGCCTTGCTCGCCCACATCGCGTTTTCGGCCGGCACCGTCGTCATGAAAGATGCAGCCACGAATCCGCTCTTCATCCTCATCTGGCAGGCGACCGTTGACGGGGTGCTTCTGATTTACCTCCGCTACCTGCTCCATTACTCGCTGCTCGAGGAGGCGGCGCATATGGGATTCGCGGAGACCGTGTGCCCCAACTGCCACATGCATATCGTCGCCTCAGGTTTCTGCCCCAACTGTGGCATGGCGCTCAGCGCAGTCCCGGGCGCGGTGCGCCGGAGCCGCAAGCCGCGGGCCGAGCCCGTTACGCCCGCGTCCAAGGCGAAGAAGTAAATGGCGCTCACGTGCGCCCGATGCGGAACGCAGAACCCGGACGGCAACTCGTTCTGCCAGGCGTGCGGCTCGCCGCTCGCGGCAGTCGTCGCGAGGCCGGTCGGACCACCGCCGGTCGGACCACCGCCGGTCGGACCACCGCCGGTCGGACCACCGCCGGTCGGACCACCGCCGGTCGGACCACCGCCGGTCGGGCCACCGCCCGTCGGACCACCGCCCGTGGGACCACCGCCGGGCGCGCGATCCCCGATCATGGGCCCGCCGCCGGACCTGCCGCCGCCCATCTATCAAAGCCCGTACTACGCGCCCGGCGCCGGCGGTTATCAGGCGCCCGTCCACCGGACGCCATGGGTGCTGATCGTGAGCGCCGTCGTCGTCCTGATCGTGGTCATGGCCGGCTGCGGGACGGCGTACGCGTTTCTCAACGCGAGGAATCAAACAAGCGCGGGTGGGGTCTTGCCCAGCCCTTCGCCCGCCGGCACGCCAAGTCCGATCCAGACCGCATCGCCTCCCGCGGGATCCTCGACGACTTCGACGTCGGCTGAGTCGGTGACAGTGCCGCCGGGCTGGGCGGCGACGACAAGCGACGTGACCATCACTGTGACGAATTCGACTGGCGACGCCTCGGTCGTGATCAGCAGCGGCGCCGACAATCCACCCCTGACCGCTCAGCAGATCAAGGACGAACTCGACAAGCAGCTCACGGCCAAGTTCCCTGACACGAGGACCTGCGCGGGCACCAACACCACGAACGGCTCCATCGGCGGGGTGTCGGGCATCTGGTGGCAGCTTTGTCTCACCGTCACGTCGGGGGGCCAGAGCTTCCCCGCGGAGTTCAGCCTTTGGACCGGTGCCAATTCCAGCGGCAGCATCGGCTATGGCGTCATCCTCTTCGCCCAACAGTCGAGGATGAGCGCCTTCATGAATGAGGCCAAGCCGGTGCTGGCGAGCATTCAGTGGAAGCTGAAATAGCCCTCTAGTCATGTTCGAGCGATGGGGTCGATTCGTCTACCGGTTCAGGTGGGCCACGCTGGTCGTCTCGGCGCTGCTGCTCGGGCTCTCGATCGCGGGCGTCCTCACCGGCGGCACGCTGGCGGGAAATGGCGGCTTCGGCGCCGACCTAGCGGCCGGTCAGACCCAGAAGTTGATCAACGCCGAGATCCACGCGCAGAAGGCGAACATCGGATCTGGGTTCATTCTCATCTTCAGCAGCCCGACGCTCAACGTCACCGACCCGGCGTTCGAGTCGGATGTGGAGCAAGCGGTGGCGCCTCTCTTCGGCGACTTGCGCGTTACAGCAGTGAACACTCCGTACTCCGTGCCCTCAGCGGCGCAGTCCAGCTACATGTCCCGGAATCAGCACGAGGCGCTCGTTTTCGTGAATCTCAAGGACAGCAGCACTATCGCCCAGGTTTATATCGGCTCGGTCCTCGCCGAGATCCATCCCACCGCCTTGAACGTGGTCGCTACTGGGAACGTTCCCATCAACCATGCCTTCAACAAGACTTTGGAATCGGACCTGCAGCGCGCCGAGTATCTGGCGCTCCCGATCACCCTACTCATGCTCGTGGTCATCTTTGCGTCCGTGATCGCGGCGCTCCTGCCGCTGGGGGTCGGCGTGCTCGCGATCGTCGGCGGTATCGGCGGCACTCTTCTCTTGGCTCGGTTCACCAGCGTCTCCCAATACGCGATCAACATCATCACGCTGATCGGGCTGGCCGTCGCCATCGACTATTCGCTATTCATCGTCAACCGCTTCCGAGACGAGCTCGCCGCCGGCAAGAGTCGTGAGGATGCCATCGCGATCGCCTTGTCAACCGCCGGGCGGGCGATCACGTTCTCGGGCATCACAGTCGCGGTCGGGCTTTCGGCAATGCTCTTCTTTCAGGGCACCTTCCTCGCTTCGATGGGCGCCGCCGGGACGATCGTGGTCGCGATCGCCGTGTTTTACGGGCTCACGTTCCTGCCAGCGATCCTGGCCGTGCTCGGCGGTCGTGTGGACTGGTGGCCGGCGTGGTTGAAGAAGAGGCTGCCGTTCCTCGACAGACGAAGGCCCTCAGGTTCGGGCGCATGGCATGCGATGGCGGTGTGGGTGATGCGGCGGCCTGTAGTCGTCCTGGTCCCCGCCCTCGCCATCCTGTTGGTTGCGGGCACACCGTTCCTGCAGCTGCGGATGGCCAATGGCGACGTCGACCAGCTGCCTCCCGGAAACCAGGCCCGCGAGGGTTACGACACGCTCGTCCGCGACTTCCCCGGGCAGGATCAGACCACGATCACCGCGGTCGTCTACTACCCGAGCAGCAGCCCCCTTACCTCCGACCACGTCGGGGCCATCTACGACCTCAGCCGGCAATTCGCCACGATGCCGAATGTGCTTCGCGTGTCGAGCATCGTCGACCTGGATCCCAGCCTCACCAGGGCGGACTATCAGCGCCTCTACTCGGGACCGGCCGCGCAATTGCCTGCGCCGATGCAGCAGGCCGTGACCAGCGGAGCCGGACCGCACCTGACGGTCATCAGCATCATCACCAACAAGCAGTACACAAGCGACGACGCGCGCGCGATCGTGAAAGCGGTGCGGGCTGCGCAGATTCCGGACGGGCAGGTGCTCTCCACCGGCGAGACCGCCTTCGACCTCGACATCGTGAATTTCATACTGCAGCGGACGCCGGTCGCGGTGGCAACGGTGATCCTGATCACATACGTCGTCCTCTTCCTGCTCACCGGCTCGGTGGTTCTGCCCTTGAAGGCTGTGCTCACCAACCTGTTCTCGATCTCGGCCTCGTTCGGCGCCATGGTGTGGGTGTTTCAGCAGGGTCACCTGAGCGGCCTGCTCCACTTCACGCCGCAGTCAATCGATCCCAGCATCCCGGTCATCCTCTTCAGCATCGTCTTCGGCATGTCGATGGACTACGAGGTGCTTTTGATCAGCCGGATCCAGGAGGAGTACAGGCGGACAGGCGACAACCAGGCCGGCGTGGCCACGGGTCTGGAGAAGAGCGGCAGGCTCATCACCGGCGCCGCCTTGATCATGGTTGCCGTGTTCCTCGCGTTCGGCAATGCCGACGTCGTGATCATCAAAGCCATCGGCATCGGACTCGCCATCGCCATCGCCATCGACGCGACGATCGTCCGGATCCTCATCGTGCCTTCGGTGATGCGACTCCTCGGCCGCGCCAACTGGTGGGCTCCGCGTCCGCTGGCGATGTTCCATAGATGGGTCGGCGCGGGGGAATCGAAACCGGCGACGTCGCCGGCCGTGTACGGCGGCGACTAGATTCTGCCTGGCGGCCGGCGCCGCTCTGATGGTCGTTCTGCTCACCGCATGCGGCGGGGGTCCGGTCTCGCCGCCATCGCCGTCGCCGTTTGCGGGCGGCGATTGGCCCATGTACCGTGGCGACCTGGCGCGCGACGGCCACCCGCCCGCCGCAACTCTCGGCGTCAATGCCGCGAGGCACCTGAAGCCGGCGTGGCAGGCGGAGATGAGCGGCGGGGTGAGCGGCACTCCTGCCGTCGCCGGTGGAGTGGTAGTCGCAGCGAGCGCGGGAGGCGTTGTCGCCGCCTATCGGGCCGGCTCTGGGGCCAGGACCTGGCAGGTCGACGGCCTCGGCGCCATCTCGGGGTCGCCCGCCATCGATGGCGGGCGAGTGATCGTCGGCAGCTTGAACGGGCACATCTACGCCTTCGATATGAACGGGGGCGCCACGCTCTGGGACGCGAGGCTGCCGGGTGCACAACCGGCGATCTGGTCGTCGCCTGCCGTCTACGGCCAGCTCGTAGTCGTCGGCGTCGGCTCGCAGTACGGAGACAAACCTCTCGAAGCGGGCCGGGTCGTCGCGCTCGATCTGGCCACGGGAAGCCAGGTGTGGGAGTTGTGCGCGCGGGACGGTTGTGGAGTCGGCGATGGCATCTGGTCGACGCCGGCGATCGATGCGGCCGGGCACGGATACATCGGCGTCGGCAACCCCGACGACGCCGTCCTCGCTTTCGATGTGGCCACCGGCCGCCGCCTGTGGATGACGAGCTTCCATCCAGATGCGGGCCGCGACGTCGACGTCGGCGCCACCCCGATCGTGCTCCGGGCCGCCGGCCGCGAGGAGGTCGCCGTCGGATCTGACGCGGGCGTGTTCAAGCTGCTCGACGCCGCCACTGGGTCGGTAGCGTGGTCGCGCGACCTGGTCAACGGCAGCGCTGTTCACGGCTTGCTCGCCTCGCCCGCATACGACGGCACGTACTTCTATGTCCCGTCTGCCGGCGATCCAGCCGGGATCTTCGCGGTCGATGCCGCCGGGGGCAAGGCCGCGTGGGCCAACCACGCCGGCCTGTCCGTTTACTCCGCGCCCGCGCTCGGCAACGGGGTCGTGGTATTCGGAACCGGCGATGTGTTCGGCGACCCGAACGCCGGAGGGATGGTGGCCCTGTCCAGCCGGGACGGCACGGTGCTCTGGACGCACGATCTCCACTCCGCGGTTTTCAGCGGGCCCGCGATCAGCGGCGACATGGTGCTGGTCGGCGACTCGCGCGGGGATGTCATCGCCTTCAGGCCGGCCTGAGCGGGCGGCTTAATTCGGTAGTAGCGCGACCGACCAGAGCGATTTAGACTCGCTGAGTCCTATTCGCATTGTGTGGAGGTTTTGGGGGATGAAAGGACCTACAGCTCGGCTGCGCTGGCTTTGCACGGCTTCGATCACGGTGGTCGCCCTTGCTCTTCAACCTGTGGGCGCGTCGGCGAGCGGAGGCGGAACGCCGATGACCTGTATCACCGAGGCCACCGGGACGCAGCTGTGCACGGGTGCGACTTCCGAGGCGAATTCAACCTTGTTGGCGAAATACCAGATCGAGGTTCCGGCCCACTGGAACGGCACCCTCGTCCTCTACAGCCACGGCTACGACTCCTTCACGGTGCCATTGGCGCCACGCGACGCAGGCGATCCAGTGACCGGCGGGTATCTGCTGAGCCAGGGCTATGCGCTCGCCGGGTCGGCCTATGCGCGGGCTGGATGGTCACTGCAGCAAGCGTTCGAGGACCAGATCGCGCTCGTCGACTTGTTCGGCAAGACGTTCGGCAAGCCCGACCGAACGATCGCGTGGGGGCACTCGCTCGGCGGGATGATCACGGCCGGACTCGTCCAGCTGCGTCCCGACCTGTTTACGGGCGCCCTTCCGATGTGTGGAGTGGTGGCGGGCGGGCCAGGGGTATGGAACCAGGGCCTGGACTCCGAGTTTGCGTTTAAGACCCTCGCGGACCCCAACAACACGTTCAAGATCTTGGGATTCTCCGGCTTCGCTGACGCACAGAACAACCTCGGGGCGGCAACCGCGGCGCTCTTCGCCGCGCAGGCAACCCCGCAGGGGCGCGCTCGGATAGCGCTCTCAGCGGCCTTGGCGGACGTGCCCGGTTGGGTCGACCCCGCAAGCGCGGAACCGGCGGCCACCGACTACGCCACCCGCGAGGCGAACCAGGTCGCCTGGAACACCAGCATCGACTTCCTGTTCGCCTTCTTCGGCCGCGCCGAGCTGGAAGCGCGCTCAGGCGGCAACTTCTCGTGGAACACCGGCGTCGACTACGCGGTGCAGCTGGCGCATTCGACCGATCAGGCCGAGGTCGTGGCGCTATATGCAGCGGCAGGGCTGAATCTCGACCAGGATCTTGCTGCCCTCAACGCCGCGCCGCGGATCGCGGCCGACCCGGCCGCGGCCGCTTACGTCGCCAAGTACATCACCTACAACGGAAATCTCGGCGTGCCTGTGCTCACCATGCACACGACCGGCGACGGTCTGGTCGAGGTGACGGACGAGAACGCATACGCGAGCGTCGTCAGGAGCGCCGGCGACACCAGCATGCTGCGCCAAGCGTATGTGCACCGCGCGGGTCACTGCACCTTCTCTCCGGCCGAGACGATCAGCGCGTTCCGGACGCTTGTCCACCGGATCGACAGCGGACGATGGGAGGGCAGCACGGACCCGGCGGCCATGAACGCCGGAGCGGCGGCCATGGGGCCGAATTTCAACTTCATAGTCGCCGGAGGGCACGTGGTCCCAACGACCCCGAGCTTCCTCGACTTCCACCCGGCTAAGTTCTTGCGCCCGTTCGACGCGCGGAATCTCGAGGGCTAGTCGGCGTTTCCAAGCGGTCCGGCCTCGGGGTGGGGCCGGGCCGCTTTCTTCTTATGTACCCGCGAGTGGGAGCTCGACATCGAATGTCGCCCCGCCGCCCTCGGTTTCGTGCACCTTCACGTGCCCGCCATGAGCGGTCACGACCGCGCTGACGATCGACAGCCCCAAGCCGGCACCGCCACTGTCGCGGCTGCGGCTGGGGTCGGCGCGATAAAAGGGCTCGAAGATCCGGTCGATGTCGTCCGCGGCAAGACCAGGCCCATGGTCGGCGACCGACAGCCTGGCCACGCTGTCCTCCGTCGAGAGACTGATGTCGATCGGCGTCTTCGGCGGCGTGTGCACAAGGGCGTTGCGGACGAGGTTGCCCACCACCTGGCGGAGGCGCGTGTCGTCGCCGTTGACGACCACTCGCCCTGGCACGGTGAGATTGATGTCGCGTTGGGGAGCCACTGCGCGAGCGTCGGCCGCTGCATCGTCGGCGATGGCCTGCAGGTCCACCGGCTCATGATCCAGCGGCCGGCCCTGGTCGACGCGCGCCAGCACCAGCATGTCGTCGACCAACCCTGTCATCCGGATCGCCTCCTCTTCGATTCGCCGTCGCGCCAGCTCCGCGTCCGTCGGCGATTCGGCCGCGCCGCGACGCAACATCTCCGAGTAGCCCCGGATGGAGGTGAGCGGCGTGCGCAGCTCGTGTGAAGCATCGGCCACGAAACGGCGCAGGCGCCGGTTGGAAGCTGTGCGTTCGGCGAAGGCGGACTCGATCTGACTCAGCATCCCGTTCAGGGCGAGGCCGAGCCGGCCGATCTCTGTCTTGCCGGTCGCGGGCTCGACCCGGCGGCTGAGGTCGCCGGCCGCGATCTCATTCGCGACCGTGCCCATCTTCTCCAGTGGGCGCAGGCTGATCCGAATGATGAGCAGCGCGAGGATCGCGGTCGCCACAACCACCCCTGCGCTGATCAGTGCCTCCAGCTCCAGGAGCCGACTCAGCGTCGACAGCACGTCAGTCATCGGAATCGCGAGCACGACATAGTTGCCCGAAAAGAAATCCTCGGGCCAGATGGCGGTCCTGTACTGAGTCACGCCGCCTGTCCCAGCCAGCGTTAGGAAGGCCGGGGCTTTCTCGGACGCAGCCGGCAGATGCTCCGGTAGAGCCGGCATGGCGCTCGATGGCGCCGAGCCAGGAGTCTCCAGTCTTTTCGCAACCAGGACAGTTCCCGAGGGTGAGATGAGCTCGATCACGGTGCCTGCGGGCAGGCCCGACCCTGGTTGGGGTCCCGAGCCTTCGCTCGGACCGCCCAGCCCGCTGATCGCGGCATTGTGGCCACTCTTGATCTGGTCGTCGAGCTGGCTGATCAGAGAGCTTTGGAGGGCGGTATACGTGGCGACGTCCGCGATCAGGAGGCCGGCGACGACCAGAGAGATGACCCCGATCAGGAGCCGCCCCCGTAAGGACTGCGTCACGGGTCCTAGTTCCGAGGGGCGCGGAGGACGTAACCGACGCCGCGCACCGTCTGAATCAACGGCGGCTTGAATCGATCGACCTTTCGGCGCAAATAGCTGATGTACGTCTCGAGCACGCTGGCGTCGCCGCCGAAGTCGTAGTGCCACACGTGGTCGAGGATCTGGCTGCGGGTGAGCACCCGGCCGGCGTTGATCAGCAGATAGCGGAGCAGGCGGTACTCGGTCGTCGTGAGCTCGATGATGTGAGTGCCGCGGCGGACCTCGTGCGCCTCGTCGTCCAGCTCGAGGTCGGCAAGGTTGAGCTTCCCGCTCTCAGGCCCGCCGTTTCCGTGCCGTCGCAGGACGACCCGCACGCGGGCCATCAGCTCCTCGATGCTGAAGGGCTTGGTGACGTAGTCGTCGCCACCGATGGTCAGGCCATGCACCTTGTCCTCGGTGGCGTCTTTCGCGGTCAGGAAGATGATGGGCACCTTGTGGCCGCCGGCATTCAGACGCTTGAGCACCTCCATGCCGTCGATGTCGGGGAGCATGACGTCGAGGATGACCAGCGCGGGTGAGAACTGAGTCACCGCGGTGAGGGCGGCGCGGCCGGTGGCGGCCGTCTGGACGGTGAACCCCTCATAGCGCAGCGCCATTCCTAAGAGCTCGGTGATGTTCGGCTCGTCGTCGACGACGAGGACGCGCGCCCCTGGGCTCCCCACCATGTGGGGAGCTCCGGCCGCGCCTGAAGGGCGAGGCCGGTGAGGGGAGATGGGACCTTCGTCACCGCTCACGGTGCTCATGCTGCCTGGGAACCCTGTGAGTTTGCTGAGAAATTACTGGGGCGGGCCTATGAGTTCGATTGGCGCGCCGGCGCGGGCCAGCCGGAGACCCGGTGCACGACTCCGCCGCGGTCGACCAGGCGGGCTTGCAGCCTTTTAGCTGTGAGCCATCCGACCGCCGACTCACCCATCACGATGGCCGCGGTGGCCGCGATGTTGGCGTCGACGCATGTGCCCGCGACGACGCTGGCCGTTCGCCATCGACCGGCGGCGGGCAGTCCTGTGGCCGGGTCGATGATGTGGTGGAGAACGATGCCGCCTCGAGTCCAGCGCCGCACCGTCGTGCTCGAGGTGGCAATACCTCCGGATTGGAGGGTGATGGTCTCCTCGCCATCGTCGATGGGCGCGGTGCTGTCCTCGCTCGCCTGCACCGCCCACCCATCCGGCGGCGGTTCGCCCGCGATCGCTATATCACCGCCGAGGCTCACGAGCACGCCGCCCGTGCTGACGGCTTCGAGGGCGGCCGCGGCGGCCAGGTCTGCGGCCAGGGCCTTGGCGGTGGCCCCGAGGTCGATCTCGACGCTCGGCGGGACCCACACCGTGCGTGCGCCCTCATCGAACTGGATGGCCTTCCATCCAGGAATTCGGCTGACGGACAGGCGGATCGGTGGACCGTCGGCCAGGATCGAGGCGAAGTCCCGGTCGTAGCCGGCGAGCCTGACCGCCGATCCAACCGTTGGGTCGACCGCTCCATCCGTCAGGCGCGCGCCCCGCAGGGCGGCTGCGAGCGCCCGCGCCAGCAGAGGGCTTATGCGGATCTGCCGACCAGGCTCCCGGTTGATGCGGCTCAGCTCGCTGTCGTCGCGAAACCTGCTCGCTGCTTCGTCGATCGCCTTGATGACCCGATCAGCGGCGGTCTTGGCGGCCGCCAGCATCTCTGGCCGGGTGACGATGAGTCGCATCGAGGTGCCGAGGGCGCGGTCGTCGACGATGCCGAGCAACGTGATGCTCATTTCGACACCCGGGTGCGTCGCATGGCCAGCGCCAGGACCGGGCAGGTCGCCACCGCGCGCTGGGCGATCGGCGCCAGCCGCTCCGGGATCGGACCGGGGTCGATGATCGGGTAGCTCCAGTCGTCGAGGCTGATGAGCTCCGGCAGCAGCTCGGCGCACAGGCCATGGCCATCGCACTTGATGCGGTCGATCGTCAACCTCAGGTCCGTATTCATGCCGGCTGCTGCCTCCAGTGGGCCGGGTGGGACGCGAACTGGTCCGCGAACGTCGACAGCGCGGAGCGGAGAAACATCACGGCCCCGTCGGGGTGCTTGCACGCGCCGCGTCCCGGCACCTCGACCGCCCACCGCTTGAGGCGTGCGATGTCATCGCGGTTGGTGCCACGCTCAGCGAGGCGGCTGCATGCATCCGACAAGGCGCGCAGCCCGAAAAAGCACGGTCCGCACTGCGCCGAGCTCTCCTCGGCGAGGTAGCGCATGATGCGGGCGGTGTCGCAAACGCCGCACCTGGCGGCCGGCTGCACTCCGATGACGCCGCAACCGAGCGCGAGACCGCGCCCTCGCAGCGCTTCGCCGTCGAGCGGAATCTCCCACGCTTGCATAGCCGGGAGCCAGACGCCGAAGTAACCGCCGAGGAGCACCGCGGCCGCCGGCTCCGAGACTCCACCCGTCGCCCCCACCGCTTCTTCGATCGTCGTGCCCGCCTCGACCTCGAGCACGCCCGGACTCTTGACGCCGCCGGCGATGGTGAGCAGGACGGTGCCCGCCGCGCCGCGGCGGCCTACCGAGCGGTACCAGGCGTCGCCGTATCGTGCGATCAGGGCGACGTGCGCGAGGGTCTCGACGTTCTGCACGAGCGTGGGGACGGCGGCGACGCCTCGTTCGCGGGGAAATGGTGGAGTGGTTGTGGGCGTCGCCGCTCCGGCGTCGATGAGGTGAACGGCCGCGCTCGATTCACCTGCGACGTAGCGATTGGGCGCGCCGGCCATGCGCGTGATGCGGCGCTCCGCCTCCGGTCGCTCCGCCAGGGCTAGGGCCATAGCGGACCACGCCTTCCTGTGCTCCTCGCCGATGTAGAGGACGACCTGAGCCGCCCGCAACGTTCGCGCGGCGAGGAAGGCGCCGTCGAGAATGAGGTGAGGACGGGTCGCCATCAGCACCTTGTCCTTGTGGCTCTGGGGCTCGCCTTCGGCGCCGTTGACGATCACCACCGCCGGCCCTTTGGACGCCGCGGCGGCCACCGCGCGCCATTTCAGGCCCACCGGGAATGAGGCGCCGCCCCTGCCGCCGAGGCCGCTGCGCACCAACGTCTCGATCAGCGGGCGCCCGCCAATCGACGGCGCTCCCAGCCTTCGGGTGTGATCGGCAAGGGCCTCAGCCCCTGACCTGAGGTCGGGCCCCGCCAGCAGACGAAGGCCGCTCACTGGTCCGGTTTCCTCGAGACCGCGGAGCGAAACTCGCTCCGTGCCGAGGTCAGCAGGTCGGGTGACGGTTGCACCATGCGGTAGGCGATCGCGATGACGACCGACCCCACACAAACGATGGACAGGACTATGAACCAGCCGGACAGTGCGTCCGTCCCCGTGCCGAACCCATGGATCACGGCCACCGGCCACGACGCGTATGCAAGCCAGTGGATGGCGCGCCAGGCCGCCTGCCCGATCACTCCGCGGAGAAGGCTCGTCGCCACGATGGCGGCCAGCAGCTCGAATGAGATCGTGCCCAGACCGAGCCAGAACGTCCGGTAGTAGGACGAGAAGGGAACCACCGCCGTGAGCCAGCCCAGGTGCGTGAAGGGATCGACCACCGCAGTGACGATATGCAGGCCCAGGAAGACCAGGGTCATCAGTGCGAGGTTGCGGTGCAGCGCCGGAGTTAGAAATCGAGGCCATCCAGAACCCTGGAAACGCAGGGTGGAAAGGACGCCGAGGATGACGACCGCGCTGAGCAGGATCATCGAGACCGCGCCGGCGCCCCTGGTCGTGTACCAGAGGACTATGTCGCTCACGGCCGGTGGTGGTTAAGAGCCGCCGGAGACCGCGACGGCCGAGCTCGATGAGGAGCTCACGGACCCGGACGATGCCGAGAGTCCACTCGATGGCGAGCTGGATGAGCTCGAGTCGGACGAATTAGACGTGGCGGCGATCACTGTGGCGCCGGACGTCGCGACGCTCGCCGTCGCGCCAGACGAAGACGAGGCCGACACCCCGGGGATGGTGAGCGCGCTGACGGTGCCGAAGATGCCGACGCCGGCGACCGCGGCGAAGGCCGTGTATGCGGTGATGTTGTTGAGCAGCGAGAGGGCATTGTCGCGAGCCCGGATCCGGGCCTCTGCCACTTGTGTGCTTTCCATGGTCAACAGAGTGAGCCCAGCCTCTCAGTCATCACTGTGAGGAACCTGGGAAGGCGCTGGGAGGTTACGGGCGGAAGAAGGATTTCACCAGCCCATCCACCCGCCAGCGAGGCAACCGATCTCCGGCCGGCAATCCGCATGCAGGCGGGCGTGGTAGGCGGCCTGGTCGGCCTGCAGCTTGTCGAATAGGGTTGGCGCCGCCCAGAAGTTGATGACCGCCTGGCAGCTGGAGAGTTGGCTCGCCTGGGCGCCCAGATCAGCCAGGTCCTGGTTGGAAATAGCGGCATGGCCAGCTTCGTGAACGTAGATCAAGCGCTCGAGTGAGTTCCATTTGGTCACAAGCGTCACCGGGACGCTGCCCAGGACAGGCGACCAAGAGGGAAGCAGCACGAATACGGTGTAGGGGACGGGGGTAGTGCGCGGCGAATAACAGTAGATACCTGGGATGAAGGCTGTACCCTCCAGACCCCACGCAATCCCGTTGGGGACGGCCGGATCTGGCGCGCAGCCGCCGTTCTTGGCGCATATGTCCGAGCTGTCGAGACTGTTGATGAGCTCTCGCTGCGTATGGCCCGTGACAATGAAGAAGTCGGTAGTGGTCGAGGGGATCGGTGGTGGAACCCAGAGGCTGGGAACGCCGAACCATCTCTCAGCGATCAGTCCCGCGGCCTGTGCGTCGAGCGAGTGGTCGCCGGCAATCATTGGTTCGGCTGGTCGCCAGGTGGCGTGGGCGCCACAGGCAGCCAGGAGGCCGACGAGCATCAATAGGCCGGCTGCTTTGCGGATTCCCCAGTATCGACGCTTCTTACTAGACTTCGGGCGTCCCCCTCATAGCTCAGGGGCGCCGGCCGCGCGCAGGGCGCAATCTGTCTACATAGACTTCTGGCGTCGCCCTCGTAGCTCAGGGGATAGAGCAGGACGGTCCTAACGTCAAGGTCGGGGGTTCGATTCCCTCCGAGGGCACCACTCGGTTTTTTTGCGCGGCGTTAGGTCGGCAGCTTCACGATCACGTCGCCCGCGCGCACGCTGCCGGCCTTGACGACGCGGCAGTTGGCTCCCCGCAGGCGAAGCTCGCGCCCGGTTGGAGAGTTCACGAATCTCAGCGCATCGTTGCCGAAGCGCGCGGAGAACTTCGCGCAGCCTGTGTGCGGCGCCTCGCTGAATTCGATCACCGCCGAACCGATCTGAACCCGGCTTCCGGCGGGCACGTTGGTGCGGCTGATATCGAAATCGACATACAGCTGGTCGCCGGCCAGCGCCCAGCGCTCGCGCTCACCCGCGATGGCCGCGGCTGCCCTTGCGTTCATGAGCGTCAGCTGCGCCTCCAGATTCGGGCCGCCGTCGGGGGTATGGCGGCTGCCACGAGCGCGCCACGTGTCGCCCTCGAGGCCGTCGTGCGTATTGAGCCGGGCCTCGGTCAGAACTTCGCGCTCGTCCTCCGCCGGCCGGCGTGCGATCAACTCCACCACCCCCTCATCGGCGGGCGCCTCGCGGATGTGATCGAGGCTCTCCTCGAGGCCGGTCAGCTCAACGTGCTGCAGCATGCGCGTATTTTGCCGGGTGCGAGAGCCGGGCGGCAACCGATATGGATCTCTCGACCTTAGTTAACGAGCGATCAGGGCGGAGTCGCAGGGGTCAGGAAGCGCATTGGGTCGACCACCTGGTCGTTGATTCGGACCTCGAAGTGGACATGCGGTCCGGTCGACAGCCCAGACGAGCCCTCGAGGCCGATCTTCTTACCTCGCGCAACTTTGTCGCCCATGCTGACGTCGGTCTCGAGCAGGTGCGCGTAGAGCGTGATGACCCCGGCGCCGTGCGCGATCATCACGTAGTTCCCATAACCGACGGACGTGTGAGCCGCAGCCACGACGATGCCGTCGGCAGCCGCCATCACCGGGGTGCCGAGAGGGGCGGCAAGGTCAATCCCGGTGTGGAAGTGGGGATATGGGCCAAGGCTGGGCTCGAGCACGAGGTCGGTGGGCCCGAACGACTGGGTGATGCGAGCGCCGATCATCGGCCAGGAGAGGGCCAGGGGCGACAGGTTGGTACCCGGTGGCAGCTCACGCATGGCGATCGCCAGCCCGGCGCCGACCTGGGCCTGGTTCCAGGCGGCTTGATTCGCCCTGGCAATCAGGTCCTGCTCCTGCTGCTCGAGCAGCGTCGCGAGCGCAGAGGTGACATCAGCCGGCTGGCCCTGGAGCTGGCTCTGGGCATCCTGGACCTGGGAAACCACGCCGTCGAGCTGGACGCTGATGTCATCCTGGGTAGCCATAAGGTCGCTGAGCGCATTCATGCTCCCGACGAGCTGGTCCCTTACGCCGTTCTCGCGGTCGAGGTCGGCAAGCCGGGCATCCCGATCGGACTGCAGCTTGAGCAGGTCTGCCTCGAGCCGCGTCTGCAGAGCGTGCGCACGGTCTCCGGCGACGATGAGATCGTAGGTCGACACGAGCGCCTCGCGAAGGCTGCCCGCGCGGGCGATCACCTGAAGGAGCGAGCGCGGCTGGCGATAAGCCGCACGTGCCATGGCCGCGATTTGCGCCCGTTCGACGTCGATCCGGTCCTGGGTGTCCTGGATCTGAGTGTCCAGCTGAGCTACCTGGTCCTCGAGGTCGGCGATACGAGCCTCCTCCTGGGTGATCTGGTCGGTGACCACCTGCTCGCTCACCGCGGTCTGGTCGAGCGCTGTGTTCAACCGCTCCTGTGCGGTCAGGGCGGTGGCGAGGTCTCCGCCCAATCGTGCGGCGAGCTTCTGGTAGATCGTTTGCTGCTCGTCCGCTGCCGGACACGATCCGTCCGATCCGCTTGCGGCACCCGACGCGGCCGAGGATCGGGCGGCTGATGCACTAGACGATCCACACTGGGAGGGGGCGCCGCGCGCTTGCGAAAGCGAGATCGACAGGAGCAAGCCGAGGACCGCGATGCCCGCGACCGCGCGTTTCACACGCGATGCCTGCGAAAGCCCAACGTCGCCGTCAGCGCTCCCAGCAGGAGGCCGGTCACGATGACCGCGGCGACCACGTATCTCATCGAGGTGAGACCTACACCAGGAAGTACCTGCGCATACGTAGCCGTTGCGAACCGTGAAGCCAGCAGCCAGGCGCCTCCCACAACCGCGCCCGCGAGCGCCCCCGCCAGAGCGCCGGTCATTAGGCCCTCCACCACGAATGGCCCGCGCAGCATCCACCCGCGTGCTCCTAGGAGTCGCGTGATCATGACTTCGTCCTTGCGAGCAACCGCGACGGCCCGGACCGAGTTGGCGCTCACCGCATAGGCGACGACGGCGAAGACCAGGAGCAGCCCGGCGCCGACCGCGCCGATGACGATCGCCAGATGGCGCAAGCGCGAGTAAGTGTCGGGGTCGTAAGAGGTTGGATACGTGGGGTCGACAGCCGGGTCGCCGACAACAGATCGGGCTACGGCCGCAACCTCGGTTACCGTTCGCACGTTCACGTCAAAGCTGGCCGGGAACGGGTTGGTTGAGCTGAGGCTGCCAAGCGACTCCAGGCCCGGTCTGCTGTTCGCCTCTTGCAGCGCCTGCTCAACGCTCACATAGGCAACCGAGGAGACACGCGGGTCGGAGACCAGGCGCGTCTTGAGAGCGCTGATCGCGTCGGTGGTCGCGTAGGAGGCGATGTAGACGCGCACGACGGATGCCTGGGAGGCTTCGTATGCGGCCACGTTGGCGACCGCGAGGCCCACCATCGCCAGCACTCCGATGAGCACCAGCAGCATCGCCATCGAACCGAGCCCAGGGCCGGTGAGCCGGAGGTCTCGGCGCCAGCTTCTCAACCCGCCAAGGACCACGAGCCGGAAGCTGTTTGCGATCAGGGCCACGAAACGTCGCCACAGCGGAATCCCGGTCCGGGCCTTCGCGCGGTGAGCCTTTGGGCCGTGTCCGTTCTGGCCATTACGAGTCGCGTGCCCATTGAGGGCGCCGGCCGCAACCGCCACGTGGCCATTCTTGCCATTGCTGCCGTTATGGCCGTTGTGGCCGTTGCCGTTCTGGGGCAAAAGTCGGCGCCATATGGGTTGGGCGCCGCCCTTCGCATCCTTCACGGCAGCTCGACGGACCAGCAGCTCGCCGGCGGGGAGGCGAAGCACCCTGTTCGCCTGGAACGTCGGCTTATGGGTGGCGACGATGACCGTGGTGCCGCCGGCGGCCGCCTCCTCGAGCATGCGCTTCACCAACTTGGCGTTCTGGTCGTCAATAGCCGCCAGCGGCTCGTCCGCGAGGATGACCCGAGGACGGCTCGCGAGCGCGCGTGCCACTGCCACGCGCTGCCTTTCGCCGGCGGACATCTCGCCCGTACGGCATCGTCGGATCCACAAGCATGAGGGCGTACACGAGGTTTTCGAGTGCGTTCAGCCGCGGCAGCAGCCGCTGCTCCTGATAGATGAAGGCGACCTCGCGGCGGATTCGGCCCAGGCCGCGCCGCCACCATCGGTGAAGGCCTCGGCCGCCAACCCATACCTGGCCTCGGGTGGGCCGGAGCTGGCCGTGGATGAGGCGAAGCAGGGTGGTCTTGCCGGCGCCGCTCGGCCCTGTGATCTCGACGAGCTCGCCTTTCGCAACGCTGAAGTTGATGTCGGCGAAAACAGAGTTGCGCCCGAAGCGCTTGGTCACGTTTGAGATGCGAACGGCGGCGGCCGGCTTGGGGGCCGGAAGTGCGACGCCATTCGTGGCAGGGCGCAGCACCATGTGCCCGTTGGTCGCGGGCCTTTCCTCCGCCGCCACGCGCTCGCGAACCGTGGCGGGCGTGCCGCGTGACACTACCCCACCGTGTCCCACCCTTTCCACGTCCAGATTAGCCCAAGCCAGGCTGAAGAAGGAAATAAGAATGGCCGCTGTTTCCGGCCCACAGGGAGGCCCGATCGGGCAATTTGACAGCGGTAACCTAACTTTTCGACAATGCAGGTCCGGGGTTTTGTCGCCTCAATTCTGCCGAGGGGGTATGGGCATGGTTCGACGATTCCGTTTGGTGGCGCGCTGCGTCGTATCCGGCGCGGTGCTCATTGCGTCGATGGGTGGCGGTACGTCCGCAGCGGCAGCCGCTGTTTTTGTCCCGCTGGCGGTCGACGCACCTGAGAGTCCGGTCGTCGCGGGGGCTACGCCGGCCTGCACAACCCCGGCGCCGGTGCACATGTCGGCGTTGTTCCACTGCTACACACCCGCCGACATCTCTGCTGCTTATGGAGTCAAAGCGATTCACGATACCGGCAACTTCGGGCAGGGCCAGACGATCGTCCTGGTCGACTCGTACGGCAGCCCGACGGCGGCCAACGACATCAACTTCTTCCAC
>WNFD01001906.1_pt1 | contig 20989 bp, 20 predicted proteins | sample 5400491 | NCBI WGS metagenome assembly WNFD01 (sample SAMN13153343, study PRJNA577476) | soil metagenome | isolation source: 120 cm saprolite under Douglas fir tree site 2 hole 2 replicate 2 | place: USA:California | collected 2015-04-18
CCCCAACCCTCTCCCCGCAAGAGCGGGGCGAGGGAGCGCTTACACCGCCGTCGCCTCCGCCATATAGGCGCGCCAGCCGCTGAACTCGGAGATATCGCGCGCGCTGCCAAGCGCCGCGGCTTCGACAATGAAACCCTTGACGCTGCGGCCGTCGGCCAATCGGATCGTGCCGATCGACAGTGGCGACGGCACGGCGGCGACGAATTTGCCGAAGGCGGCCGCCGAGAGCGCCCAGACTTCCAGCTCGATCGACGCTCCCGTGTCGGCCGCGACGCGCAGCATGCCGGGTTTCGGCGGCGTGGTCTTAAGCGCATAAAGCTTGTAGTCCGGCGCGGTCACCGCGGCTTCGAGCAGTTGCGCGCCGAGCGCCCTCAATTCGCCGTTCAGTGCCATGCCCGAGAGATGCGCGCCGACCACGGCGATCGCGATATCGTCTTCGCTTTTCGCCGGCAGCGGCGCCAGCGGCGGTTGTTTCAGGCCCTTGGCGCCGATCGGAAGCCTGGTGTCGGCCTGGAAGACGCGGCCGATCGAGGCGAGCAGCGCGTCCTTCCCGGCCGGGGCGAGCAAAGTGATGCTGAACGGGATGCCATCGGCACGCATCGCGGCCGGCAGCGCCAGCCCGCAGAGATCGAGCAGGTTGACGAAATTCGTATAGGTCCCGAGCCGGCTGTTGAGCTCGATCGGGTTGGCCAGCACCTGCGCGGTGGTATATGCGGTCGGCGCCGTCGGCAGCATGATCGCGTCCATGTTGGCAAAGGCGCGCTCGGCGATCTTGCGCAACGCCTGCAGCCGGTAAAGTGCCGAGAAGGTTTCGGCGGCGGTGAGCCGCGCGCCGGCCGCGGTGATCTCGCGCGTCACCGGATGTATGGCGTCCGGCGATGACGCCAGCAGGTTGCGGATCACGAGATAGCGTTCCGCGACCCACGGCCCCTCATAGAGCAGCCGCGCCGTCTCATAGAACGGCTCCAGGTCGAACTCGACCAATGCGGCGCCGAGCGCGGTCCAGCGTTTCAGCGCGTCGCGATAGGCGGCCTCGGAGCCCTTGTCGCCGAAAAAGATCAGCTGCCCGCCGCGCGGCACCCCGAGGCGCAGACGGCCGGGCAGCGGCGTGATGTTGCCGAGCGGCCGGTCGCGCGAAAACGGATCGGCGCCGTCGGGTCCGGTCATCGCGGCGAGCGCCATCACCGCATCGTCGACGGTGAGCGAAAACACCGAGACGCAGTCGAGCGTCCGGCAGGCCGGCACCACGCCCGCGGTGGAGACCATGCCGAGGCTTGGCTTCAGGCCGACGATGTTGTTAAGCATCGCGGGCACGCGGCCCGAGCCCGCGGTGTCGGTGCCGAGCGCGAGCGGCACCAGCCCGGCCGCGACCGCCACCGCCGATCCCGAACTCGATCCGCCCGGAAGCAGATCGCCGTGCAGCGGATTTCGGGGAATGCCATAGGGCGAGCGCACGCCGACCAGCCCAGTCGCGAACTGGTCGAGATTGGTCTTGCCGATGATGATGGCGCCCGCCGCGCGCAGCCGCGCCACGGCGGTCGCGTCATGCGATGGGGTATACGCGAACGCCGGGCAGGCGGCGGTGGTCGGCAAGCCCACCACATCGATATTGTCCTTGACCGCAACGGGTATGCCGAACAGCGGCAGCGCGGCGGCATCCGTCGCGCGCAGGCTTTCGGCCTCGGCGAGCGCATCCGTCTCGTCGCGCAGGCTGATGAAGATTGCTGGATCGTCGTGGTCGCGGATGCGCTGATAGCTGCGTGCGATCGTCTCGGCGGGCGAGAGCTGGCCCAGGCGATGCGCGGCGACAATCGCGGCGACGGTTTCGATCACACGGAACTCCGATCGGGACAGATGCTTCGCCTCGCCATGGCTGACGGTGCTCCGCGGCTCAATTTCTGGGCTCGATGAAGCAAGGGACGTGCCATTGTGTACAGTGCGATTGGGCCCGGGTCGACCGAAATAACAAAGATAGATGAAACGCTTAGAGCGATTTCGAGGAAAGCGTGAGGTGCGCTGCGAGATGTTCGCGAGGCGCATTTGGCTATTTTTGAGGCGCGGATTACGGCGGCGCTTCTCTCCAGAACGCGCCGCCGTCGGTCAATCGTCGCTTCGCTCCTCAGCGCACCACCTTGCTGCTGCCTTGCGTGATCAGCCGCGCGGCGCGCTGGTCGCGCCCGTAGATCCAGAGCCAGCTCAACGCGACGCTGAGCCTGTGGCGCAGGCCGATCAGGAAGTAGATATGCGCGATGCCCCAGATCCACCAGGCGAGGGCGCCGCGGAGCTTGATCGATCCGAAATCGATCACCGCGAGCCGCTTGCCGATCTGTGCCAGGCTGCCGGCATGCTTGTAACGAAACGGTCCGGGCGCGCGGCCGGTCAGCCGCGCCTTGATGGTTTCGGCGACGTGGCGTCCTTGCTGCTTGGCCGCGGGCGCAATGCCGGGCACCGGCTGTCCGTTCCAGGCGGCGATCGTCACGGTATCGCCGATCGCGAAAATCTCCGGATGGCCCTTGACGGTGAGATCGGGCTCGACCTGTAGCCGGCCGGCGCGGTCGGCCGGCGCGCCCAGCCATTCGGCGGCCGGCGAGGCGCGCACGCCCGCGGCCCAGATGATGGTCTTGGCCTCCAGCCGGTTGCCACCATAGACGACGCCATCGGCGCTGCAGTCGGTGACAGCCTGGCCGAGCACGACGTCGACGCCGATCTTTTCCAGCGACTGTCGCGCATAGGCCGAGAGCTCGTCGGCGAAGCCCGCGAGCACGCGCGGTCCTGCCTCGATCAGCACGACGCGGGCCTTGCTGGTGTCGATGTTGCGGAAGTCCGGCGGCAGCGTCGATTGGGCCAGTTCGGCGATGGTGCCGGCGAGCTCGACCCCGGTCGGGCCCGCGCCGATGATGACGAAGGTCAAAAGCGCCGCGCGCCGTTTCGGATCGCTCTCGCGCTCGGCGCGCTCGAAGGCGACCAGGATTCGCCGCCGCAGCGTGGTGGCGTCCTCCAGCGTCTTCAGGCCTGGCGCGAACGGCTCCCATTCGTCATGACCGAAATAGGCGTGGCGTGCGCCGGTGGCGAGAACCAGCGTGTCATAGGATATCGCGTCGCCATCATCGAGCAGCACGCGATGTCCCTCGGCGTCGACGCCGCTCACGGTCGCAAACAGCGTCGTGACCTCGGGGCGGTTACGCAGGAGATAGCGGATCGGCCAGGCAATCTCGGATGTCGCAAGCGATGCGGTCGCCACCTGATACAGCAAAGGTTGAAACAGATGATGATTGCGCCGGTCGATCAGCGTGATCTGGACCGGCGCGCCCGCCAGCCGATACGTCGTCTCAAGGCCGCCGAAGCCGGCGCCGACGACTACCACGTGATGAGACTTGGCGGGCGCATCGGTCATGGCAGGTGAACTCGGTTTAGATGTGTCTTCGCGCACCTGACCATGTACGCGTTCGAAGCCCTTATTCCAAGGCGCGTTTGCCAATCGATCGATAGCGAAAGCCTATCGACGTCAGGCCTTCTGCCGCGCCGGTAGCACGAGGCCGACAAGCGCGCCCGCCAGCGAAAGCGCCGATGCCAGCATCATTGCCGCGGCAAAACCGCTGCTGAAATGCGCCGCGGTGTCTGCCGCGCCCGTGGCGGAAAAGGTCGCGACCAGTGCGGCGATGCCGAACATGCCGCCGAGAAAGCGTGCCATGTTGAAGACGCCGGACGCCTTGCCCATTTCGGTGACCGCGACGGAACTCAGGATCGCGTTCTGCGCGGCCGGCATCGCCATCGACACGCCGACACCGGCCAGAACCAGCGGTGCGACCAGCGCGAGATAGGAGACGCTCGGCGCCACAATCATCGCGATCCAGCCGAGGCCGACCGCCTGCATCAGCAATCCCGTCACCACCAGCGGCCGCTCGCCGACCTTGCTGACGATGCCGCCCGCGATCGGCGCTGTCAGGAACAGCGTTGCGGTCCATGGCAGGAGGCGCAATCCAGCGCCAAAGGCGCCGAAGCCGAGCGAGATCTGCAGGAATTGCGGCAGCAGGAACAGCACGCCATACATCGCAGCATAGAACAGAAAGCTTGCCGAGACACCTGCCGCGAATGATCGCGCCGTGAACAGCCGCATCGGCACCATCGCCGCACCCGCGCGTAATTCCCAGAGCACGAAGGCGACCGCGAACAGAAGGCCTGCGAGCAGCGCGCCGGTCACCTCGAAACTGGCCCATCCGACCGCGTTGCCGCGCAAAAGGCTCCAGACCAGCGCCAGCGCCGCAAAGGCAACGAGCAGCAATCCGGGAATGTCGAGCGCAGCAACAGGCCCGAAGCTCTCTCGCAGCCGCGCCAGCACCAGCACGATCGCGATCATGCCGATCGGCAGGTTGATCCAGAAGATCCAGCGCCAGCCAAGGCTTTCGGTGATGAAGCCGCCAATGGCGGGGCCGACGATCAACGCGCATCCCGTGATGCCGCTGAAAATGCCGAGCGCCCGGGCGCGCTGGTCGCGGCCGAATGCGCCGCTCAGGATCGCCATTGCCAGCGGCATGACGAGGGCGGCGCCGGCACCTTGCGCCGCGCGGCTTGCGATCAGCCATCCGGCGCTGACCGACAACGCGCAGGCCGCGGACGCCAGCACGAACAATGCGATCCCGCTCGCGAACATCCGCCGCCGCCCGAAGCGGTCGCCGAGCGCGGCGCCGGTCAGGAGCAGGACCGCAAATGTCAGGTTGAAGGCGTTGACCGTCCATTGCAGTGTCTCGACCTGGCTGCCGAACTCGGCTCGGATGGTCGCGAACGCCGTGGTGATGACCTGCGCGTCCAGCGCCATCATGAAGGATGCCAGCGAGGTGACGCCGAGCACCCAGCTTTGCTCGGCTCGATTGGTGGGCTCTTGCATTGCCGTCTCTCCGTTTGTCGCGCTGCCCGCCGGCGGGGCGCTCGGCTGGAAAGACGAAACGGAACGGGCGAAGGATGCGGCTGAAATTATTTTATCAAGACCGCATCCTTTGGCGGCCGCCAAACGTCCTTGGGGAACGCGAGGTTTCTTCGCGAAACGAGCCATGGACAATGAAACGGAGCGGACGATGAAACGGACCCTGATCAGGTATAAGACCAAGCCGGAGCTGGCCGACCAGAATGCCGAGCTGGTGGCGGCCGTGTTTGCTGAATTAAAGACAGCGCAACCGGACGGGGTGCGCTATCTGACGCTGCGGCTGGAGGACGACAGCTTTGTCCATTTTGTCGAGACCGCCGCCGATGATGGCACGAGCGCGCTGCCCCAACTGGCGGCGTTCAAGGCGTTCCAGAGCGGAATCCGCGACCGCTGCGCCGAGCCGCCATTGATCCGCGGTGCTAGGATCGTCGGCAATTATCGTATGCTGGAAGAGTCCTGAGCTAGAGCGTTTTCGAGCGAAGTGGGTGCCGGTTCGCGTGAAGAAAGCGCGTCAAAACAGGAAGCTAGAGCCTCTGTTCCGATTCAATCGGAACGGAAAAGGCTCTGGACCGCCGGAGGGCGCATGACGTCAGTCCACGATTCATCGACGCCGGTCGACATCAGCGCGCTGATGGTCGCGTTGCGGCCAAAGCTGCATCGCTATTGCGCGCGCATGGTCGGCTCGGCGATCGATGGCGAGGATGTGCTGCAGGATGCGCTGATCAAGGCGGTGGAAGCGTTTGACCGGGCCGGTCCAAAATCCGCAAGCCTGGCTGTTTCGGATCGCGCACAACACCGCGCTCGATTTCCTGCGTCGGCGCAACCGGCAGGGCGCGCTCCAATCGATGGAGGATGTGGAGATGATGGCCGATGAGCTTGACGAGATCGCCCGCCGCCAGATCGCCGCGACCGGTCTTCGCACCTTCATGCGCCTGCCGGTCGCGCAACGCGCGAGCGTGATCCTGATGGATGTGCTCGGCTGCTCCCTGCAGGAAGTCTGCGACGTCATGGATTTCAGCCTGCCAGCGGTGAAGGCCGCGCTGCACCGCGGGCGGACGCGGCTGCGCGAACTGGCGGACGAGCCGGACGATGCGCCGCGGCCAACATTGTCGGACGCCGAGCGCGCGCGGCTTGCCGCCTATGTCGCGCGATTCAACGCGCGCGATTTCGACGCGATCCGCGCCATGATTGCCGACGATGTCCGCCTCGAGCTCGTCAACAGAACCCGCCTCAACGGCAAGGCCGAAGTCTCGCGCTACTTCGGCAACTACGCCAAGATTGACGACTGGCATCTGGTGCCAGGCATGATGGACGGGCAGCCCGCGATCCTGGTGTTCGATCCCCACGTGCCGGATGCGCCGCCGAAATATTTCGTGCTGCTGTCCTGGAAGGGCGACAAGGTCGCGACCATCCGGGATTTCCGCCACGCGCCTTATGTGCTCGATGGCGCCGAATATCTGACAACGTGACGCGACAGGTCCTCAGACCGCGCGGCGGCCGAATCCTCCGTTCGAGACGCGCGCGATGCGTGTTGCGGCCGGCGACGGGGCAGCCCGGTTCCGCGGCGGCGTGTCCGGAAAGCGTGGTGGTTCTCCCGATGTCGAGGACGGAGCTCCATGGTCGCCGCTCGGCCAAAACAGCAGGGCCATGAACAATCCGAAATTGACCACGGCACCGACGATGGTGCCGTGCTGTTCAGGCGTGAGCGCCCAGGCCGGGATTTTGGTCGCGACCACCATGTCGACGAGCATGAGCGCAATCCATCCGGGAATGACGCAGACCGGGTCCCATCCGATGTCCCTGAAACGCATCGATTGCAAGGTGAAGCTCGCCCACATGAAAATGAGGGCCAGCATGATCACCGGCCATTGGAGAGAGCCCGCGGAAAAATCAGTGGCCTTCGCGCCGCTCTGAAGCGCCACGGCCACCATGACGGCGATCACCACTGTCATCGCGACGGCGAGAGCGATCGTGCTGAGGAAATAGTGCAACCGGCCGAGGCGCGCATTGAAGCCGAACAGGAAACCCAACATTGGACTGTCCTTTTCGGTCACACTGGATGCGGACCTCTTTCTGGGGCGTGAACGGCCCTAGCGTCGTCGCAGGGTGGTTTTCGATCGCTTTACGGAATGTCGAAAATCTGCATGACGGTAGCGGGTGCTCGCCTCGACCCGACTTGGAATCATTGCATGGCCCTCGGCTGCGACAATCGCTTCCCGTCAACCGGCACTATAATTCTTGCCATACGCGCCGCCAGCGAACTATGGTGCAGCCTGCTTTAAGCATGGGCCGAAGGTTCTAAAGCCTGCCTGCGGTTCGCGCTTGCTGCGGAGTCGTCATTTCGCGCACAAAACACGTCACCCTTTCGTAAAGGGAGTGACGGGGGCGCCGGAAACGCGCCGCTGGACGGTGGTCACACGATGGTCACCCTGGCCGGCGGGACATTTGATTGGTCAAGGAGGGGGAGTGAATATGAAATCGACATTCTGGCTCGCGGGCGCAACCGCGCTTTCGCTGGCAGCTGCGCTTTCGGCAAGTTCTGCATTCGCGGGCGACACCGTCAAGATCGGCTTCGTGTCGACCTTCAGCGGCCCGACCGCGGTGATCGGCAACGACATGCGCAACTCGTTCGAGCTGGCGCTCGATCATCTCGGCCGCAAGATGGGCGGCAAGCCGGTCGAGGTGATCTATGAGGACGACGGCCAGAAGCCGGATATCGGCAAGCAGAAGACCGAAAAGCTGGTGCAGTCCGACAAGGTCGATTTCATCGCCGGATATATCTGGTCGAACGTGCTGCTCGCCTCGCTGAAGACGGCGGTGGATTCGCAGACCTTCCTGATCTCCGCCAATGCCGGTCCGTCGCAGCTCGCCGGCGAATTGTGCTCGCCTTACGTGTTCTCGACCTCCTGGCAGAACGACCAGACGCCTCAGGCGATGGGCCTCTACATGAACCAGAAGGGCGTCAAGTCGGTGTTCCTGATCGGCCCGAACTACGCGGCGGGCAAGGACATGCTCGCGGGCGTCAAGAGCACGTTCAAGGGCGAGGTGGTCGGCGAGGAATATACGGTGTGGCCGAGCCAGCTCGACTTCTCGGCCGAGCTCACCAAGGCGCGCAACTCCAACGCCCAGTCGATCTTCGTGTTTTATCCCGGCGCGGCCGGCGTGCAGTTCCTCAACCAATATGCGCAGGCCGGCATCAAGGAAAAGATGCCGCTCTACACCGCCTTCACCGTCGACGAATTGTCGCTGCCGCTGCAGAAGGACAACGCGATCGGCGTTCCCGGCGCGCAGCAATGGGTCAACGATCTGCCCAACGAGCAGAACAAGAAGTTCGTCGAGGATTACCGCAAGAAATATCCGAACCTGCGTCCGACCTATTACGGCGCGCAGGCCTATGATGCTGCGCAACTCATTAACAGCGCGGTGGTCGCGGTCGGCGGCGACACCTCCAAGAAGGACGCCATGAAGGCCGAGATGGAGAAGGCGAACTTCAAGTCGCTGCGCGGTCCGTTCAAATACGGCAACAACCACATCCCGATCCAGAACTTCTATCTGCAGGACGTGGTCAAGGACGCCGACGGCCAGCTCTCGCTGAAAACGGTCGCCACCATCGTCAAGGACGACCAGGACCGCTTCCACGACAAATGCTCGATGAAGTGATGGCGCGGAGTTTGCTTAAGGAAGGCGGCAGCACGACAGACGCTGCCGCTTTTTCTTACAGTGTGATGAGATCAGATTGACCTGCACCGCAAGGGAAGTGCGCTCCCTCTCCCCGCTCTTTTGCGGGGAGAGGGTTGGGGTGAGGGGCTCTATCTGCGCACGCCGAATGCGCGGTGAGTCCGCTCACCCGAAATTCGCTGCGCGAATTTCGACCTCTCCCCGCAAGCGGGGCGAGGTGACCAACTGAGCCCGCGGGTAGACTGGCTCCAATTAAGAACCATTCACCTTTAGGCAGTTTCCGATAGCCATGCTCCTCGTCGTCGAACAAATCCTGAATGGGCTGCAGTTCGGGCTCCTGCTGTTCCTGCTTGCGGCCGGATTGACGCTGGTGTTCGGCATCATGGATCTGGTCAATCTGGCGCACGGCTCGCTCTACATGATGGGCGCCTATTTCGCCGCCACCTTCGTCGCCTGGACCGGCAATTTCGTGCTTGGCGCGGTGCTCGCGCTGGGTGCGACATTGCTGCTCGGCATCGTTCTTGAGTTCACGGCGCTGCGCCATCTCTATGGCCGCGATCATCTCGATCATGTGCTCGCAACGTTCGGATTGATCCTGTTCTTCAACGAAGCGGTGCGGCTGATCTGGGGCCCGGCGGGATTGGCGCTGCCGCTCCCGTCCTGGCTGTCGGTGCCGGTGACGATCCTGCCGGGCATCCATTATCCCGCCTATCGGCTCGCGATCATCGTGGTCGCGCTCGCGGTGGCGCTGCTGCTCTATCTCGGCGTGATGCGGACCCGCATCGGCATGCTGATCCGCGCCGGCGCCTCCAACCGCGAAATGATCGGTGCGCTCGGCATCAACATCAAGCTGCTCTACACGCTGGTGTTCGGGCTTGGCGCCGCGCTCGCCGGCCTCGCCGGACTGATGCAGGCGCCGATCCTCACGGTGCAGATCGGCATGGGCGAGAACATCCTGATCCTCGCCTTCGTCGTTATCGTGATCGGCGGCATCGGGTCGATCCGCGGCGCGTTTCTGGCCGCGATCTTCGTCGGCCTGATCGATACGCTCGGCCGCGCCTTCCTGCCCAATCTGTTGCGGCAGATCCTGAGCTCCGCCGCCGCCTCGACGGCCGCGCCCGCGCTGTCCTCCATGCTGATCTATCTGTTGATGGCGATGGTGCTGGTGGTGCGGCCGGAGGGGCTGTTTCCGGCCACACGGCGATGAAGGCGCCTTTCAGCGTCCGCAACATCGTCACCGCGCTGGTGGTCGCCGGCCTCGTGCTGCTGCCGGTTTATTCCGCGGCGACCGGAAACGTCTTCGTGCTAACGCTGTTCACCCGCATCGTCATCCTGGCGCTGGCGGCGGCAAGCCTGAATCTCATGATGGGCTATGGCGGCATGATGAGCTTCGGTCACGCCGCCTATCTCGGCATTGGCGGCTATGCGGTGGGCATGCTCGCGCAGGAGGGCATCGGCTCCGGCTTCGTTCAATTCCCGGTGGCGCTGGCGGCGTCCGCGCTCTATGCGCTCGTAATCGGCGCACTCAGCCTGCGCACCCGCGGGGTCTATTTCATCATGATCACGCTCGCCTTCGCGCAGATGGCCTATTACGTCGCCTCTGGCCTCGCGCGTTATGGCGGCGACGACGGCCTGACCGTCTACAAGCGCAGCGACTTCGCGGGCCTGATTAACCTCTCCAACCGCGTGCAGTTCTATTATCTCTGCCTCGCCTGCCTGCTGGGCGTGGTCTTCCTGATCTGGCGCATCGTCAATTCGCGCTTTGGCCTGGTGGTGCAGGGCCTGCGTTCCAACGAGCAGCGCATGCAGGCGATCGGCTTTCCGGCCAAGCGCTACAAGCTCGTCTGTTTCGTGATCGCGGGCACGATGTGCGGGCTGGCCGGCGCGCTACTCGCCAACAACACCGACTTCGTCAGTCCGGCCGTGATGTACTGGACCCGTTCCGGCGATCTCATGGTGATGGTGATTCTGGGCGGCATGGGCACGCTGTTCGGTCCGGTCATAGGCGCGGTGGTGTACCTGTTGCTGGAGGAATTGCTGTCGCAGATCACGGAATATTGGGCGCTGATCATGGGGCCGCTGCTGTTGCTGATCGTGCTGTTCGGGCGCGGCGGCATCATGGGCCTGCTCGGGAGGCTTGAGCGTGGCTGATGCTCTGCTCCGCGTCGAAAAGCTGGTGCGCCGGTTCGGCGGCATCCTCGCGACCGATCACGTCTCGCTCGAGGTGGCGCAGGGCGAATTGCACGCCATCATCGGTCCAAATGGCGCCGGCAAGACCACGCTGATCAGCCAGTTGACCGGGCATCTCTCACCAAATTCCGGCAGCATCTTCTTGGGCGGCCGCGACATCACCGGCATGCCGGCCTATCGCCGCAGCGCGCTGGGGCTGGCGCGGTCCTTCCAGATCACCTCGCTGCTGCCGGATTTCACCGCCGCCGACAATGTCGCGCTCGCGGCGCAAGCGCATCACGGCCATTCCTTCCGCTTCTGGGGCAACGCGCGCAAGGAGAAAGCGCTCCGCGACGCCGCGCAGGCGGCGCTGGACCGCGTCGGCCTCGGCGGCCGCGCCGACGTGCTGGTGTCGCGACTGAGCCATGGCGAGCAGCGCGAATTGGAGCTTGCGGTGGCGCTGGCGACAGGTCCGCAATTGCTGCTGCTGGACGAGCCGATGGCCGGCCTCGGCGTCACCGAATCCGCGCGCATGGTGAAGCTGCTCCAGGAGCTGCGCAAGGAGGTCACGATCGTGCTGGTCGAGCACGACATGGAGGCGGTGTTTGCGCTCGCCGACCGCATCTCGGTCCTGGTCTATGGCCGGGTCATCGCGTCCGGCGCGCCCGCCGAGATTCGCCAGAACGAGGAGGTCAAGCGCGCCTATCTCGGCGATCAGCACGTGGTGGTCAAACATGGCTGACACCGACCTGCTCGACATCGACGGCATCGAAACCTGTTATGGCCTGAGCCAGGTGCTGTTCGGTCTCACGCTGTCGATCAGAAGCGGCGAGATGGTCTCGCTGATGGGCCGCAACGGCATGGGCAAGACCACCACCATCCGCTCCATCATGGGATTGACCCCGGCCCGCGCGGGCGCGATCCGCTTTGGCGGCTACGAGGTGCGCAAATTGCCGTCGTTCAAGATCGCGCAATTGGGCATTGGCCTCGTACCCGAGGGCCGCCAAATCTTTCCGAACCTCACGGTGCGCGAAAACCTCGTCGCGGCCTCCGCCAATCGCCTCAAATCGTCCGATCCATGGACGATCGAGAAAATCCACGTGCTGTTTCCTCGGCTCGCCGAGCGCGGCGCGAACATGGGCAACACGCTGTCCGGCGGCGAGCAGCAGATGCTCGCGATCGGCCGCGCGCTGATGACCAATCCGAAGCTGTTGATTCTGGACGAAGCGACCGAGGGCCTCGCGCCCCTGATCCGCGAAGAGATCTGGAATTGTCTCACGATGCTGAAGGCGCGCGGGCAGTCGATCCTGGTGATCGACAAGAATGTCGAGCACCTGACCCGGATCTGCGACCGGCATTACATCATCGAACGCGGCCGCACGGTATGGAGCGGCACCTCCGAGCAGCTGATGGCCGAGCCCGACCTGCAGCACCGCTATCTGGGGATTTGATTTCAGCTGCGCGGCGCGAGCTGCAGTTCCATGAGTGCGATCCGCTTCAGCACCGCCGGATCGCGTTCGCCGGCTTTGGCCGTGCGCAAAATCGATTCCGCCAGCATTTGAACATGGGCCGAGCTCACCGGCTCGGGCAGGGTCGCGGTTGCGGCTTCCAGCGCCGCCGTCATGGCGTCGATGATCTCCGGAGAGAACGACGCGTCCGAAAAGTCTTTCATGTTTAGTCCGGTTTCGGCTCAGAGGTTGTCGTCCATGACGCGAACCAACGCACGACGCGTCGGCGAAGGACCACAAATCGCGTCCACGCCTTCGCGAACCAGTCGAGCGTCAACAGCTTCGGCTTGACGACCTCGAAAAGCCGCTCGACCAGGAGAATGCTGACGGCATAGGCTGCGACGACCATGCCCGTGCCGGTCACCCAATGGCCTTTACCGGCCACGGCGACCGCCACGAGCTTCAGCGGCTCGACGATGCCGAGCGGGACCAACAGCAGCGCAAGAGACTGGTACGGCCCGAGCCTGTCGATGGCGCGGCGCCAGGAGGACTCCGGCATCGGCCCGGGCTGGGTTCGGCTGAGCGACGGCATGAAACGATCTTTCAATGAACGATACCGACAACATCACATGCCGAACTTTGTTCCACGCGATCGCGTCGCGCCGTTTCGCTTGCGTTTTGGACGGATGGCGCTGGGATCGGGGATACCAGTATCGGCAGCGACGCCGGCCCGTCGGGTTGCCTGTGGGTGCAAGCTTTTGTTTCACCGGTGGGAATGCCGCCCTCAAAACATTTCGAAATACTCGCGATGCTCCCAGTCGGAGACCTCGGCATGGAAGCGCTCGATCTCGGCGTTCTTGATGTGGACGTAGTAGTCGACGAATTGCTCCCCCAGCGCCTGCCGGAAAAATGCGTCGTCATTCAAGGCCGACACCGCCTCGCCCAGGCTTTTCGGCAGCAAGTCCGCCTTGGTCTCGTAGGGCGTATCGGCGGACGGCCCGGCCTCGAGCTTGCGATCGACGCCGTCGAGACCGGAGAGAATTTGGGAGGCCATGTAGAGATAGGGATTGGCGGCGGGCTCGCCGATCCGGTTCTCCAGTCGCGTTGCGGGGTCGCCCGCGCCGCCGAGCACGCGGATCATGACGCCGCGGTTGTCGCGGCCCCAGATCGCGCGGTCCGGCGCCAGCGAATAGGAGCGGTAGCGCTTGTAGCCGTTGATGGTCGGCGTCGTGAACACGGTGGACGCCCGCGCATGCGCCAGCAATCCGGCCAGATAGCTTTTGCCGAACGCGGAGAGCGGCTCGCGGCCTTCCTTTGCCATTTCCTTGGTCATTTCTTTGGCCATGAAGGCGTTCTCGCCACCCGTTCGCGACACCAGCGATTGATGCAGGTGCCAGCCGGAAGCGAACGCGTTCGGCAGTTTCGGCCGGCACATGAAGGTCGCGTGATAGCCGTGACGGCGCGCGATCTGCTTCACCGCCGAGCGGAACAGCACCATGTTGTCGGCCGGCGCGAGCCCCGTCTTCGGCTGGAACGTGAACTCGCACTGGCTTGGGCCGAACTCGACTTCGACCGAACGCAGCGGCAGGCCGAGCGCGAGGACGTCGCGCCTGACGATGTCGAGCGCCGGCTCCATCTGGTCGTAGCGCTGCTCGGTCAGATACTGATAGCCGTGCGAGAGCAGGCTGACCGCGGGGGGCTGGCCCGGCTGGCCGGCGTCCTCCGGCGCCATCCTGGCGTCGTCGAGCTTGAAGATGTGGAATTCGACCTCGAGCCCCGCGACGAAGTCGTAGCCGCGCTGGCCGAGCCGGTCGAGCACCGATTTGTAGATCTGGCGGGTCGCGAACGGGATCGGCCGCCCGTCGGCGAAATGGATATCGCAGAGCAGCCAGCCTGCCGTCGGCGACCATGGCAGCACGCGGAAGGTCGTGGGATCGGGCACCATCAAAACGTCGGCGGCGCCTTCCATCTCCTTCATGCCGAAGCCGCCGCCCGCGGTGAACACCGGAAACACCGTGCGGTGCGAGGTGTCCTTGGCGAGCATGGTGGTGGTGATGCTGCAGCCGCCTTCCAGCGAGGCCAGCGCCTCGCTCGCCACCAGCGTCTTGCCGCGCAGGATGCCGTGCTGGTCGGGAAACGACAGGCGGATGGTCTCGAGATTTTTCTCCTCGACGATGCGGCGCAGGCGCTTCGCCGCCTCCTGCTGCTCGTCCGACCAGAGCCCATGACGCGCGACGAAACTCAAGGCGTCACCGCCTGGTCATTGCGAGCCACCGGGTCGGCGCAAAGCGCCGCCCGATGACAGGCTCAGCGAAGCAATCCAGGGCCGAGTATGACACCCTGGATTGCTTCGTCGCTTCGCTCCTCGCAATGACGAAAAGGCGCATCACTCCGCCGCCGACAGACGATGCACCTTGCTGGCGATGTCCTTCGGTACCGGCGCGGCCCAGGGCGCGCCGCGGCGGCGTTTCACGTCGACTTCCATCCAGAACATCTCCCAGCCTTGCGTCGGCCCGATGCCGTCCATCGTCGCAGGTCCCTGAATGCTTTTCGCATGCGCCTCGGCCAGAAACAGCATCGGCTTTTCGCCGCCGGCCACCTTCTCGATCTCCTGCCGCAAGAGGCGGCGATACTGCGCGATCGCCTTGTCGCTCTGACCGAGATGTTCCTTGGTGCGGTCCTGGATCGATCCCATCGATTCCACCGCCCACTGGTCGTGGACGTTGATGTCGCTGCCCATGCCGGTATAGGTCGCGCTTGCCTGCTCCTGCGGATCGAAGCCGTAATCGTTCGATCTGTTCTTGCGCGATTTGTAATCCGGCAGTTCGTAGAGTTCGAGCCGCTGGTCGCGCATTTTCTTCTTGTCGACCGGTGACGAGTAACTCGTGAAGATCGCATACCAATAGCAATTCTCGTCATCGATGGGCACGTGCCACTGCGTGATCGTCATCTCGGTGCTCATCGGGATGACGAAGCCATGCGGAAAGAGCTGATTGGTGACGCGCACATGGGTGCGCTCTTCGTCGATTTCTCGGAGTGCGATCAGCCGCAAGCCATATTCGGTATGCTCGACATTGATGATCGGCCGGTCGTATTCGCGCAGGATCTTCGTCATCGGCAAGTCGGTCCCTGCGGACGCGCCGCGGAACTGCTTGCCGTAGGCGCCGGAGGTGTCCTCATCCTCGAAGAAACGATGCAGATAGGAGGCATGCGAGGGATCGATGCCGACTTCGAGCGCCTGCAGCCAGTTGCAGCCAATGTGGCCCTTGAACGCGAAGGTGTGGCTCTCGGGTGCGACGAAGCAGTCGATCTCCGGAAACGCGGGCGGCCCGCCCTCGCCGAGCCAGGCCCAGAGAATGCCGCTTTGCTCGACCACGGGATAGGAGCGCTGCCGGATGCCCTTGCACAGTTGCGAATCTTTCGGTTCGGCCGGCGTCTCCAGGCATTGGCCTGCTACGTCGAACAGCCAGCCGTGGAACGCGCAGCGCAGGCCGCCATCCTCCAGCCGGCCGAAGGCGAGGTCGGCGCCGCGATGCGCGCAGTGGCGGTCGATCAAGCCGTAGCGGCCGTCTTCATCACGAAACAGCACGAGGCTTTCCCCGAGCAGCTTGACGGGCCGCACCGGGCGCGGTCCCTGCAACTCGTCGACCAGCGCGGCCGGCTGCCAATACATCCGCATCAGCTTCCCGCAGGGGTCTTTGGCACCGGTCCGCGTGATCAGGTCGTTCTGCTCCTGGCTCATCATGGCGATGCGTCCTTTCAAGGTCGCGCGCGGAATTTTATTTGAAATCAAATTACTAGGCTTGCGATGTGAGGCAAGCGGATTCCGCTGGCGTTTTCGCCGATGACGTGCGCTGCAACGCGCGGGCGCGCAACGACATCGGGCGCTAGCCCGGATTTGCTGCCTGCATTCCCGGCCAGATCTCTCTGCAAACGCAGACAGCGCCACGCAGTGCAAGCCGAACGCTCTCGCTTGTCGGAGGCCTCAGCGCGCGTGCCTAATAATCATTCGTGCTGCCGGTCCCATGGGCATTGCGTGTCGAGCCTCACTGAAAACAAACAGATTTGGGCTGGCACGGCGATTGCTTTTATACCGTCAGAGTTGGCAGCTAGGGTTCCGATTCCCTTGTCCGGGAATGCTGGTCCGAGAGTTGCCGCCCGGGGCGCCGTATGAGCCTTGGGTGCACGGCGGGATAAAAGCCCGGGAGACCTCAGTGGCCGCGTTTGGCAGGCACGAGGGTCTATTTGCCAGTCCGCGGTCATCAAACCGATGAGGGACTGGATATGCAAACTTCGCGAAAACTACTTACTGCCGCTCTAGCTGCGGGCTTGCTTGCAGCCTTGCCGATGTCGCCTGCCTTCGCCGAAAAGAAGAAGGAATTCAACATCGCGTGGACGATCTATGTAGGCTGGATGCCGTGGCCCTATGCCGCCGAGGCCGGCATCGTGAAGAAATGGGCCGACAAATATGGCATCACCATCAAGGTCACCCAGATCAACGACTACGTCGAGTCGATCAATCAGTACACCGCCGGCAAGTTCGATGGCGTGACCGTCACCAACATGGACGCGCTGACCATTCCAGCAGCCGGCGGCGTCGACACCACGGCTGTCATCATGGGCGACTATTCCAACGGCAATGACGGCGTCGTGCTGAAGAAGGGCAAGACGCTGGCCGACATCAAGGGACAGAAGATCAACCTCGTCGAATTGTCGGTGTCGCATTATCTGCTCGCCCGCGGGCTGTCGACGGTCAAGCTGAGCGAAAAGGACATTAAGACCGTCAACACGTCGGATGCCGACATCGTCGCGGCGTCGAAATCGCCGGACGCGACGGCGATCGTCACCTGGAATCCGCAGCTCCTGGAAGTGAAGTCGGAGCCCGGCGCGACATTGGTGTTCGATTCCAGCAAGATCCCGGCCGAGATCGAAGACCTGATGGTGATCAACACCGCGACCCTGAAGGACAATCCCGAACTCGCCAAGGCGCTCGTTGGCATCTGGTACGAGACCATCAGCCTGATGAAGGACACCGGCGAGAAGGGCAAGACGGCGCGCGAAGCGATGGCGAAGCTGTCGGGCACCGATCTGGCGGGCTTCGAGAGCCAGCTCAAGACGACGTTCATGTATTACGAGCCGAAGGACGGAGCCGCCTTCATGTCCGGGCCGGAGCTGCCTAAGATCATGAACCTCGTGCGCGGCTTCTGCTTCGAGCACAATCTGCTCGGTGAAAAGGTCAAGTCGAAGGATGCGATCGGCATCGAGACGCCGACCACGACCCTGGGCTCGGCCAAGAACGTCAAGCTGCGCTTCGATCCCTCCTACATGAAGCTCGCCGCCGACGGAAAGCTCTGATCCGCTCCATGCGTACCAGGTATTCCGACTGCATCATAACCAGCTCTATGCCCTCATCCTGAGGAGCTTGCGTCAGCAAGCGTCTCGAAGGATGAGGCCCAGATCGGGGCCTCATGGTTCGAGACGGCGCCGAAGCGCCTCCTCACCATGAGGAATGATGGAGGTCGCCCCATTCCGCGTGCAATGAACATCGTTCCGGCGCGCGGCAGCCGGATCCTTCTCGCCATGCTGCCGTTCATCCTGATCGCGATCGTCTATGTGATCGGATCGGCGGAGCGGCGCGCCGCCAATCCCGATGACAAGCTGCTGCCGCCGATCTCGGAAATGGTCGAGACGTCGAAACGACTGGCGGCAGAGCCGGACCGGCGGTCCGGCGATTACGTGCTATGGGCCGACACGATCGCGAGCCTGCAGCGTCTGGCGCTGGGGCTTGGCATCGCGGCGCTGACCGGTCTGGTACTCGGTGTTGCGATTGGCCTCTTGCCGGTGGCGGGCGCAGGCTTCGGGACCCTGGTCGCGGTCTTGTCGATGATCCCGCCGATGGCCGTGCTGCCGATCCTGTTCATCGTGTTCGGGCTCGGGGAGTTGTCGAAAGTGATGCTGATCATCATCGGCGTCACCCCGATGCTGGTGCGCGATCTCTCGCTCGAAGTCGCCGCCATGCCGCGCGAGCAGTTGATCAAGGCGCAGACCTTGGGCGCGTCGACATGGCAGGTCGCGATCCGCGTGGTGCTGCCGCAGATCATGCCGCGGCTGATCAAATGCCTGCGGCTGATGATCGGGCCGGCGTTCCTGTTCTTGATCTCGGCGGAAGCGATCGCGTCCGATGTCGGCCTCGGCTACCGCATCTTCCTGGTGCGCCGCTATCTGTCGATGGACGTGATCCTGCCTTACGTCGCCTGGATCACGCTGCTCGCCTACATCTTCGATCTCGCCCTCGTCTGGATCGGCCGTAAAGCGTTCCCCTGGGCCTATGAGGAGGCGCCGCGCTGATGAGTGCCCTCTCTTTCCGCAACGTCTGGGTCGAATACGGCAACCAGGTGGTGCTTGAGCGCATCAACATCGAGATTGCGTCGGGAACGTTCCTCTCGATCGTCGGCCCCTCGGGTGCGGGCAAGAGCACGTTTCTGCGCCTGATCCTCGGCCAGGAGCGGCCGACGCAAGGCAAGGTGCTGCTCGACGGCGAGCCGTTTCCCGCCGAACCGGGCCCTGACCGAGGCATCGTGTTCCAGCGCTATTCGGTGTTTCCGCATCTGACGGTGCTCGGCAACGTGTTGCTTGGTTACGAATTCGCGGAGCGGCCGCTGACCGCGCGCCTGATCGGCGCATCGCGACGGGAGGCGATCGAGAAAAGCCGCGCGCTGATCGAGGCGGTCGGCCTCGGGCCGCACTCCGACAAATATCCGAGCGCGCTGTCGGGCGGCATGCAGCAGCGGCTCGCGATCGCGCAGGCGCTCGCCAAGCGGCCCCGCGTGCTGTTGCTGGACGAGCCGTTCGGCGCGCTCGATCCCGGCACACGCGTACAGATGCACGCGCTGATCAAGCCATTGTGGCGCGATCTGAAGATGACCATCGTGATGGTCACCCACGACATCAAGGAAGCGTTCCGGCTGGCGACGCGGCTGATTGCGCTCGACCGGCCGCGCAACGATCCGCAGGCGCCGGAACGGTTCGGCGCCAAGATCACCTACGACCTCGACCTGACCCGCGACGGCGCGGTGCCCGTCTTGGGCTTCATCAGGGCCGAGGCGGAAGCAGCCCAATAGCAAAACAGGGAGGATCACCCATGCTCTTCACATCTACGCGTCGGTCGCGCCGCGCAGGCCTGTTGCCGCCGCCGCAGGGCACGCGCCGGCATCATCCCGACTTCGACAAGATGGCCACGCAGGGCTGGCAGGCGCTCGAAGCCGAAGGCAGATTGCCAAGCGGAGGCTGGCGCAAGGAGCGGCAATGGGCGCTGGACATGGGGCTGCCCGGCGCCGACAGCCTGACCGATCGCGGCATCCCGACCTTTGCGCGCGGCGAGCTGCCTCACTTCGCAGGCATCAACACCTTCATGAAGGCGCCCTATGTCGAGAACGTGCGCGACGTCGCGAAATACGACGCCGCGGTGATCGGCATTCCCTTCGATTCCGGCACCACCTATCGTCCGGGCACCCGGTTCGGGCCGCAGGGCATCCGGCGTATTTCCGCGCTGTACACGCCCTACAATTACGAGCTCGGCGTCGACCTGCGCGAGCAGATGACGCTCTGCGATGCCGGCGACGTCTTCACGATCCCCGCCAATCTCGAGAAAAGCTTCGACCAGATTTCACGCGGCGTTGCGCACGTGTTCTCGTCGGGCGCGCTTCCGGTCATGCTCGGCGGCGATCACTCGATCGGATTTCCCTGCGTCCGCGGCATCGCGCAATGCACCGACAAGAAGATCGGCATCATCCATTTCGATCGCCACATCGACATCCAGGAAAAGGATCTCGACGAACGCATGCACACGACGCCCTGGTATTGGGCGACCAATCTGCCGAACGTCTCGCCGACCAATCTGGTGCAGCTCGGCATCGGCGGATGGCAGGTGCCGCGCGAGGGCGTCGAGGTCGCCCGCAAGCGCAACACCAATGTGCTGACGATCGCCGACATCGAGAAGATCGGCCTGGAGAAGACCGCCGAGATCGCGCTGGAGCTGGCGTGGAAGGACGCGGATGCGGTCTACATCTCCTTCGACGTGGACTCCATCGATTGCGGTTTCGTTCCCGGCACCGGCTGGCCGGAGCCCGGCGGCTTCCTGCCGCGCGAGGCGCTGAAAATTCTGGGCCTTGTCGCCGCCGAAGGCCTCTGCGGCCTGGAGGTCGTGGAAGTGTCGCCGCCTTACGACACGTCCGACATCACCGCGCTGGTCGGTGTGCGCGTGGTGGTGGAGGCGCTGGGCTCGATGGTCGCGCATGGCAAGCTCGGCAGCCACAAGCCGATCATCAACAAGCCGGTTTCCTATTGAGGTCCGCCATGCACCGCCACCACCACGATCATCATCACCACGATCACGCTCATGGACACGATCATGATCACGCGCATGATCATCATCACGACCATATCCACCCGCCCCACGGGCCCGGACACAATCATCCGCATTCCCAGCGCGCGCCGGTCCAATGGCAGACGCCGCACCAGCCCGACGGCGCGACGGGCGCGCTGTCGCCGGAGCCCGATCTCGACAAGGTCGAGGCGGCCTTCGTCGATGGTTTCATCGCCGCGCCCGACCCGACCAGTTTCCTGCGTCTGGCGCGCATCCCCTTTGAGTTCACAGCCGGCGAGTCCAGCCTGAAACTGCTGCGGGTCGAAATCGACGCGCTCACCGATGTCGGCAGCCTGACGCCGCATCTCGGCGGCGGCACGTTCCGCTACGATCCGTTGCCGACGAATT
>WNFD01001913.1_pt1 | contig 20957 bp, 14 predicted proteins | sample 5400491 | NCBI WGS metagenome assembly WNFD01 (sample SAMN13153343, study PRJNA577476) | soil metagenome | isolation source: 120 cm saprolite under Douglas fir tree site 2 hole 2 replicate 2 | place: USA:California | collected 2015-04-18
CACGATGGCCAGACAATTGATGGACAACTGACCATTCGAAATCCGTTCGTTGGATCATCCGGCTAGCAATCTCGTGAAAGGTACAGCCCGAGCAATGACCACTGTGCGGATGCCCCTCAAGCAGCCGAGAACAGCTAAACCTTTCTTTCGTTCCCGCCATCGGCCCCCTTTGATGATCCCTGCGAGGTTTGACGCTGCACCGCTCGGAACCTCCTTTTCAATGAACCGAAGGGGAACGTCACGATGCAGTACCTCCATTCATCCAAGCTGCTGCGGCCTGAGAAGACCTCTGTTGCTCATCCAGCTCAGCCTTCCGAACTCTCACGTACGCCCGGACAGTCGATTCCCCGATATCGCATCCTGGCATCTCGACTTGCATGCGGACCCAGATCTGATGTGCCGTAAGTTGGTTGCCGAACGTCGCCTTCAAGTTGTTTCCAGGACGGCATCGACGAACGGAATGGCCAACGCCATTTTCGGCCGTTCTCTCGGCGTCACTTTGCGCTTTGGTGGCAAGGCGTTCTGCAGTGCTGCTCGAACGGTCCGACGATGTACTTTGTATTTTGGGGCGACCCCCCTGATGGTTCCTAGCCCGTGTTCGTATTCCCAACGAAGTCGTTTGTAGAGCTGCGTTCTGTCCGCCAACATTTCCGATGGCCAATAGCCTTTGATGTTTGTTGTTCGCAGGAGTTAATCCTGTTTGAAACTTCTCAAGAGTCACCTTGATCCCAATCCGCCGCTGCCCTTATTGTCAACACATTTTCCAACCCTCGCCTTACCGACTCCAGCAGCACGTTTGCAGCCATGCGGAATGCCAACGTTGTCGCCGCGCCGCCGACCACCGGCAAAAGATCGGGACTGATCCCTATGTATGGATATATTTCTCATCTCCATTTGAGTGATCCTGTTGGTTTGCCACGAACAAGAGTAAAGTTGAAATTGCCAAACCGACCGAGAAATAACCACTGGAAGACCGCAGATTCGATGGCTGAATCAACATGCTCATTACTTCCCATCTGTTCGAAGCGTACCTCAAATGTCATACCAAATGCTTTCTTCGGTCGCTCGGAGAAACGACAACCGAAAATGGCTATTCGGACTGGGTTCAGGATCAACAAGCTTCTTATCGTAGTGAGGAGATTAAACGCCTTACACAAGGAGCTGCGCAGAATCAGTGCGTCACCGGGCCGATCGATAGGGAAAATGTACAGTCCGCGAAATGGCGCTTCGCGGTAGAGACCACTGTGCGGGCACAGAATCTGGAATCGACCATTCATGCTGTGGAGCGAGTGACATCGGAGGTGCAAGACAAGCTGGAGCTGTTCATCCCCATTCGATTCGTCTTCACGAACAAACTAGACAAAGATGCAAAGCTGCTGCTGGCATTCGATGCGTTTGTGTTATCCAAATTGCTGGGCCGCGAAGTCGGCCTGGGTAAGATTATCCACGGAGATGACCGCACCACACTCAATGTCAAGACTGGCGCTCTGGTTAGTGAGGTCCGGGGATTGACTGAAAAGATCGGCGATCTTCTTTCCAGCAATTCGCCTCCGGAACTGATTCTCAACCGACATTGTCCCCAGTGCGAGTTTCAAAACCAATGCAGACAGAAGGCGATTGAGAAAGACGATATCAGCCTGCTTTCAAGTATCACTGAGACCGAACGCCAGTGCCATCGCAGCAAGGGGATATTCACCGTCACCCAGCTTTCCTACACTTTCAGGCCCCGCAGAGTGCCCAAGAGAGCAAAGAATCCTGCAACGCCGCACTACTTTGCATTGCAGGCGCTCGCGATTCGGGAGAAAACTGTTTATGTTCACGGAGCGCCACGTTTTCCTGAGTCAAAGACGCAAGTATATCTGGATATCGAGGGACTGCCTGACAATCAGTCTTATTACCTCATTGGCGCTTTGACTGTCTCCGAAGAAAAAGAGATCTTCCACTCGTTTTGGGCGGATCACGAATCACAAGAGGTGGACATATTCTCCCAGTTTGTCGAAGCGGTCTGCCAGTGGGCTGATTCTAGAATCCTACATTTTGGTAGGTATGAAACAGTCGCCTTGAAACGAATGAAGGCGAGATTACCAGAGTCCCTCCACGCAAAAATCGATGCGATTCTCGAGCGAGCAACAAATGTGCTTTCGGTCATACATCCTCACGTCTACTTTCCGGTCTACTCCAATAGCCTTAAAGATATTGGACACTTTCTTGGGTTTGAGTGGGCCCATGAAGAGGCCACAGGGCTGCAGGCCATACTTTGGCGGAAGAATTGGAACAAGACTAAATCCCCCGACATCAAAGCTCAACTGCTTCAATACAACCAAGACGATTGCCGTGCCTTGAGACACGTTTTCGAATTCATCAACCACTTGACGTCGCCAGATCGCATGACAGCCGCGCCACTTCAGGTTTCTTTCAAAACAACTCCGACTGGAGACTTGACTAAGGATAGGCCGCATTGGGATCGATTTAGGCCTAGAGAGTACGCGTCGCAGGACCTTAAGAAGGTTGCTAAATGCGCCTATTTTGATTACCAACGGGAGAGAGTCTACGTACGGACGCATCCTCACTTAAAAGTATTAAGTAAAAGTCGGCACAAGCTCAGGCAGGCCTCGATTCGAATCAATAAAGTACAGGTCATAGTGAGCCAGCGATGCCCTCAATGCCAAAGCAAAAAGATCGATAAGCTCAATCAACTCAGCCACCAGGTGATCGATTTGAAGTTTTTCAATGGCGGGATGAAAAGATGGTTCACTCGCATTGTGTCTTGGCGTTACGAATGCCTAAAATGTAATAACGTTTTTAATTCCGAAGCAAGATCACCTAATCCCACTAAATACGGGCATGGGTTGATGAGTTGGTTTGTCTATGGCAACGTGGCCTGCGGAATGAACATGCTTCGAGTTGAGAAAAGCCTCAGGGATATCTTCGGTTTTGAGGTTGCATGGAGCCAGGCCTATCGGTCAAAGTCCTACATTGCAGAGCTCTACCAGTCTCTCTATCCGGAAATCCTCAAGGGCATTCTGGCTAGCCCGGTGATACATATTGATGAGACAACCGTCCGGCTCAGGAAGCAGGCAGGTTATGTTTGGGTTATGACCAGCATGGATAAAGCTTTTTATTTTTACAAACCGTCCCGAGAAGGATCATTTCTCCAAGAGATGCTCGGTGACTTCTCAGGTGTTCTGGTCTCGGATTTTTTCACGGCATACGATTCTTTGGCCTGCGAGCAACAAAAATGCCTCGTTCACCTACTCCGAGACATTGATGACGATTTACTCAGGAACCCGCTGGACTCGGAATTCAAGAACATGGCTCAAACTTTTGCCACCCTGTTGCGAACAATCATTGAAACAGTGGATAGATTTGGGCTCAAAAGCCATCACTTACACAAGCACAAAAGGGCTGCGACTCGGTTTCTCGATTCGGTGGCCTCCGCGGATTTCTCGTCTCAACTTGCCATGAAATATAAGAAGCGTTTTCAGAAGAAGAGTGGCGAAAAGTTGTTTACCTTCCTGGATCATGACGGTGTGCCATGGAACAATACCAACGCCGAGCATGCCATCAAAAGATTCGCCAAATACCGCAGGCAGGCCGATGGTTGCTTTACGGAGCGGAGCCTGCAGGAGTACCTCGTGCTGGCAAGCGTGTTCGAAACCTGCGAGTTCAACAACGTCAACATTCTCAAATTCTTGCTTTCGAAAGAGACGACGTTGGAAGGACTACTTAAGTTGGCTCGGCGCAGGACGAAGACGTCGAGGGAAGTGGCAATGAACAATGACTCTGACCAGAATCACACAGCGTTCGGCTCGAGCGATGCCTAAAATCCTGGACACGCGATGACTGCAGCCCGGGAAAGATCGCACTGGCTTTTGCCCTTCCAGCCGGACTCAGGCGGGCTCGAAAACCTGCCCGTCTGTCGAATCGCAGAAACATTTCGACCGGATTGGTCAAAGCAAGCCAATTCCCAAACCATGAAGTATCGTCCGGAGTTTCCGGACCTGTCTCTGGCGAATTGTTATTTCGCCCATGATTCCTCAGGATTCCCCGTCCTGCTACCATTCTGCGAAGTGCAATCTTCTCGTCGTTCTCATCCACCTTTATAATAGATCGTTGTCTGACAGGAACCGGCCGTAATTGAGGGATTCGAGCCATTGTTGGACTGAATGGACCGAAAAACGATGCTGATGCCGTAGAACTAGTAACTGTCAATGCTTGAGAACATAAGGGTTATTTCGCGTGGGCGCGTAGCTCAGCAAGGAGAGCACCTGCCTGGACAGCAGAGGGTCAAGGCGAAGAGCGATTCTTCTTACTCTTTTTAATTCAATGAGATGGCGCGCCCGGGGAGACTCGAACTCCCGACCCTCTGCTTAGAAGGCAGATGCTCTATCCGACTGAGCTACGGGCGCTCTCGCTTAATTGATTCTAAGCCATTTGTTCTCCGCGTGGAGACTTTTTTGGGTGCGTTGACCCTCTGCTCAAAGGGCAGACGCTATAATCAACTGAACTACGAGCACACGGCGCAACCATTGTTTCATCAAGTACGTACAGCGATCTTGTCAAATGCTCCACCTTCAACTCTCGGTCCATTCGGACCAGATGGGGCTCGTTCGGACGGAATCTCAAAGCCCAAAGCGATCCGCGAGATCTAATCTTGGCGAAATTCCACGTTCTTTGCAACTGTTCCCAATCTCTTCGTCATCATCACCTCTGGGCCCAGATCTGAGCACGTACGTTCTAAACTGTCAGGTAACTTCCGGTTGGACCGTCACTCGGCCAGAATCGTCAACGTCTCAGGAAACGCCACATCTCCGGCTTGCCGATTACACGTCCACATGGACGCGGGTCGTGCTTCGGGACACAATCCCGGTCGCCTGTGTGAACGGTTCCGGACAAGAATCGGCGAAGTGGTGCTTAGAGATAGTACTTCCTGAGATATAACTCGATGGAAAGCTATCAGAAATAGAGAATTAGGATCAAGAAGCGGCATGCGCTCCCGTGGCGGCTTGTCGGTCTTGCGGGAAATGTGACAGAGCGCGCTGAAAGGAGGTGAGTTTGCCTGAACGAGAGGACCGGCGGCGGTGTCTGGATATGTGAAGGCGGAGAATGGGCGCCTTCCCAGGAGAACACCACAATGAAACACACACGCCTCGTAATTGCGCTGCTAAGCATGGTGATCGGAAGCGCGAACAAGATGCATGCGCAAGAGCCTACTCCGAAAACCGGACCGGTGGTTTCAGTGCCCGATCTTTCGAAGTTGAGCATCGGGAACATGCTGGAGCAGATGCAGACGACGATAATCGCGGGGAACGGCGAGGCGCCGTCGCCGATTCAGGTCGTCGCCCAGTTCCTGCAGCTTCGCCCTGATCAGGTGCAGGAACTCGGACGACTTCTACAGGCACGGCAAGCCGCAGTCGTCCCGCTGCTCCAAGGGATTCAGCAGCGGGTGCAGCAACTGGAGGCGCTGCTCAATTCGGGCGGTAATCCTGCCAATGTGGGAATGTTGGTCATCCAGATCCACACTCTGCAGCAACAAGTTGCGAAGGCGCAGCAGGATTTTCTCTCAAAATTCATGAACCTCCTTGATCTAGAGCAACAGCAACGGCTGGAAGCAATTCGGATCGCGGCGCAATTGCAGCCCATTCTTCCTGCGTTCCAGCAGCTCTATCTGTTCTGATTTGGCCTGGTCGACAGCGAGCTGGGGCGTACGGGGCGGATGCACGACTCCTTCACCAAGGATTCGAGTTGTTGACAACCGGCAAGGCGGTTTCGACCATTTGGAGCGTACTATTCCCCTGAGAGGGGAGCGAACAGTGGCGTCTGGATTCATAGGAGCCCGAGCGGCCTGGCGGTCGCGTGCATGCATGGATGCTTTGATTGCGCGAACGGAAGTCGATGAACGCGAGGCAGGATTTGGCGCACGCGTGGCCGAAAATCAGCGGCGCGTCTTTCAGATCGCCTATGGCATCCTTGGGAATTCGGCCGACGCCGAGGAGGTGGCGCAGGAAGCGTTCCTGCGTGCGTTCCAGAAGTTCCAATCGCTGCGCGAGGCGGCAAAGTTTCGGGCGTGGGTGAACCGCATCGCCTTTCGTCTGGCGCTGAACAGGCAGCGTGAGCTGCGGCGGCGACTGACACGGGAGACGGCGTGGCACGCGGCGGGAACGGGCGAGACAGTGGACGGATCGCGGAACGGCGAGGAGCGCGTACTCCTGGAGCGATTGCGAAGCGAAATTGAGGCCTTGCCTGAAAAACTCCGGAGGGTGCTGCAGCTCTCGATTGTAGAAGACATGGATGCGTCAGATGTGGGCGTGGTGTTGGGGATTCCGGCTGGGACGGTGAGGTCCAGGCTCCACACGGCGAGAAAACTTCTGCTGGAAGCGATGAAATGAAGAACGACTGCACGAAATGGAAGGACCAGTTGCTGGAGGCGGCCCTGACGAGAACAGCAGCGGGGGATCTCGAAGAACATGTGTTGAAGTGCGCCACCTGTGCGGAGGAGCTGGAGGCGCTGCGCGCGCGGCGGGAACGGCTAGACGCGCTTCTGCCCCTCGTTGCACAAGGGGCGGAAGCGCCGGCGGAATTCCGTGCGCGGGTGTTGGCCGCAGCGGAGGCCGCGAGCGAAGCGAAGCGCGGGCGGCCGTGGCGAGGCTGGGGTCTGGCCGGAGCGACGGCGACCGTGGCGGCGCTAATGATTGTGTTGACCTTGCACCGAGGAACGGTGCCGGCTGTGCCGGAGGCCGAATTGGCCGCTGCCGAAAAGCTGGTGGAATGGCGAGCACCGAGCGACGTACTGCTGGAAACTCCAGGGCGGGACATTTTGCGGGCAACGCCGAGACTCGGCGAGTCGTACCTGCACGTTCCCGTGAAGACGGATGAGGAGGAATGAAATGAAATCTAGCGTTCTCTGGGCTTGCGCACTGGTGTTTCTGGCGGCAGGCGCGGCCCGCGGACAACAGCCCGACCAAGATCCGATCGGGCAGAGCTTCTTTGCGCCGGAACTCGTGATGCAACACCAGGAGGCCATCGGACTCAACGAGGAGCAGAAAACCTATCTCAAGACGGAAATCCGCCAGGCGCAGTTGAAGTTCACCGAGTGGCAGTGGAAACTGCAAGATGAAATGGAAAAGCTGGTTTCGCTCGTTAAGCAGCCACACGTGGAGGAGCAAGAGGCTCTGGCGCAACTGGAGAAAGTGTTGGCGATTGAGCGGGAGATCAAACGGGCGCAGGTGACGCTGATGGTACGGATAAAAAATAAACTGACTCCGGAGCAGCAGGCGAAGCTCGTGGAGATCCGTGGTAAGCCGGGAAGCAAGTGAGGGGTGTCCCTAACAATAATTCAATTCCGTCTGAGTCATGAAAAAACCGCGGCGACACCGAGGCGAACCATTCAGGCCAAAGTCCGAGCGTCCGAAATTCCCTGACACAGAGAACGTAGAAGGGTGGTCGTGACACCACAAAGCGCAGCTCTCCATCAAATCCAGGTCTAGGAGAGTACGGATCCGGGCAGGCTAGGGTCCGCTACGCGGCGTTCGTATCGGTGATGGAGTCCGACCACTTCTGGAAGCTCCACAACATTTCCCAATTCTGGTGGCTGGACATCTCGTGGAAACGGCGCATCCTTGTCGAGGGACAGATGGGTGCGTGTTCGTTCGTAGAAGTGGAAATAATCGGAGAGGAGCCGCTTCAATAAGAACGGACTTTTGGGAGGCACCACTATCAACCTGGTTTTCCCGGCGAGGCCGCCTTACCTGAGACGCCGCCAACCTTCGGCGGAAGGAGCGTGGCGCGAACCGCGGCACTCTTGGCCCAGGCTTCCCATTTCTCGTACTGCGTGACCGCGGCTTGCGCGTGGGCCCGAGATTTCTCCGCCACGTGGGAAGCCTGAAAGAACAGCGCGGCGCGTTCGTGAGCTAATGCCTCGTCGTGGATGAAACCACTTTCGGCGGCTGAGATCACTGCCGCCTCGTACGCGGCTGCCGCCGGCTGGCGCTCATTGCGGGCGCGAAGCAATTCGGCGCGGATCAGGTCGCGTTTGTGCGCGAAATTCGATGGACCGATTCTCGCCCATACCTCGAATTTCGCCAGCATTTCCTCGGCTGTCCTCAGCAGGGACTCCTGTCCGGGGCCGCCGAGTTCCTGGGCCCGGGCCAAGCAAGCGAGCGCACGGTAAAAGACGAACTCCCACTCACCGACCTGGCCTTGAAATGCGGGCAGAATGGGCAGCGCTTGCTCGGCGTAACGAAGCGCGGCTTTGTATTCGCCGTAGTAGTAATTCAGCCGTATTTTAGCAACACAATAATAACCGATCTGATTGTAATTCGACGTGGCGCAGATGGAGCCGACGTCGCGCTCCTCTTCGTACTTCTCGTCGGAGAAACTGAGCCGGTGCACGGTGCGGCCCTGCAGCGCCAGCGCGAACTGCCGCTCGAGCAGGCAGTGGAAAGCCGCAACGCGCACGCGTCCGGCGATGCGCTCCATTTGCCGGTTCGCTTCCTGCGCCACCTGCTGGAGAGGCGCGCCGCCGCAACTCAGATACATGACGTGCGCCGCGGCGTTGAAGCAGCCGTACAGCAAATCGTTCTCCTTGAGCCCGATGCGCGCTCCGTCCCAGGCGAATGGGTGATTTGTCTTCATCGGATTGATCCAGTGATTCACGAACCACGCGTGCAGGAACGCCACCGGCGAACTGACCCGCCCGTGGAGCTTGCGGTCAAGCTCCATCGCCAGCGTGCTGAACTGGTAGGCCAGCTGACTGTCCTGCGTCAGCCCGCGAACTACGGCCGCATACATCGCGATGACCTTGGGGGCGTCGGAGCCAATCCCATGCTCCAGGGTCAAGGTGAAACACTTCAGAGTGCTGAGCGCGAACAACTCGGGTTTCTGGCTGATGTGGGCCGCCGGGCCGATGAGCATGAGAATCCCGATGACGCGTGCCACGCGCTCGTCGCTGAGCGGCGGGAGCTCGGCGAGTTGCGCGGGACCTCGACCGGCCAAGAGTTCGCCGATCTTCTGCATTTCCGCACCGATGGCCGCACCCTGCCGCTCGCGCGAGTCGGGCAGCACCACGCCGAGCTGGTAGGCGGCATCGACGGCGAACCGCACGGCTTGTTCCGGTGCGCCGGTCGAGAGCCTTCGCGCGGCAGTGAGCAACAGGTAGTGGGCGGCTTTGTCGGGAACACCTGCATCCTTCCACAGCACGGCCTGGGCGTGGATCCAATCGGGAGCGGCTCCGTGCACGTACTCGATGGCGGTTGCCGCCTTTTGACTGAGTTCACGGCGCGAGTCGTGGCCGATCGCGTCGAGCACGGCTTCCCGAAGTTTGTCGTGAGTGAAGCGCCACTGATAGCCGTAGCCCTCGAGGATGGCGGCATCACCGCAGACGACAACCAAGGCGTCGAGATCCGCGTCCGGAGCGGCCGCGCGAAGCACATCGAGATCGACGTCGCGTCCGATCAGCGCGGCGACCTGGATCGGGCTCTGCGCCCAACGCGGCAGCCGATCAAGGCGGCGACCGACGTAATCTTTCATGCCGCCGGAAAACACATGCTCGGGAAGCATCTCGGGCGAGACGCTGTCCAGACGGCCCGATGTCTCGGCCAACTCGCGGACAGCCTCGACGAGGAAGAAGGCATTACCTTCGGTCTCGCGTTCCAGGAAAGAGACGATGGCCGGGTTGCTGCCCAGTTCCCTACCGAGCATGGAGACGGTGATGTCGCGAATCTCGGGATGGCTAAAGCGAGTCATGCGTAACACCCGCATCCCGGGACACTCGTTCACCAGGTGCGGCCGCTCGTCGTCGCGGAACGAGGCGATGATCAACAGTGGCAGTGTTTCGGCCATTTCCGTCAGCTTTTGCATGACTTTGAGGCTCTCGCCGACAACGTGGCAGTCTTCGAGCTCAAGCAGGATGGGGGCTTTGTATCGCTGGAAGAGGCCGGCGATGATTTCGATTAGCTGCTCTTGAAAGATCTGAGGATCGACGGCGCGATCGGAAATCGGCCTTCCCAGAATTCGCTCGATCTCGGGAAAGACGATCTTGAGGATTCCCGCCTCTTCGTCGCTGACCTCAACGACCAACGCGAGCCGGAGCACGCTGTTCCGAAAGACCGAATAGGGAGCCTGATTGGCCTCCGCGCGCCCCGTCAAAGCCAGTAACCCTAGCACCATCGCGCGAGAGCGTATTTCCTCCAGGAGTCGCGATTTACCGACACCGCTCTCTCCGCCAACTAGCCACGCGCTTCCCTCGGCCGCAATGGCCGATTCGAGAGCGGTCGAGAGCAACTTCAATTCGGCCTTGCGACCGGTCAAGGGGGCGGCCCTGAGAAAGCTCTCCCGATCGGCGGAGGTTTCCGCGGGGACTGCGCGCCCGGCGGCACGCGCGAAGTCGGCGATCAGACGGTTGGCGTCGGTGTAGCGGCGCTCGATAGGATCGGGAGAAAGCAGCGTCTTGACCAGTTGGCCGATGGCTCCAAACCCCTCCAGCGGCGCCATGTCGGGACCGTGCCCCGGCTGAGAAATCGAACGGTTCAAAGGGCAGTCCGTCAGAATCTCATAGGCAATTCCTCCCACGGCGTAGAAGTCGGAGGTAGCCGTGGGACGCGCGCCACGCAGTACTTCGGGCGCGATGAAACCCGCGGTTCCCGCGACGGTGTGTTCGGGGAGCCCGGCAACACCGAAATCCAGCACCGTGACGTGCCGGCCTGTTACCAGAACATTCGAGGGCTTCAAATCGCGATGAACAATTCCGTGGCGATGCAGGTAGGAGAGCGCATGCAGCATTTGGAAGATCAGGTCAAGTTGAACGTCGAGCGGCTGCCCGTGCGCGGCGCGATCCAGGTGCACGGAGTCCGACAGCAGCTTCATGGTGAAAAACGGCAATCCGTTGGTTTGGAATCCGTAGTCGAGCACGCTGACGATATTGGGATGCCGGAGCGAAGAGAGGACGCGGAACTCCGACGCCAGCGCCAGGCGCACGGTTCCGGCTTTCTCAACGCTGCCGTGCGATGGCTCTTCGGCAACTACTGTGGTGGTTCCGTCCTGCGGAGGTGGATTGCCGGGGTCGCCCAGGGCGAGTGTGGTGCCGGCGAGGGCGACCGGCATCTGGAGGGCGCGCTTGAGCGACACGATCTCCTCGGTGAGGCGATCGCGCGCGCGATATACCTCTCCCATGCCGCCGGCGCCGAGGCGGTCGAGCAGTTCATACCGTCCACCGATCAGCTCCGTGTTCATTGATTGGTTAACATGTGCCAAGGCGCGATTCTCGGGGCTCAACGTGCGCCCGGGCACCGAGTCCCGCGGAGAGTATGATGTGGCTCTGCAACACCACGCCATCAATCTACATCAACTCCGGGCCCCGCGCGCTGCTGAATGGACGCATTCCCGTGTTTCACACCGGGCTGCGCTGCAAAAGCAATGCGTTGGCATGCATATCGGGAGACAGCGCGAAGAGCACAAGATTATTTTGGGTGATCGGATCATTGGCCACCGACCATGCCAGGTTCACCGGGATGCTGGCGAGCGTCATGTTGCCAAAGTTTGCGATCGTCTCAATCATCTGCGCAGGCTGGAGGACGGTCTGCCACATCTCGAACAGGACAGACGAGGCCTGGTGTGCAATCAGTGTCATGGCCGATGCCGGGATATTGTGGCGTGCCAGTAGGGCGGTCACGGCGGTCGGAGCGATGTGACCCCCGAACTCACCGAAGCCCTGCATACCCTCGGGCGTGATCTGGAAAAACGATTCACTCCATAGCCACTCGTGGCCGTCTGTCGGTGGTTGCTGCGGATAACGCTCGCCCTGCATGAACATCGATCCGAAGTAGCGGGTCTCCATGACGGTTTGCTGGTCGACCACTTGCCACTTCGTCGCGTCCGGCGAGAGGCCGATCACGGCGGCGCCCGCGCCATCGGCAGCGCTGACCGACTGTACCGTGTGGTAATTGACGTGGCGCGTCCAGTTGCCGGCGGCCACGATGAGGATGTTCTTCGCTCTCCCCGCGCGGATCAACGCGTCGGCGAAGAGCAGTCCGGCGTTGAAATTCGAGAACTCGTTGTTTAGCGGCACAACGTAGGCGTTCTGCGGAAGTTGGATGATCTGGTGGAGATGGATCAGCTCATTCGGATCCGCATACGGGCTCACCGACGCATAGCCCAGCACCATGTCGATATCCGAAGGATTCAACTTGGCGTCCTGCAGCGCATTGAGCGCTGCCGGAACCATGAGGGTCATCAGGTCTTCGCCGGGTCCGAGGACGACCCGGGTGTTATATCCCTGGAAGGGATTGCTGCCCGGGGGAATGTGGGCCTTTAGCCAGTCGAAGATCGGGTCATCATTGCCGCGAAGATTCGGCGGTACGGCGTAGCCGGCCCCGAGGATGCGAGGCTGGGGGTCGGTCATGCGATTTCCCGCCGGCATGGCGCTATTTCGCTTTCGCTGCCAGCGCCTTCGGCGGTTCGGGAGGCGGCGTGATCCACGAAGGCTTCGCCAGGCCGAGATGTTTATGGAGCACGATCTCAGCCGTCTGCAGCGCGCCCTCCGCCCACGTCTGGTTCGTCGAGTACGCCTCGCCGCAGATGTAGCACGGGAAATCTGCGACGGGCTGCGTCATCTTATGGAGAATTTCCCACGACTTATAGCCCCGTTCCCAGAAGTGCACGCCACCACCGTAAGGATCGACCGACCAGTCCATGAACGCGGCGTCGTAAGGTTTGGGAGCATATTGGATGTTGTGCATCTGTTTGAGCTGGCGGTGCATCTCCATCACCATCTCATGCGGCGCCGGATGTTCTTTCCAGTTCTGGTGAAGTCGTGTGGTGAAAGGATCGCTGGAATCCGCCTGTTCGGTTTCCTGCGGGCGATCGAACATGCGCAAATCAGGAGCGGTCTTGCGGAACAATCGCAAAGCCGCGGGATTCTGCATGTTTTTGGTCTTGCCTCCGGCCAGCCCTGCCCAGAAATCCACGTTGGTTGCGTCGTTGTACGCCATCAGCAATGCCTTGCCGGTGGATGAAGGAGTCTTCAGCGAGGGATCAACCGGCCAGTAATAAAGCTGCCGCACCGGAGTATCCGTGAGCGAACGGCCTTGCCTCACGTTCACCGCTGTCCACCACGGATATTCGTAAGCCAGGAACAGCTTGTACAGAGGGATCGGCCGTACGGATCCCAACATTTCCTGCACGTACGGGGCTCGCGCCGGATCGAGGATAGGGCCTTCCCGCCGTAAAAGTTCCAGGGAGCGGCGCGGCATGGCGAGAATGGTGGCACGCGCCGTGACGGAGGGACGGTCATCGGCGAAGTGCAGCGCCACCCCGGTGGTGCCATCACCCAAAGTGGCCTTGTCGAATCCGGCTAACCACGCCCCTTGTATCACTTCGCCACCCGCTTCCTCGAATCGCTTTTGTAAAGTCCAGGGCACGGAGTCATAGCCCTGATTCAGGAGCGAATAGGTGACGCCCTTAGTGAAGTCGAAGTACTCGGAGATTAAATCGACAGCGTTCGCGTTCGAGCCGAGGCAGTCGTAGCCGACCATGCTGCGCGCGAACGAATAGGCATCCGGCGACAACCCGCGAGCCAACAGGTTCCAGAAGCCGTGCTGGTAAAGCGGAGTTCCGTCAACTACCGCTTCGCGAAGGTACTTGTGGAGATCATCGCCCTTGAGGTAGTTCACTCCTGGCAACAGTTTGGAAACCGCCCAGCCGAGCAGGCCCTTGGGGTCGTTTTCCAAGACGTCTTGCGCCTCGGCCCAGTCGAGGTTGTAAGGCAGCGCAGATGGATCCTGGACCTGCGAGAATCGCAACTGCTTGCCGCGAAGATACACAATGTTACTGGACTGATCGACAACTTGCTGATAGTGCGGCAGCTTCAGTTCGTTCTCCACCAGGCTGCGCACCAGTGTCTGCGAGGACATGTAGCGCATCCCTCCGATTTCGCACGTCGTCGTGTCGGAGAAACTCGGGGGCCGCGCCGAGAGCAATCGTCCGCCGATGCGGTCGCTGCCCTCGAAAACGGCAACCTTAAGCTTGCCGTTCTTCCCGCCCCATTTCTTCAACATGGCGGATTCCCCGAGTTTCGCCGTGGCCAGACGCCAGCCGGAATAAATTCCCCCGATGCCGCCGCCGACAATCGCAATGTCGTATTGCGCGGACAAAGTTGCGGAAGACGTTTTCGTTTCGCTCATTTTAGTTCCCTCGCTTTCATCTCGACTACGCCGGGGACTTCGGCGGGAAGTACGGATCAATACTGCCCTGATTGATCTTTGCCACGATCACCTGCGGCCGGTGGCGCACGTTGGCCGCATCAAGAACTTTCGGCATCAGGCTCTGCAGTTCCGCGGGACTTGAAATCAGGTACGCATCGGCGCCCAGCCCTTGCGCAAATTTCACAAGATCGGGCGTGCCCAGGCGATACAGCGTGTTCCAGATATCGCCCGGATCGGGGTAAAGATACTGCATTCCCTGGCTGACCATGTGCAGGTCGTCATCCTCCAGCACCACCCAGATCGCGCCCACGCTGTGCGCCTGCGCCGTGGATACCTCCGAGCCGTGCATCAGGAACGCCCCGTCGCCGACCAGCGCGATGCAAGTCTTTTCGGGGCACCCAATCTTCGCACCGATTACTGAGCCGACGCCGAAGCCCATCGGCCCCATGGCGAGCGAGCTGTGAATCTGCTGCCGCTGATTGACGGTGAAGTAGTGAATACCCCATCCGACGCAATTTGCGCAGTCCAGCATGATCAACGAGTCGCTCGGCAGGGTATTTTGCAGCACGCGCACGATCGCGGCTGGTTCAATAGGCGAAGCGTTCGAGTCGTATTGCGCCTGGCTGTAGTACGGCGAAGTTTGCTTGATGGTTGCCACTTCGGCCTTGCGCGCCTCCACGTCAGCAGGGACAGGCGGAAATTGCGGCAGCAGCTCCTCCATGTCCCGAATGAATGCACCGACTTCGCCCACGATGCCCATCGTCACCGGGAAACTGCGGGCAATAGCCTGCTGCTGGAGATCCACTTGGATGAAGGGGCCGTTGTTCTTCGGGACGAGTATGGGATTCCAGTTGTTGGCGGAAAGCCCGCGCAGGCTGGTGGCCAGAACAAGCAGCCCGTCATAGGGCACGGGTTGCTGCTGCATCCACATCGGCGCCCAGGTATTGCTGGCGAATCCGTACACGCGCAGGGAGAGCGGGTGCGACTCCGGGAAGACGCCTTTGCCGTCGGGAGTAGTCATCACCGGGATCTCGTAGCGTTCGGCGAAAATCACCAGAGCGTCAAGCGTCGAGCGATCGCGCAGCGCGTCGCGGCATCCGCTACCCAAAAAGATCAGCGGCCGATGGCACGCGAGCAGTTGCTGCATGGCCAGGCGCACCTGTGAGCGTGGCGCGCAGGCCGGAGTCGCGCGGTAATTTGCTGGGCTGTTTGGAACATAAATCGTCGGGCTGGGAGGATTTGGCGCGGGCTGGGGAGTCGTCACGATCTCGGTCGAGACATTGTTGGGCACGCTGAGGTGAGCCATGCCGCGGGGAATGTTCAGCGCATCGCGCAGCGCCTGTTCGATCAGCGTCTGCACCTCGGACTCGTCGCTCAGGTTCGCGCTGTAACACGAAGCCGCTTTGTAGATCGCGCCGACGTCAAGATCGGAATCCAAGCCCTCCTGTAAATAGCCTTTCCCGAAATACTGCTCGTTTACTTCTCCGGTAATCACCAGCATTGGGGTTCCGTCGTTTTGGGCATTCATGGCGCCGGTAAGAGCGTTGGTTGCTCCAGGGCCGGAAGTGACCATCACAACGGCCAGTTTGCCGGTCGCGCGCGAGTAGCCATCCGCGATGTAAGCCGCGCCCGTCTCCTGGCGGCAGATGATATATTCGACCTTTTTCCGCTGGTTCTTAAACTCTACAAGCAGATTGGCAAGGCCGCCGCCCGGAATTCCGAATACTTTTTCCACCCCTTCGAGGCTGAGATAACGGAGAAGTACTTGGGCAACTGTCTGATTGGTAAATGAAGTTACATAAGGCGGTAAGGGCATTGTCGAATAACTGTCCTTTCGCAGGAAATCCCAGATGACAGTTGCAATTCGGGGCTTTTACTCTTATTGATATCGCGCATCTTAGACTTCTCCTCCCCCAAACGCAACTAATCTGTCAACGGCGCGGGCCCCGTCGAGATCGGGAGGGTGTTACGAGCCCGCGTGCCCATCGAATTGACGCGCATCGTGGCGAACTCTTCTGAAATCTCACGCGGTCCGTATCTGGTCAAGGAGCAAGGCCATAAAAACATCCTCACGAAGACCGACCGATTCTATCTGGATGCGATTCGGCGAAAACGGATTGCGGCATTCACGTCGATACCATCGCGCAGGGGAATGAAATTGGGCTTGCTCGATGGGGATTCCAAAATGGTCGCGGCCACTTAGCCGGACCTTCAACTTTCCGCCAAAAGGAGGGTCTGCGATCCACGCTGGCGCGGGTGATCCTCGCGGTCCCCAGTCACCGGGAACAACCCGGCCCGCTCCAATGCCTCAGCCGAAAGCCCAGAATGCGTTTTTCCCTATAGCGGCTTGTATGCTATGCAGTCAATTTCGACCCGGGCGTTGAGCACGTGCTGAACGACGGTGGTCGTGCGCACGGGTGGATTCCTTGTAAAATAGGTCGCGTAAGTTGTGTTGAATGCGTCGAAATCGCGCGCGTCCTGCAATGTGCAGCCGCACTTCACAACATCGGCCATTGTGCATCCGGCCTTTGCCAGAATGCCTTTCAGCGTATCGAGCACGATTTTCGTTTGCTCCTCGATGGATCCTGTCGAAATGGACCCATCGGGCAGAAAAGCAAGCTGCCCCGAGACGTAAACGAAATCTCCCGCGCGAATTGCGTTGGAAAACGGATAGCCTGCTCCGGAAGGAAACACAATCTTGTCTTGTTTTCGGGCCATCGAATCGTTCCTCAGAGACACTCAGGGAGAACAACCCGCGGTACCTTTCAAAAATCGAACAGAGATTACTAATTTATTGAGTCTTCATCAACACCAATTTTTCGGTAGAATTTGTCTCCAGGGTGGGCTGCGCTCCGGAAACATTCGGCCGATAGCGCGGACAACTCATTTTGAAGGTTGATACCTGCGCAAAATTTGGATCTGGATATCCGCGGAGTTCAGGCCTGCGGGATGGTGGCTCTTCCACTTCCAGTGCAGCCGGAATCCATGTCGATGCCGGCCGATGACGCCGTCTGGCTTCACAATAACCAATGCGGACCGCCAATCGGGATACAGCCGTAAGAGTCAAACCCAAATAACGAGGTCCGCGCAGCCGAGATCGAGCTTGCGACCTCGGTTGGAGCGGCGCAAGGTCAACAGCTGGTGACGGCATGGTCCGGACAACCTGCCCGCGGCGGGGCGGAGCGTAGAGCCCACACCCGTCTTATATGCTACGGTAAGTAAGAATGGAGTGACACCCAATGCATCAGAAATTCGAAGCACTCACGGCGCTATACCTGGAAGATCTGCACGTTGGCCAACGCTTCACCTCCGGCTTGTACCATATGGAGGAGGATCGGATGAAGATGTTCGCCGCGGAGTTCGACCCGCAGCCGTTTCACCTTGACGAAGCTGCTGCCCAACGCAGCATTTTCCGCGGGCTCGCCGCCAGTGGTTGGCACACCGCGGCGGCAACGATGCGGCTTATGGTGGGGAGCCTGCCGTTCGCGAGCGGCATGATCGGCCTGGGTGGCGAAATTGCGTGGCCCAAGCCGACGCGTCCTGGCGATATGCTACGCGTGGATAGCGAGATCATCGAAATTGTGCCCTCGCGCTCCAAACCGAACCAGGGCGTTGTGATTGTGCGAAGCACTACGCTCAACCAAAACGGCGACCACCTGCAGGCGTTTACGGCGAAGATTCTCGTTTTCAAGCGCCCGGGTGATCCGAACAATACCGCTATGAAGCCAAGCGCTTCATAATTCGCCGTGGCGTCATTTTGAGCGCTCGCGCTGAAGCGAAAAATATCTTTTCGCTCTTTCCGGAAACTGCTAGAAGTGAAATGATTCGCTCATCAAAATTCCCGGAGGCAACACAATGAAGGCGATCCTTGTTCATGAATTCGGCGGCCCCGAAGTTCTAAAGCTCGAAGAAGTTCCCACTCCACGTCCCGCCGCTGGCCAAGTCCTTGTGCGAATCCATGCCGCAGGCGTGAACCCGTACGACACCTATATGCGCAACGGCGTTTATCCCGTCAAGCCGCCATTGCCCTACACCCCCGGCTCCGATGCCGCCGGAACTGTCGAAGCCGTCGGAGAAGGTGTGAACAAGGTGAAGCCAGGCGACCGCGTTTATACCGCGAAGACGCTGACCGGCGCGTATGCGGAATATGCGCTGACCCTCGAGAGCCAGGTGCATCCGCTACCGGCGAAAATCAACTACGCCCAGGGAGCAGGCGTTTGGGTGCCGTACGGCACCGCTTTCCACGCGTTGTATCATTCCACGAGAGCCCGCGCTGGCGAAACTATGCTGATTCATGGCGCCAGCGGCGGTGTGGGCATCGCTGCTGCCCAGATCGGTAGCGCTATGGGCCTGACCGTCCTTGGCACGGCCGGTTCCGAGAAAGGCCTCGAACTGGCCAAGCGGGAAGGCGCAGACCATGTCTTCAATCATACCAAGCCGGACTATCGGGAACAGATTATGAAAACGACCGGAGGGCAGGGTGTCGACCTCATTCTCGAAATGCTCGCCAACGTCAACCTCGGCCACGACCTGAAGCTGCTCGCCACAAACGGCCGCGTCATCGTGATCGGAAGCCGCGGCGATGTCACTATCTCGCCGCGCGACATCATGTCGCGCCGTGGCTCGATTCACGCATTTACGCTGTGGGGCATCACACCAGCCGAAGAAAAGGAGATTCACGCTGGGATCCTCGCCGGCCTGGAGAATGGCACGCAGAGGCCTGTCGTCGGGAAAGAACTCCCACTCGCAGAGGCTCCCCGCGCCCATAAAGAAGTCCTGGAGCCCGGCGCCTTCGGCAAAATCGTTCTAGTTCCATAGGCGGGCGAGAAATTTCCCTTGCCGGAACTGCAGCGGGGTCCGCTGCCTCAACTTGAGCTTGCCATTGTGCCGCAGAACTCTTGCGGGCAGAGAAACTGTGCAACACATTATAGGTGTGAGCCGTCTAAAGTGGGATTGCGGACGAATCGAATTTTTGATGGGCTGTTTGCGACACAGATCAGGGGGAGGCCAGGGGTCATGCAGCGCGTCGCTGGAATGTCTGTAGCAGGAATGATTCTGTGTTCGTCGGTATTTGCAAGGGCGCAGCAAACTTCGTCTTTGCCCACACAGGCGGGAAATCAAGCTGCTCCAAATCCCGCGCAGGATTGCAGCAGTGATTTTGACGCGGTGCGTGAGGCCATGCGCGCCGTGGAACGCGACCGGCGCGCCCTCGCGGCGCAAACAGATTCGAGTGGCGCACCACAGTTGAATGGAGCGGCTCCCCTGCCCGTTGAATTGCAGCAGGATTTAACGATTCTCGGACAAAAGGAGACGGAGTTAAATAAGTGCACGCTCGGGAACAACGGGTTGACAGTCCCGCAAGACCCATCAACCAACTGCTCCAACGAGCAGCTATTGAATTTCCAAATGACTCATGACGGCGAGCCCGAGCGCGAAGTTCCGATCTGGCACTTGCCGGGCAGCACGGCCTTTTTCTATGAGTCTGGAATGACCATCGACGCCGATGGTGCCCCGAACGCCTACCATCCTGACAATATAGGCCTCGATGATCTCTCGAATGCGGGGTCGCCGGGGAATTGGTATGGGTTGGCCAAGGATGCCGATGGAGAACCCTTCGTGCAGGGCCCAGACGATCCTTTCCCCGGCTATTACGTTTCCGCGACGGCGCTGGCCGATCGAACCAAGCCCGTGAACGATCCCACGCGCTACGTCGACGCGTCGAGGATTCCTTTTATTGTGCTGCCCGGCGCGATGGCGCGTCAGATTGGCGCGCGCCCAGGGGACTTCGCCGTCGTTTTCAATCAGCGAAACGGTATGAGTTCGTACGCGATCTTTGGTGACGTGGGACCCTCCGACAGGATTGGCGAAGGCTCGATGGCGCTGGCCGAAAATCTCGGAATCCGCTCCGATGCGCGCAACGGCGGTGCGAGGAGAGGCGTTGTGTTTCTCGTTTTCCCCGGATCTGGAAACGGGCGGCCCAGGCCGATCGAAGAGATTAATGCCGAATCGGAGAAATCGCTCCAGGACTGGGGTAGGACTTCTCAGTTAGCCGCATGCCCGGTCCAGCAGCCCGCGCGTCCGTCCGCGGGAAATCAGAATGCGAATTGAAACGCAGGGAAGGGCCGGGAGAAGCCCGTGAAGGGAAAATTATTGCGAGAGCATCTCACAAGCCTGCTTTCGGGCCGCGGCGCGCACCTCGATTGGAAAGCCGCGTTTGCCGGGATTCCTCCAAAGCTTCGCGGAGTCCGTCCCGACGGCATGCCGCATTCGTTGTGGGAATTGCTGGAACACATGCGAATCGCGCAATGGGACATTCTCGAATTCTCGCGTGATCCCAAACACGTGTCTCCGGATTGGCCCGCCGGGTACTGGCCAGAAACTCCGGAACCTCCGAGCGCGAAGGCGTGGGAGAAAAGCCTGAAATTGTTTGCGCGTGACTTGACGGCGATGCAGAAGCTGGCGGCGAATTCAAAGACAGATCTATTTGCGCGAATCCCGCATGGCACCGGACAAACAATTCTTCGCGAAGCTCTTCTCGTCGCCGATCACAACGCGTATCACCTCGGCCAGGTTGTTCTTGTTCGCAGGCTGCTCGGCGCGTGGAAGTCGGACTAGCTCCCCGGGCCCGCGCATGTCGGTTGTGATTCAGTTTGACTGTGCGAGTGCCCGTTCCGTCCCGCGTTTTCCTTCGCACGCTGGGAATTGCAGCAGGGTCGCCAGCAGCACCGTTCGAACCGGCACAAAAGCGTAGTCCGAACG
>WNFD01015793.1_pt1 | contig 20957 bp, 16 predicted proteins | sample 5400491 | NCBI WGS metagenome assembly WNFD01 (sample SAMN13153343, study PRJNA577476) | soil metagenome | isolation source: 120 cm saprolite under Douglas fir tree site 2 hole 2 replicate 2 | place: USA:California | collected 2015-04-18
GAGGGGTTTCTCGGCACGGAAAGGCTAAGCATTTGCATTGTATCGGCATGAGGTACTGCTGTCAATGGAGTAGGTAGGTTTTCAGTACGTATACCGTTTTTGCTTGACGTAGTAGATAAGCTGCCCTACAATAAGTTTTGTCACCTAATTGCAGCGAAAAATCGATCATATTTCGTGTGCTATTTTTGATCTCATTCTATTACCTCAGGGGGAACCTAGAAGCGTGAGCAGCTATTTTCTCTTTCCACTTTCTCCGGATGAACAGGTCTCTTCCATGTTAACGCATGAACAACGCATCTCCATCGGTTATCCCTCTCTGCTTTCCTCCACTTTACAGGTTGCTGATAGGATAGTATTAGTACAGAGCGCCAGGCAGCAGGTATTGCCCTATACACTCAAGATCGCAAGCATCAATCGGGCCGCACTCACAGCTGTTGTAGAAGTGGAGCAGGCTTATAATACTCCAATTTCATTGGAGCAAGCGTCACAGGTATTGCCAAAAAGCAAACAAGTATCGGGCGGAAATTTTTCTTATGTTCAGCTAAGTGATACGGAATATAAAGCGATGATTGGTTTCATGGGAGGAAAACGGATGGCGGAGCCGGATGTGCTGGCACATATCAAACGGTATATCACTGCCAGGGGGTACTATTTTGATGATGTGACGCTCTCTAACTATCATATCTGCCTCAAGACGCGTCCCCTCGTCATTCTCGCAGGATTATCAGGCACCGGCAAATCCAAGCTCTCGCAGCTTTATGCCGAAGCTCTGGGGCACACAGCACGTTATTTACGCGTAGCAGTCCGCCCCAACTGGAACGATGATCACTATTTGCTGGGGTATTTCGATACTATCACGCGGGAATATATCACAGAACCAGCGGTAGACTTCGTCCTGGATGCCGGGAGAGATCTAGATAACCTCTACTTCTTCTGCCTGGATGAAATGAACCTGGCCCATGTCGAATATTATTTCTCACAATTTTTAAGCGCCTTAGAGGAGGAACGGCCAGAAGATCGATGCATTTCACTTCTTAGTACAAGAACACAACAATTGTTACATAAGGGAGGAGAGGATGTTCCGGCGAAGCTGGCGATTCCTTCCAATCTGTTGTTTACCGGCACCATCAATGTGGATGAGACAACGCAGCCGCTCAGTGATAAGGTCATTGACCGGGCCAACACCATCGAATTTTTCGAGGTCGAGTTGGATAAAATACCAGCTCGCCAACCACTACCTGATCCCATCACGGTCTTAACTGCGACCTGGCAAAGCTATCAGGCTATACAGCCAGATACAAGCTATAGTAGCCAGGTTGTAGAGATAGGAAAGCTCTTAAACAAGATGAGTATGGGCCTGGGTTATCGTGTGCTGAGAGAAATAGAAATGTACCTGGCAAATAGTAAGGGATTACTTGATCCCCAGGTGGCCTTTGATTTGCAAGTCAAGCAGCGAATCCTGCCGCGCGTGCGAGGAACAGAGGCCATCGAGGAACCTTTGAACGATTTACTAACCTTTGTGCACCAGCATCATCTCTCACGCTCTGAACAACGGCTCGATGAAATGAAACACAGGTTGGGACGAGATGGTTACACCAGTTTCTGGCGTTAATGCAGAGGCCAGTACCTGGCTGACAATCAATGATGTTCCCCTGAGCTTTATACCGGGTGACGAGAACCTGGGAGCACACGCCAGGGAGAACGATGATAACCGCCTGCGCATCACTTCGCCAGGCCTGGACCGGCTGGAAATTCGCGTCGATGGTGAATTGCTCCAAACCGCATTCTATGGATACTGGCTCTGGCATCCCTTCGGACACGCAGGACTCTATCAGCTAGAAGTAAGCAGGCCGGGATATCAGGTGCAGGTCGCATATGTACGGGTGTTTCCTGAAAAGTTGACCCAGCAACGATATGAAGCGATGTTGACCGACCTGCATACCTTCGCTATGGATTTATTATTCCGTCTTACCTCTTCAGCAGGTGAGAAGGCGATTACTGAACCGGATCAAGAAAAACCAGCGCCTTTTCGTGAATACTACCAGGTGAAAGGCATCATCGACGCGCTGCAGGATGTCATGGAGCATATTCGGCGTAATCCTTACCGCGTGCTGCGCGAAGAGCGCGAGCAGCGATATGTACGAGAAATCCGCCAGTTTTCATCTGAAACCACACCAGTTCCAGGGGCGGTTATCAGACTTCCCGCATCAGTGGCGACAACGCGTACCACTGAGTATCTACCTGAAAAGTGGATAGCGCAGAGCACTATACTCACCTATGATGTGCATGAAAATCGCTTGTTGAAGCATTTCGTGCAGCGGCAACTCGTAACTAGATTGGCAATGCTTCGGAAGCGGGCCGAGAGTGAGATACGACGGCGCGAGCAGGCGCGCATCGTGAAGATTCGCAGTGGATGGAATGATGACGAAACGCCGGAGATCGAAAAACTCCATCTGGTGATCACCGATTGCCAGCAGATGATGCGGCGCTGTATTTCCTGGGCTGATGAAGCGTTCCTCAGCTCGGTGCAATCGGTCGTAGTATTTGGGAAGGCGACCCAGATATTAGTAAAGAATCCCTCGTACAGCCGTTTTTACCGTCTCTATCTGCGTTTTCAGCAACACTTACGCATCAGCCTGGACACGGAGCGATTTCTCACCATCCTTGCATTGCGTAAAATATGGGACCTCTACGAATTCTGGAGTGTCTTTCAAGTCACGCGGATAGTGATAGAGCAGTTGGAGCAGGTCGGCTACGTGATTACGTCAAATAGCGTATTTTATGAGCTAGAGCGAAATTACTTTCAGTTTGACGTACGTAGAAACGTCTCTAGTATTGTCCTGACAAAAGGGGAGACACGAGTCGAGATAAAATATGAGCCAGTTTATCCCAATCATAAGACGCTTAAGAATATTTCTGGGCTGGCCGCGCGGCTGCATAGCGATAATCCGTTCACTCCAGATATGGCGATAGAAGTATATGAGCGAGGGCAGCCAAGGCATGTAGCAATTTTTGACGCAAAATACCGGTGGCATCATGGGAAGGATGGAATCTATCATCCTAAAGATGAAGACCTTGATAAAATGCGCAGATATCGCGACCTTATTCAATACAAGGTCTACGATAGGAAGACAAGACGGGAGCGCTGGCAGCAGATAGTATCCAGCGCGTATGTTCTCTACCCTGGTGAGAGGCTGGATCGTGATCCGGGAAAGGCGATTGGCGCCCTGCCCATGACACCGGAGATGACGGTACGCCAGCGCGAATCGGTGGCTCAGGCAGTCGTTGATATCTTACGGTTGGCGCGGCTTCTCTAGTACCTGATTTGGGCGGGAAATGCTCCGTCGAGCCCCTCTCTTTTCGGGAAAGAAATCCCGACTTTTTGGACAAATTTTCACCCGCGCACGGGATGATTTTGTCCACATACGAGGTAAAATTGGAACTGCATTCCTCGCTTGTACGCGATGAGCAGGCTGGACTGGAAAAGGAAGCTCCGGATAGTCCTGGTATGATCACATCATGAAACAAGCAATAGAGCGACTTATCCCCTATTTGTTTACAAATGTGACATTCTCTTCCTCGAAAATGTGAGAACAAGCAGCAATCTTCTCATCTTTTTCCAGCAAGCCTCTCTCGGCCTGCTGCCCGACGATCTCCTGCGTTTGCCTGCTCTGGACGTGAGTCAAGGGGAGCGCGAGAGCCATGTCGTCCACGCTGCGCAGGCTCTCGTTGCGCCCACGTTCCAGAGCCCCGGCGCCTGGATCAGGGCGCCTTTAAAAACTGCCCATGTATGCCGACCATCTGTATATACCCTTGCGGTGACACGGTGAGCACCACCACCGCCTTGTTGATAGCATTGCCATCAGGTCCGAAGGCGATCTGGCCGCTGGCCCCCTGAATAGCGCGTGGCCCCGTGATCATGCTCAGAGCCTGGCGCAGGTCGCTCGGGGTGATGCGCCCGGGCGTCCTCTGGAAGACCAGCTTACTTGCCTCCAGCAACACGACCACGGCGTCATAGGAAAGGATGGCGTCCCCATTGGGGCGGCTGAAGCCGTACGAGGCCGAAGCGTGCTGGTGAAAGGGATCAAAGGCGCCTGCATATTCGCCGAAGAAGGCAGGCTCCTGTTGCCCTAGGCCCTGTGCCGCCCACTCGTCAGGGTAGGCGAAAGCAGTGAAGCGTAACCTGTTAAAGTTGACGCGCGCCGCCTGGGCGTAGCTATGCACCTCGTACAGCCCGTCGCCGCCCATCACGAGGAGGTTGGCGAAGGGCCCAGAAACTGGGAGGTCGACCAGCAGCGTGCTCGCATCTGCGGCCATCCCGGCGAAGTAGATGATATCCGGATTGTGTGCCAGCGCATCTTGCAATGCCGCGGGGATCGTTTCGGGCTTCCCTACGGTGTAGGTTTCTGTTGCCACGATGCTGTTGCCATCGGCCAGGAACTTCGCCCTGAAGGCCTCGCCGATGCTCGCGCTGTAGGCCTCGGACGGATCGAGGAAGAGCGCGACGGCGTGCGCATGCAGCGTGCGCTCGACGTACTCAGCGCCCGCATAGGCTTGCGCTGTATCCGGCGGCACAGTGCGAAAAAAGTACGGCGAGATCCCGGAGAGCAGGACGCTCGACGCCATCTGCGAGACGATGGGGATGTGCGCGTCCGTCAGGGTCTTGACGACATCGATGGTGCGCGAAGAGTAGGGCCAGCCCATCACTCCGACGATGGTTTTATCGCGGCTTGCTGCCTGCACGATCTGCCGCGCCACCGGAAACGCATATTCGCTCTGATTGCCCGTGCTGGCAATCAGCAGGCGCACCAGGACGCCGCCTGGCAACTTGAAGCCATAGTTGTATTCCTGCTGCGCAATGTAGGCCCCTTGCAGGTCATCTCGGCCCAGGCCAACGTAGGTGCCTGAGTCCATCGTCCCCACCACCAGCGTAATATAGGGGCGACCGGTATCCAGGACCCGTTGGTCCTCCAGATAGATCAGCGGTTCAGGGTCGCTGGTATCCTCCTGCGCCGCCGTATGCCACAGCGTTTCGGCGCGGCCGATATCGCCCGCCCTGAAGTCCTGCGACGCCTGCACCTTGAGCTGCCGGTCGACGCGGTCTACTTCCGTGTCGAAGGCGAAGTTGCCATCGCTGAGGCCGATGTACTCTCCATCGGGGGCGCGGGTTACCCCGATACCTAACCCCTGTGATGGTGGCGCAGGCGGAACACGCCGTTCAGAAATGCCCTGGGCGGCGAGCCCTCCTATGACCAGCAGCAGGGAGAGGGCTACCATGGCTACCCACGCTCCCCTGCTTCTGAATGGCGAACCCAGCGCTCCTCTCCAACGCCACGCGCGGCGAGCGGTGAAATGAGCGGGCGCGAAGGTCTTGCCACCCTCCGGGAAGGCGGGTCCGGCTCTGGTTTCTAGCGCGACCGCATTGAGCGGGAGAGGAGCTGCTCCCTGCGACTCCTGCGCCGCCCCTCTGTGGGCAGCCACTAACAACGCCTCGACATCGCGCTTCATATCGAAGGCGTGCTGATAGCGCAAAGCGGGATCATACGTCAGGGCTCGCGCCAGGAGGCGATCCGTCTCGACGGAAACCTGTGGGTTGAGCACCTGGACGGGGGGATAGATGTGGGGTGGGTAGGTGCCGGGGTCGCTGCCCGAGAGCATGCGGTGCATGGTGGCTGCCAGGCTATACAGGTCGGCCCGCGTATCAGCCTCACCTTGCACCCGTTCGGGAGAGGCGTATCCCAGGGCGCTGGAGCCCGGCACGTGTGCCTTCTCCTGTTGCCCGTCCTCAGATACGGGATCGGCAAAGCCGATGAGGTGGACTCTGCTGCTCCTGGCGTCAATGACAATGTTGGCCGGACTGATATCGCCATGCACCACCGGCGTGGATTGTTGCTCCAGGTCTTCCAGCTGTCCCAGGAGCTGCGCGGCGATAGCCAGCACGGCCTGCTCCTCCATAGGCGCGTCCAGGCGCTCCAGGTAGTCCTCCAGGCTCTCGCCTTCAACGTATCCCTGGACCACGAAGCGCTGCTTGCCCTGGGGAGCGGGCGCAGCTACCGGTAAGGCGCTGTCGGTCGATCGGGTGGAATCAAAGGAGTGGGCGGGCACGCCTGCGCTGGCGGTGCGGCGAATAACGGAGGTTGTTGCTCTGAGCTGTCCCCGGCTGAGCGCATGCTCGAGTTCCTCCTGGGATGCAAAGGCGTGCAGCCTGTGTTGCTGCGCCCACGACCGCAGCTTGTCATTCGCCGGAATGACGAAGAGGATGGGGATGTCTAACTCCCGTTTGAGGCGTGTGAGCGTGCGGAAGTCCTCGGGGCGCTGCAATGCTGGCACCGGGCCTTCTGGTAGGACCAGCAGGACCGGTTGCTTGCTGTCGGCGATACGCGCGCGAATGTCTGCCTCAAGCTCGCTGCCCGTTGTCCCGGGTGTGAGGCGGAGCATGTGCATAGTGATAGGGGACGTACCATTCAATTGTGTAACCATTGAGCTGTATGCGGCGCTGCGCTTGTTCCCTTGAGAGGTTTAAGTCAGACGTCGCCCTCCTTTCAAGTGCTGATAACATAAGCAAGAAACCTATACGTTCAGGCTCTCCCGCTCCCCCTCTCACCGGACAGAGCACAGAGGAGGAAGGAGAGAGCGCGGCGGGCGAAGACGCGCCCGCTCATGGGACAGACAGCCGACCCGTCAAAAACAACCATATGACGTAGGCCAGGTGCCACACAGTCAGGATGCATGCCAGTCCTGCCAGCGCGATGTGGCATCGTCTCCAGCAGGCGCGCAGGGAACGGTAGAACGCCACCCTGCGCAGGGCGCTGGCATCACCCTCCGGGCGCGCGGGGTCTCTTAGCTGCCTGGTCGGGCCGAGGAGGGGGGCAAGGTTCACTGGCGGTGCCATGCGGGCGAGGACATCTGCCTCCCCTGCCAGCGCACGGTTCACCTCCATGGCAGCCAGACGTGGCAGCAGGTGGTCCAGTACCCGGCCAAGGTAGCCGCTGCCCACCAGCGCCAGCAGGCTGAGCCCCGCATACGTCCCGGAGAGATGGGGATCCAGGTGGCCGAATGAGTGCAGCGCGAGCAGCGCGAGAGCGAGGACGCCGTAGCTGTAATGCCACTCGAGAAGCGTGTGGAGGTGGCCTAAGCGGGAAACCCGGCGGGCGCGACGCTGCGCCCGGTACCCGCAGAGCGCGCACAGGAAACATCCCGTGCCCGCCAGCGCATAGCCGAGTCCGAGCAGGCTGGCGGGCACGGCAGGCAGCCCCGCTCGCAGGTACAAGACGTACGTCGCCACGGCCAGGCTTACCACACCTGCCGTTGCCCCCAGGCGGCCCCGGTCGCTGGGCCACGAGAGGGAAAACCACGGATACCCCGTTTCACCTCTCGTTGGAGCACCGGGCGGGAGATGCTCTTGCGGCAGCCGTTCCCGGACACTTCCTGTCCGCGTCGGGGGCGGCCGCCACGCTGCCCTGTTGTGTTCTCGGCCAACACGATGTGCGCCATTGCGCCTGCGCGGCTTGTGATAGATGTGCATGGATCTCCCTCCTTATTGCAGCAGGCGTGCTTTCAGTAGCAACATCATGGTATCGCGGTGCAGTCCCACCGGACAGACATCAGGCGCTGAGCAGGCCCCGCACTGGTAGCAGGTACGCGCAAAGTGTGCCACGGACCCCGAAATGGGTTCACGGAGCGTTTCTGCATTCAATCGCACAACCGTGATGGGTTCTACAAGGGCGGGGCAGACAAACAAGCACTCATTACAGCCGATGCACGCCTCCAGCTCCTCTGCGATCAACGCTACCAGCGTGCGCCCGCCGACAGGAGTGTGGTTCATACGCTCCCTCCCCTCCAGGCCAGCGCGCCTGTCGTGCGGACTCCCTTGCGGGTGAGCAGGCCGCACCTCGTCACAGAACGCCCGGAGTCGATCAGCTCCTTGATGAACAGGCCATCTTCTGGCTGATCCCGCCTAAGTGAGAGATAGCCAACCAGCCGATCACCGACGACGACCATCCTCCTGTAGTTGTTCTCGGTGTCCTCCGTGATGACCTCTGACCCCTCCATCGCGCCCAGGGGAGCCCCGGCGGTCAGCACGTTGAGCTCTCCGATCTGTGTTGCGTGCCAGCGCGCCCCGAAGGGCGATGGTCCCGCGTACGCCTTGCTTGCCAGCATCGCATGGGCAGCGTAGCGACCCTGTGAAACGGCGGCGTGCCACTGAGCGCGCGGCGCATACCCTCCCTGTTGCGGGTCCCAGAGCGCGGCGGCGTCTCCCGAGCAGTAAATATCGGTGGCGCTCGTGCGCAATCCGTATTGCACGACGAAGCCCCGCTCGCAGCGCAGCGGGGGATTGCAGTGTGCGGCGAGGTCTGTGGCCGGGACGGTTCCCGTACACGCCAGCACGAGCTGGCAGCGAATCGCCTCGCCTCTCGTCGTGATCACCCCGGCCACCGTGCCGATGTGGCCATGGATCTGCGCCACCTCTGTCGCCAGGTACACCGAGACCCGCGCCCTGTACGCCTGCTCCAGCACGAGTTCGAAGGCACGGGGGTCAAGCATGTGAGACATGCCCGCCTGTCCTCGAATGAGCCAGTGGACGCGCAGGTGTTGCCAGCGTGCCAGGCTGAGAGCCGTTTCGGCGGCGTGCCACCCGCCGCCGATGACCACCACTTCCTGCGCCTCGGGCAGGCGGCGGCGCAGGTCGAGGTAATCGCGCATGCGGTGGAGCACGAGCACCCCATCGCAATCTCGGCCCGGCAGGTCAACTGGGAGTCCGACGGGAGCGCTCCCCGTGGCTAGCAGCAGGGAGGTGTAGCCGATCTGGAACCCGCCGGCGAGGGAAAGGCTGTGGCGCTCTGCGTCGATTGCCGTCACGTGCCCGCGGACGGCCTGAAGCTGCTGCGCCTGTTCCACCCCCTCTGGAAAGGCCAGCAGGTGCTCGCGGCTGAGTTTCCCGATCGCAAACTGCTTGAGCGCCGGGGCGTTGATCGTCGAGTGGTTCTGCTCCGTCACAATCAGGATCTTCTTCCTGGGAGCGAGGCGGCGCGCTTCCACGGCAGACGTCACGGTACAGCCGTCGTTCCCCTGGTGTGTTCGCGTCTCCTCAGCTCCGCGCTCTCAATCCCCCTGCTGCCCCTTGCTGCATGACTCTGCGTGGAGTGAGCCCTTGTGGTCGCCATAATTGCGGCAGGCAGCCCCGCGCTTTTTAAGCGGGGAGGAATGCCGCCCTCCTTCCTGGTACCTATAGCCGTTCTGTCGATACATAGCTCTACAATAACGATAACTAATGCCTTGAATACGCCCGCTCGCCGTAGCAAGGTCGAAGGAGCCGGAGGCGCGCACGAGCGCCCGTGCCGTATGGATGCCCTGGTATATTTGCTTCGCAGCACAACTGCGCGGGCCAGGTCGCCGGGTGGGAAGCCTTTGACGCGCTTGCGCAGTTGCCAGTGGCGAGATTGGCATGCGAGATCAGCACATCACAGCGCGCACGTTTCCTCCGCTGATGTTCAGGATGGTCGCGGTGCAAAAGCTGGCCGTTGAAAGATAGAGCACGGCCTCCGCTACTTCCTCCGGCTCGCCCAGCCTGGCCAGCGGCACCCCTCTCTGCGTGAGTTCCATCCGCTCCGCGCTCCTGACATCGGTGCCGAACTCCCGCGCACGCTGCTCCATCAGGACCTCGACCAGGGGTGTCCTGGTCATGCCGGGCGCAACCACATTCACGCGGATGCCATCGGAGGCCAGCTCCCGCGCGAGCATTTTTGCGAAGCAGTGAGTAGCCACCTTGGCCTGCGCGTAGGGGCCAAGACCCGCATCCGGCTGCAGCGCCTGGTCGGAACCGGTGAAGACAATGCAACCCCCACCCCGCTGCTTCATCAGCGGCACCGCCACGCGGCAGGCGTATACATGCGTGAAGAAGTTGATGGCAAAAGCTTCCTGCCACTGCTCGCCGGACAGCGTCTCGAATGGGCCCGCAATGAGCGCACCGACGTTTGGCACCAGGATGTCGATGGCGCCCTCATACGGGACGAGGGCAGCCAGCATGCCCTCCCGCACGCCTTGTTCGTTGCGAAGGTCGGCCACCGCCGTGTTGACAACCGTTCCTGTGGTGCGCAGCGCTGCCGCGAGCTCCTCCAGGCCAGCCGCGTTGAGGTCGATGAGCGCCAGACGTGCTCCCTCGCGTGCGAAGGCTTCCGCAATGGCCCGTCCAATGCCACCAGCCGCGCCGGTGATGCAGACCACTTTGCGCCGCAGATCCGTTCTCATGGTCTCTCTCCCTCCTCTCCTTCGCGGCAGACGAGGATCGACAGGAGCACGAGCGGCTCCACGCTGGAGCGGTTGACGATGGCGCGCGGCAGACCGCGCGGGATCAGCACGTTCAGCCCATACTCCCAGGAGTAGAAGCGCTCTTCTGCCACCGTTATGGCGGCGTTTCCTGCCAGGACAAACAGGTTCTCGTCGTGCGCCTCCTCGCAATAGTCATGGACGCGGCCACCAGGAGAGATTTCTACCAGCGCCAGTCGCCCCCATGGGGCGGAAAAATGCTGGGATAGATCGACTGAGGCGACCCGCAGCCGGATGTTGCGCGTCGCAACGCTCGCCGGGTGGAAGGCGTCAGACTCCTCCAGCAGAAACGGCAGCGAGGAAATCTCTGCCGGTTGGTAGATGATTTCATCGCGCGGGGGCACGAGTTCTACCACGAGAAAGGCGAGTTCTTCGTGAAAAGATACGTTGCGCACGCTGTGCCGTGTCCCGCGCGGGGCCATGGCCAGGAACCCCGGCGCAACGGGGCTGGAGGTGCCGTTGGTCGTCAGTATCCCCGTTCCGCGGTGAATGTAGTAGAGTTCGTCCGTGTTCTGGATGTGCTCCCCGACCGACGACTCCTGCCCATCTGTGACTGGCGGTATCGCTACATACTCGACACTGTTCCAGGGGTACCCAAGATGCGCGGGAATGGCAAGGGCTTTGTTGAATACGATGCCCGCGCCACCCAACTGGTCATAGGTTTGAATCGGGCTGCCCGTTTCAGCAACGGAGAGTCCGGTGAGTCGATGGCATTCCATCTTGCTTGTTCCTTCCTTTCTGGTCTTGCCTGTCCAGGGCTGATGCTGCTTCCAGCTATCACGCCTTGAGAGCCGCGAGCGCAGTTCGCAGTTCCGTTTCCGAGACATATGTGAGTGGCAGGCCAGGCCGCTCTTCGACCGGCTGTCCAAGGCGCCGCAAGAGCACCATGACATGGTGGCCCTCGCGACGTGGGAGGTAGCCAATTTTGTTGTCGTCGCGGATCACCCTGATGAGCGCGTCGAGGTCTACCGTCTGTGGAAGTGTCGTCGGCGCCCCGTTGCGCAGGAGCAGGGAGTAGTGCTGGCTCACTTCCACGTCGCCGAGCCACCCGCGCGCATGGGAAATATGCGCCTCAACCAGCAGCCCCAGAGCAATGGCGAGGCCGTGTTTCATCCCCACCAGCGATTCCAGGGCGTGGCCGACCGTATGCCCCGCTTCCAATACCAGCGCGGCTCCCTGTTCATGGGCATCCTGGCGCATGACGGTTTGTTTTGCTTCAAAGCACCAGGTAAACACCCGCGCAAACTGTTTCAGGGAGTACTGCGCCTGCGGGTTGAGCAGGGCTGCGACCTCCGCATAGAGATGCGGATGGATCGCGACCACATTTTTGACGAGTTCGCACAGCCCCGAGCGGATCTCGTCCTGCTCCAGGCTCTGCCAGAAGGCGAGGAAGACCAGCGCCAGCTCGGGGGCCTTGAACGTGCCCACGAGATTCTTGATGAGCCGATCGAGAGCAGGCTCGCCATTGACGCCTTGCTTGCAGGAGAGGATGCTATCCGTTGCAGCGAGCAGGGTCGTCGGGATGTGGACAAGCCTTATTCCTCTCACCAGTAAACTGGCGGCCAGGCCCGTGATATTGCCGACGAGGCCCCCGCCTATGGCGATGAAGCATGAGGCGTGCGTGCCGCCGCCATGCGCACGAGCCTGGTAGAGGACGGAGAGCGCTGTCTTCATCAGCTTGGCTTTCTCGGAAGGGCGGAGTGGGACGAGCAGGCAGGGAACGCCCAACTCGCACACCTGCTGGTAGACCGGCTCGACCAATTCCGGCGGCAGGCCAGCATCGACGACCAGGGTGAAGTGGTCGGCGTGCAGGGCGGTGAGCCTCTGCCTGAACTCCGCCCAATCTGGGTGAGCGCGCACATAAATGGGATACTCGTAAGCCACGTGAGGAAGAGCTCCCTCCTTTGTCTCAAGGCGGAACGTATAGGTTTGTCGGCTTTCAACCATGCTTTGCATACGGACTGTTCCCTTTCCTGCTAGCTGGATACACCGCATCAGGTCTCCTGTATAGAGACCAGCACTTTCCCCAGAACCTCGTGCTGGGCAAGCGGCTCGAGTCCATCTGGGACGAGCGTATCCAGCGGGATGATGCGATCGGTGATCTGGGTCGCGAGGTCGGTCTGGGAGAGCAGCGCCAGCGCCAGCGGCAGATCGGCTTCGCAGACCATGCCGTTGGTCGTGACGATGGTCACTTCACGAGGCACAACCCGGCCGAGGGGGAGGGACACAGGCTCAGCAGGGATGCCTACCTGCAGGAGCGTGCCGCCCTTGCGTACCGCCGAAAGCGCCTGGCATACTGCCACGGAAGAACCGGAGGCCTCGATAGCCAAATCGACACCCCGGCCTGCCGTCAGGTTCCAGATTGCTGTCTCTGTGAACTGATCGGCTTTGATGAACGTGAAAGAAGATGCGCCCAAGCGCTCGGCCAGATGTCGCTTGCGTTCGTCCACGTCCACGACGATGAGTGAAAGATCGCCCTGTGTCCAGTCCAGCAGCGCAGCCAGAAGAAAGCCGCCGATGCCGCCGACGCCGAAGAGCGCGACGCTCTGACCGGGTGCAATGCTGCTGCGACCGATGGCGTGGATCGCAACCGCGCACGGTTGCGCAAGCGCTGCGGCTTCATTGCTGCAGGCCTCTGGCACAGCCACGCACATCCTGGCCGGCACCTTCACCCGCTCAGCCAGGCCCCCGTGGGTGTGGATGCCATAGAGCACAGAGCGCTCGCAGATATTGGTGCGCCCGGCCAGGCAGGGCGGACACGTGCCGCACCACATCCCCGCGCCCGGCACCACCCGCTGCCCGGCACTAAGGCCGGTCACGGCAGCCCCGACCGCCTGGACGATGCCAACGAACTCATGGCCCAGGACGACCGGCCCCTGGTGCTCACTCACTGGATGGGCGTGGTGAAGCGGTATCATCTTTGGTCCCGCCACAAACTCGGTCACATCGGTTCCGCACAGCGATCCCACGAGCGGGGCAAGGAGCGCTTCGTCTGGCCCGAGCGGGCCAGGTTCGGGCACCTCCTCGATGCGCACATCGAGCAGGCCGTTATAGACGGCTGCTTTCATGCTGTTTTTTTCTCCTTTCTCTCTGTACAGTCGTGCCGCTATAGAGCAAGGCTCGAGCAAGCCATCGCTCGGCGACTGCGTAGCGGTCAATGAACAATGCCGCGCCGCTAAACGCAGCATCATCGCGTCCGCGCAGGGCTTTCGCTCTCCTTCCTGCGCACCGTCTTGTTGGTCTCCTCCTGCTTTACTGCTTGCTGGGTGAAGGCCGGTGCGAGCGCCGCAAACATCCCCGTTGTTCCCCGTCCGGACGCCACCTGGAGCTGGTACATCTGGCGGACGAGCGCCCGGTCGCACCGGCGCAGCCAGTCGCGGATCTCGTCGCGGAAGGAGGCCAGCGCTTCCGGTGAGGGCGGCGTGTACGCCGCGCAGGCCGCAACAAACTGGTCCATCCGGTAGTTGAGCTGCAGGCTTTGCAGCTCCCACCCGGCGCCAAGCACTGGCATGTCCACCAGCCAGGCCAGCAGGGCGAGATAGCGTTGTATGATCGCGCTCCACGGGTCAGGCGCCGCGCGCTGCAAGAGGTCTCGAGCGTCAGGGGCATGTGCGCCATTCGTCTTCTCAGCCCTTTGGCTCTCCTCGATGAGGCACATCCCTCGTGTCTGCCCGAGCAGCAGCTGGCAAAACAGCGGCCAGATGCGCCGGTCAAAGGTCTCCCGGAAGAAGACCTCGTCTGCGAGGAGATCACCCGCCTCTCCTTGAACGGGGGAAGGTGGCGGTGGAAGAAGTAGGGGTAGGCCACCGGCGTGCTGCAGGCGTTGGATGATGGCGGCGCCTCTGCCTTGTGAAAACGCGCCGACGGTCACGATCGATGGCAGCGTGGCAGCGGGCAGCGAGACACGTGAGCGACTCGCCAGGGCCTGCGCCAGGTAGGCGTCGGGGTTCTGCGCTCGCAACCGCAGCAGGTCGCCTGCGGCCCTGGTTCGGGTGACGGTGGGGCCGACAAACAGCGCCGCGCTGAGAGCAACCACCCCAATCAGGGCCATCACGCCAAAAGAAAACGCGAAGTTCCCCTGGTACCCCAGCAGCGCACCGATCAGGGGAGGCCCGAAGGCCGATGCCGGGGCCGACATGACGGAGACCACTCCCTGAGCAGTTCCAGGCCCCAGGGCGCTCTCCGTGCCGATGTGTCCTGCCTCGTCGAACACGGCGGCGTAGGGGAACGTTGTCCCACATGCGAACAGGGCCAGCCCCCACCCGGTCACGAGCGGAGCGTGTAGAGGAAGCGCGAGCATGGTCACACCAACGCAGGCCAGGACAGCCCCGGTACGCATCAAAGCGCTATGGGTAAAGACCTTGCGCGAGAGCAGCATGCCGCCCAGGGGGCGAAAGATCATGCCCGCGAGGAGTCCCATGGCTCCGAGCATGGCCGCCTGCGCCAGCGGCAGCCCGTAGGACAGAGCGAAATAGACCGCGAGCCAGGGGGCAAGCGCTTGCCCCAGCCCCAGCGTTCCCAGGTGAACGAGTCCGATTGTCCAGAGGCAGGGGGAACGAAATGCCGCTGCAATACGCCGGGACGTTGAGGCGGCTGGTATAGGTGCCTCGCCGCTCAGAGCGAGCAGGCAGAGGACGCTTGCCCCCAGTCCAAGCGCACCCCAGGCCGTAAAAGTTCCCCGCCAGCCGAAGAGATCCAGCAGCGCGGGGGTCGCAAACAGCCCGAGCCCCGCGCCGACCTGCATCGCTCCTCCAAAGAGGCCCTGGCCGAACGCCGCGTATTTTCCCCGGCGTGCCGCCTGCGAGCCGGCAACGATGGCTGCCCCAGCGCCCAGCCCGATCACAAACCGACATAACACCATCCAGGCCAGGTTAGGGATCACCGGCAAGAGGCATCCTCCCATCTCGACCAGCAGCAGGGCCCCGAAGAGCACACGGCGCGGCCCGTAACGGTCCGCAAGCCATCCCCCTGGAAGATAGGAAAGGCCGATCCCGACATAGAGCAGGGTGGAGAGGAGACCGGTCGCACCGCTTGTGATGTGTAGCTCGCGCTGCAGCAGCGGGATAAGCGGGCCATAGTTGGTAAAATTCGCTGAAATTGCCACCGCTGCCAGCGCCAGCGTGCTCAAGCGCACGGTGGTGCGCAGGAGTTCCGTAGACCTGCTTTCCCGGTTGATGTCTGTTAGCGAAATGATCATTGTTCTCTCTTTTCTCTTCTCGCCTGCCGCTCGCGTACGTCCCTGAACCCCTACCGGCTCGCCTGCGCTGGCCAACCTTCCCATAGCGAAACCGCTTCTCCCGTCACAACCTGCGTCGCAAAGTCTGCCAGGACCGACCAGTCTTCATGCGAGCGCCCGCCCGCCTGCGCGGCCAGCAGATGCCCATGGACGATCTGGGCATATGGCAGGGGCGCATCGACTCGCTCCGCCGCCTGGAGGATCAGCTCCACATCCTTCAGCCCCATGGCCACGGGGAAGCGCGCGTCGCTGTAGTCCTGGGTCCCGATCATGCTGCCGTAGCCCTCGTAGACCGCTCCCTTGAACAGGGGGGATTCAACCAGCATGCGCAGGAACTGCTCCCGGTTCGCGCCATATTGTTCGACCAGCGCCGCCGCTTCACCCATGGCCTCGATCGCCGCGGCGATGAGGAAGTTGTATCCAAGTTTGACGACATTGGCGACCTCCACGCGCTCTCCCAGATCATAGATGTTCGTGCCAAGGGACCCGAGGAGCGGGAGCACGCGCGCTTTGGCCGCGCGGTTTCCAGAGAGGAAAATCGAGAGCTGGGCGGCACGAGCGGCCTCCGGCCGTCCCAGCACGGTTGCGGCCAGGTAGTGACTCCCCTGCTGCTCGTACAGTTCGGCAAATTGCGCTGACACCTCCGGTGAGACCGTGCTCAGCGAGAGGTGAATTCCTCCCGCACCAATCCGTCTCAGGATGCCGCCCTCTCCCAGGGCCACCTGTAGGAGCGCCTTATCGTCGGGCACCATGGTGAGCACGATGCCCCCCGGTTCGGTGACATCTCCAAGCCCAAATGCCTGGTATGCGCCCTGCGCGACGAGCGGAGCCATGCGCTCCTCTCGGAGGTCGAATACCCGCATTGCAAAACCCGCTTGCAAGAGATTGAGCGCCATGGGCTGGCCCATCTGACCCAGCCCCACGAATCCGATGCTTTCTGGCATAGCTGTTTCCTTCCATAGTATTTATCAAGATTGCACGTACAACGGACCTCACGTATCGGCGTAGACGACAATACCCCGTCCGGTTTCCGGGACGAAGATGTGGTTGGTGAGCGGATCGACGGTCACGCTGTGGGCCTTCTTCACGGTGGCTACATTCTCGAGCCAGGCGCCCGTAGTGGCATCGACAACCGAGAGCGCCGGGCCTGTGGGATTGGTGAAGGCGGCCAGGTAATAGCGCTGGTCGCCCCGGTCGTACCAGACCTCGTCGCACCCGCTCGTCTGCAGAATCGTTGTGACCACCCGGCCCGTCGAGGCGCTGACGATCACGGGATAGCCCGAGCAACCCAGGAGCAGTTCCTGGTTGCTGGGATCGAGCGCGATCCCGCTCGGGTTGCAGGCGGGGAGCGGGTATTCCCTGACGAGCTGCTGCGTCACCGGGTCAACGACCGCGACGGCTCCACCCGGGTGCTGCTTATTCGCAGGCACGGAGAGGTAGAACAGATGGGTCTCGGCGTCGAACACCGGGGCCTCCAGGCCGCCACTGGCACCCTCGAAGACCAGCTTGCCCACGATGGCGCGTTTTGTAACGGAGATGAACGTGGCGAAGGGGACGGCATCCGAGCCGTTGGTCACGACCAGGATTTGATCCTGTGGATCGTAGGCCATTTCATCGGCCCGCTTTGCGCCGCCCGTATACAGCGTGGCAACAATCGTGCGCGAGAACAGATCGATGACCTTGACCGTGCTATCGCCGTCGGACGCCCACAGCTGGCCAAGGTCGTCCACCAGGACGCCCCCGGGCCCCTGCGTCTCGCGACTGCCGTGGAATCCGCGAAAGCCGCCAATCTGCCCGATGAGCGTGTTGGTGCGCGTGTCGATCATGTCCACGCTGGCGTTGCTCGCATCGGCCAGGTAATAGACCTGGTTCTGGTCATCGACGAAACTGATATCGAATGCCCACAGGCCCCGTGGGGGGATGCCTGGCCCGGTAATGAGGGCGACCTGCCGCAGGCGATGCGGCCCATCCTGCGCTTGCGCCAGGTGCTTGCTTACAACATAGGTCACAGACATGGCGATGACGGCCAGCGCCAGCAAGATTGTCAGGGACCAGGTAAGCCTGGTTTTCGTACTCGTTCTCACATTCTTCCTCCTTCTAACGGAACTCCTGCGAACGTCCATACGCTCCGGAATCGGAGCGGAAAGAGTCTGCGAAGTGGAGCGCTCTTGCCCGACCTGCTACCGCTCTGCAGCGTACGTATGCCCGTGCACACGTTCGACCTGATCAAGGCCAGGTGCGTGGATTTCTCGCTGTGTCACGTTTGCAAATCTCCTATCTAACAACAGCGTTGATCCCAGGGACAGAGAGGGGTGGAGCAAACCGCCGTGCCGCTCTCCGGCTTGCAGAGAGAGCTTCAGAGATGCCAGGCGTACTCACGCACCTCCCAGTCAGTCACTGCAGCTTGGAAGCGTTGCAGCTCTGACTCTTTGACGGCGCAAAATGCCTCCACCAGCGCCTGACCAAGCGCCTCAAAGAGGTAGCCGTCCGCACGTAGCGCGGCCAAACTCGCATCGAGGCTGCGTGGGAGCGCCCCTACCTGTGGGATCGCGCCCGACACGTCTCCGTACACCGGTGGCGGGGGGTCGAGCTTGCGCTGGATACCGTCCAGCCCTGCCACCAGGACTGCTGCCATAGCCAGGTAGGGGTTGGCCGAAGCGTCTGCGCCGCGGATCTCCAGTCTCGTCTGCGTTCCCCGCCCTGGTGGTACGCGGACAAACACGGTGCGGTTATCAAAGCCCCAGGTAGCTGCGAGCGGCACGAAACTGTTGGGAACCAGGCGCTTGTATGCGTTGATGGTCGGGGCCAGGATGGCCATTAATGCCGGAGCATGGTCAAGTACCCCGGCTAGAAAGAACTGCGCGAGCAGGCTGATTCCCTCTTCCGCGTCGGGCTGGTCGAAGGCGTTCCTCTCCTGCTCGTCGGTCAGGCTCACATGCAAGTGGAGGCCTGAGCCGGCCTCATGCGCGAGCGGCTTTCCCATGAAGGTCGCCAGCAGTCCGCCACGGGCTGCGACCTCTTTTACCATTGTCCTGAAGCGGAAGGCCCGGTCTGCGGCAGCGAGGGCCTCGCCGTGCAGGAGGTTGATCTCGAACTGGCCAGGGCTGAACTCGGCGCTTGAAGCAAGCGCTTGCAATTCCATGTCCCCTGCTGCCTCCAAGAGCGTACGCACCACGCCCGCAGGGTCACTCAGGTGCCCGATGGTGTAGACCATGGCGGGCCGGTTAACGTAGGGCTGCAAGCCCTCCCCCTCATCGCGCCATAGCAGGAAGAACTCCACTTCGGGCCCCACGACCGGCACCATCCCCATATCCCGGTAGCGGGCGACAACCCGCTCGAGCAGGGCACGCGGCGAGTACTTGTGCGCCGGGCTGTCCTCGGCGACATCGCCGAGGCACCAGGCGGTGTCCTTCTCCCAGGAGAGCCTGGTGAGCGTCTCCATTCTCGCAACGACCTGCATATCGGGATAGCCCGCGGTGGGGCCAAAGGCGGAGCCAGGCGTATCGAGCGTATTATTTGCCAGATCCAGCGTGAAGATCGCGGCCACGAATTCACTGCCGCGCGTGGATGCGAACACCTCCAGGGGCATATCCTTGCTGCGACACACCCCGTGCAGGTCGCTAAAACTCAGGCGCACCACGCGAATGCCCGCGCGCTGCAGGTCCTCTATGGACCTCAGGGGCAATTCTGAGGAACTAGCATCTACCATCATTGCTCCCCCTTCGGATATCGCTCTCGATCACGCCCTGGCGTGTGCCTGCGCGTGTGATGCAGGTGCGCCCAACGGCGCGCTGCACCGCGCCAACCAGCGCCACGATGTCCTCTTCAGTTGTCATAGGGTGTAGGACACACGCCCGCAGGACAAAGCATCCCCGCAGCGTTGTCCCTGACAGGAAAGCTTCTCCCTCAAGCTGTACCTCCCGCATGACGGCTTTATTAAAGGCATCCAACGCAGCGTCATCGTCGCGTAGGAGCGGAGGAACAGCGCGAAAACACACGGTGGAGAGTTCCACGGGAGCCAGGCGCTCGAGATCTGGAGCATAGTCAATTAGTTCAGCCAGATGCCGCGCCAGGGCGTTGTGCCGGCTGACGAGCGCCACCAGGCCGGAGCGACCGGCAGACATGAGCGCCATCCACAGCTTGAGGGCGTGGAACCCCCTGGAGAGTTGCATGCTATAGTCGGTAAAGCGGACCTCCCCGAGCGTTTCGCGCAGGTAGTCGGGCGGGGGAACGGAGAAGGTCGCCACGAGCTGCTCCCGGTTCCGCACCAGGGCGCAGCCGCACTCATAGGGAACCGACAGCCACTTGTGCGGATCGATGGTCAAGGAGTCGGCGCGTTCCATGCCGCAATACCTGGAAGCGATTCGCGGGTCGAGTCGGCCAAAGGCCCCATAAGAACCATCTACGTGAAACCAGAGCCCTTCTCGCTCGCAGAAGTCCGCGATGGCTGCGAGCGGGTCGATAGCCCCTGTGTTGGTGGTTCCGGCGTTGGCTACCACGCAAAACGGCTGCAGGTCGTCCACGCGGTCGCGCTGTACGGCAGCGTGTAATGCCGCCAGGTCAAGCTGAAAGTCGTCGGTGCTGGCGATACTGCGCAGGTGGTGCTGGCCGAGGCCCAGCACCACGACAGCTCCGGCAACGCAATGATGCGTTTGCTCAGAGGCGTACAGCGCAAGCGGGGTGGGGTATCGTTGCAATCCCTCTGTGCGTGGGTTCCACCCGGCTGCAACAGCAGCGGCGTGGCGGGCCGCCATGAGGCAGACCAGTGTTGCCTGCGTCCCTCCGCTCAGGAGCAACCCCGCGCTTCCCTCTGTCGGGAATCCGACCAGTTCCTTGAGCCAGCGGAGCACGGCGAGTTCCAGATAGGTGGCCGATTGATCTCCCCCAATGCAGTTGGGGTTGAGCGCGGCTGCCAGTAGCGTACCGAGGACGGCCATCGGGTCAGGGCCGCCTGCGATCCAGCCGAAGCCACGTGGGTGCCCGGTGCCAAAGGTTGGGTAAGGCTGTATGCGTTCCTCGAAGAACGCAACGATCTCCTCGGCTGTGACCCCGCTATCTGGGAGAGGTAACAGCTCGAGCGCCTGCCTCGTCTCTTCTGAGACGGGGCGGTAGGGCGAACGTAGCCGAACCTGGTACAGATGCCGCGCAACGAGGTCGATGAGGTAATAGCCCAATTGACAAAACTCCTCCTGCCCCAGCGTCGTGGGGAAGGTCAGCTCGATAGAGGAGGGATCTATGGTGAGCGATGTGATGCCCATGTCTCCTGTTCCTTCCTAGCCTAGTGCGCAAACGCTTCCGAAGCGAGACCTCGCATACCAACGTGCTGTGTGATGCCTCCATCACGATCCGAAGGGAGGCGCATCTGGTCCCCGGCGTTTAGTTCGACCAGGGGGAC
>WNFD01003143.1_pt1 | contig 20939 bp, 9 predicted proteins | sample 5400491 | NCBI WGS metagenome assembly WNFD01 (sample SAMN13153343, study PRJNA577476) | soil metagenome | isolation source: 120 cm saprolite under Douglas fir tree site 2 hole 2 replicate 2 | place: USA:California | collected 2015-04-18
CGCCGCTTCGCTCACGTTGCGCGACATCTCGTTGGTGGTTGCGTTCTGTTCCTCGACTGCCGTGGCAATGGTGCTGGAGATATCGTTAATCTGGTTGATCACTCCGCTGATCGTGCCAATGGCGTCCACTGCCGCTTTGGTGTCGGTTTGAATGGCTTCGATCTTGCGGCTGATGTCCTCGGTAGCCTTGGCTGTTTCCTTGGCCAACTCTTTGACTTCGTTGGCTACCACAGCGAAGCCTTTGCCCGCCTCGCCGGCACGTGCGGCTTCGATAGTGGCGTTCAACGCCAGCAAGTTGGTCTGCTGGGCGATGGAGGTGATGACTTTGATGACTTGACCAATCTCGGTGGAAGATTCGCCAAGCTTGGAGACTATGGCGGTTGTGGTCTCGGCGACTTTGACGGCAGAGGTAGCGACCTTGGCGGCGTCGCTAGCGTTCTTAGCGATCTCTTTGATGCTGGCGCCCATCTCTTCGGCGCCAGTGGCGACGGTCTGGAGGTTTTGGCTGACCTGCTGCGCGGCCTTCGAAACCACGTTGGCTTGAGCCGAGGTTTCCTCGGAGTTGGCGGTGATGTGCTGGCTGGTGGTATTCAGCTCTTCGCTGGCTCCGGCTACCTGCAGCGCATTTTCCGCGATGGCCACGATCATGCGTTTCAGACTGCCACTCATCTTATTGATCGCATTGGCCAGGTCTCCGAGCTCGTCCTCGCTGCGGATTTTCATCTCATCTCGGGTCAAATCACCCGCCGCAATGGCCTCGGCCTGGGCCAGAACCGATTGTGTAGCGCCGGAGATGCGCCGGCTCAGGAAAACTGCGACGAAGATGCCGATGGCAACTGCTGTGAACGCCGTTCCACCCATGGTCAGGTTCATCAACCGGGTATCGGAATCCAAGCTTTCTTTGTTCCGCTGTAGCAGCGTGATGAATGAAGCCGCCATAGCTGCGAGGGGTTTATTGATCGCCTCGGCGATCGCCGTGGTGTGGTCGGCAAATTCATTTCCGGCGCGGACGGTTGTGCCACCTTCACTGCCGGCCGCCAGACTCATTGCTTCTTCCTGGGGTTTTGTTGCACGGCCCATTGAGGCGCCAATTCGTCCATTCGGGCCACATCATTCTCGATGTCTCCCCAAGCCTCATCGAAAAGTTTCTGCGCGGACTCCCGCCTGGCCGTTTCTGTTCCCGCGAGAATGACTTGGCGCCCTTTGCTCTGCGTCTGATTCAGGTCCTTCTGCAAGTTTCTGCAAGTTTCGAGCGTGGGCATACTCACCCCCATTGCGCGATCCTGGTTCATGTTGATTGCGTTCGCCTGGAGATAGGTGAGCGTGGTGTCGGCCACGATCAAGCCGAGAATTACTCCAAAGCCCAAACCCAATTTCCTTCCCAGTGTCAGTCTCATTTCCCTTTTCCTCTGATAACTTGTGAAATCGAACCCGTGCGTAACATGGCTGGGTTCAAAAAGCAGCAATCGCCCAAACAACTTTTCATCAGCGCCAAGAGCGCGGACCTGATGAGAGTGGCATGATCATCGGGTTAGGCTGTGCCAGCTATCGACCAGCCGCCGCGGTTTCCGCTACTTCGGTCATCTGGCAGGCTTTTTCGATATCCAGGACATGCATGAGCCGGTCATTCAGTTTGTGGATTCCGAGGATCATGGTCCGGACTGAGCCCCGCAAAGTTTCGGGCGGGGCCTCGAAGGTGGTTTCCTCGACCTCGACCACATCGCCGATTTCGTCGACCAGCAGGCTGACCGCGCCGTCGTCAGAACGCACGACCACGTTCATGGCCAGCATGCCCGGCGGCCTGGGCTCCAGTTCCAGGCGCCGCCGCAGATCGACCGCGGTGACGATTTGTCCGCGCAGGTTGATGAGGCCGCTGACCACTGCAGGCGCCAGCGGAACCTTGGTCATATCCAGAGAGCGGATGACCTCCTGGACGCCTTTCAATTCCACGCCGAACAGCAGCTTGTCCAGATAGAACGTGCAAAACTGTGAAGTTTGGGCCATGGCTTAGTTCGCAACCTCCGCTGATCTCGTTGCCACGTGGGGACGCGTCGCGATCACCTCCGCACTGCGCAGAATCGCCGGGATATCGAGCAATTCCGTGACCCGGTCGGCGATCACGACTGAGTAGAGAACCGAAGCCCGCGTTGCCGCCGACCTCACGTCCGCCCGGTCTTCGATAATGTCCAGAATCCGTTCCACGACCAAGCCGAAAGAGCGTCCCTCGTGATTCAGCACCAGTACTTGAATCGGACCCGAATCCAGTGCTGGCAAAGCTTGCGGGGTTCGCAGTCGATTGCGCCGTTCTTCCATCGCCACGTTGAGACGAATCAAGGGCAGGATCTGGCCGCGATATTGAGTGACCCACTGGGTGCCCGACATTTCCACTTGCGCCACCGGAAATTCCTCCAGCCGCGCGAGAGTGCTGAGCGGTATGGCCATGCGTGAATCGCCCGGGCCCGCGAAGAGCAGGAAGGTTTGTTTCTCTCCCGCTGTCCCCGCCGCCTCCGTGGCTTTTTCAGTCATGGCGCGATCCCGTGTTTCGGTAACCACGCTGGCGCGTTGCGCCAAGCCAAGGACGTCCAGGATGAGGGCTACTTTGCCATCTCCCATGATGCTGGAACCGGCAAAGGTCTTAACCGTCTTGAGCTGTTTGCGCAGCGGCTTGACCACAATTTCTTCGGTGTCGTTGATCTGATCCACTACCAATCCGAACTGGCGCTCATCGGCTTGCAAGACAACGATGTTGACGGCACCGTTGTTTCCAGTTGCGGGATTCACATCCGGGGCAAGTCGCAACTCCCGGTTGAGATACACCAGAGGCAGGAGACGTCCGCGCAGCCGGTAGACGGGTGCGCCGTGGACCAATTCGATGCCCTTGGCCACCTCGTCGGCCTCGAGCCGCACCAGTTCGAGCAAGCTCACCTGGGGAATGGCGTAGCGATCGCCGCCGCAGGTTACAACCAGCGCGGGGATGATGGCCAAGGTCAAGGGAATCTTCACCCGTACCGTAGTGCCCTGGCCCATGGTGGACTGAACGTCCACGGTGCCGCCAATTTTTTCGACATTCGTCTTCACTACATCCATGCCAACGCCGCGGCCGGACACGTTGGTCACCTTTTCCGCGGTGGAGAATCCGGGAAGGAAGATCAAATTAAACATTTCGCGCTCGGTCATGCGCGCCGCCTGTTCGGCGGTGATTACTCCGCGCTCGACCGCCTTCTTGCGAATGCGCTCCCCGTTCAAGCCGGCGCCATCGTCACTGATCTCGATATTGACCTGCCCACCTTCATGAAAGGCGCGCAGAATCAAGCGTCCGCTTCGATCCTTGCCTGCCTTCTCGCGTACTTCGGGGAGTTCGATGCCATGGTCCACGGAATTCCGTACCAGATGAGTGAGTGGATCCTTGATCGCCTCGATGATGGTTTTGTCCAGTTCGGTCTCTTTGCCCTCCATCTCGATGCCCACTTCCTTGCCGCAGCCGAGCGCGACGTCGCGCACCGTTCGCGGGAACTGGCTCCAGATGTTTCCGATGGGCTGCATGCGGGTTTTCATGACTTCTTCCTGCAGTTCGGTGGCGATGAGGTTCAAACGCTGGGAGACGGCCTGAAGGCTGGCGTCTTCCACCGTGTTTGAAATTTGCAGAAGCTGGTTGCGCGCCAGCACCAGCTCACCGACCAGATTCATCACATTGTCCAGTAATCCGACATCCACACGGATCGTGCTGTCCGAGGCGGTCGCGTGTGCGCGGGAGGACTGTTGGATGCGCAGCGCATCCACGACATCGGCCGACCGCGTCGCGCCCTGTTCCACCAGAATCTCGCCCATGTGGCGCGGGTCGCCTTCTTTCTGCTTCTTAATCGCGAGCCGGATCTCCGCCGGCGTGACGCCGGCCCGTTGCATTAGAATGTCGCCAATCGAAGATGGCAACGCGACCGCTTCGGAAGTGCTCTCCGGCACGGGAGCGACCTCGCTCTTGGCCGGCGCTTCGGGCGGCCGCTGCAAGCGGGTCAGAGTGGCGATCAGAAGGCTGTCGTCGCGCTCGCCTTCATGGCCGTTCGATTCGATCTCTTTCAGCATCTGGCGGACCGCATCGACCATGCCCAGCAGCGCCGTGGTAAGTTCCGGGTTGAGCGTGAGCTGGCCGTCCCGAAGCCGAGTCAGCAGGCTCTCGCCAACGTGGGCAACCTTTTCCAGCTTGTTGAAACCCAGAAATCCGCAGGTGCCCTTGATCGTGTGAATGGTGCGAAACACGCTAGCCAGAACGTCACGATCGTGGGGATTTTTCTCCAAACCGACCAATTCCCGGTCCAGCCGGTCCAGGTTCTCGTAACTCTCGACCAGAAAATCCTGGACAATGTCGCTGTCGCTCATCGCTGCCGTTTCCTTTCCAAGTGGGGACTGATTTCCAGTGGGCCGGCAGCCTGTCTGTCGCTGCTTGTTTTATTGCCCCTCTTGGAGCGTGCCTCCCTTGGGGGTGTGACTTTCCATGTCGCGGGGAGAGTCTCCGTTCGATCTCCCTCTAACCCACTATCGTCCGTTCAATGAATTTTCATTAGGGCGCCGCGCCCAGTTCGCCTGGTCGGAGGCTGGGCGGGTCCAAAAGCAGGCAAAAGACGCCAGTCGTAAACGGTTAACGGCAAAGCTGCCTAATAGCAGAAAGGGACGACACTTATGAGGGGAACGAAAATGATTCTGAGGATTGTTCTGTCTCTAATTATCATCGCCTGCGTCCATTAAAATCGTTTTCATCGTGCGCTCCAACAGCGCAGATCGCCAACGCATACACCCGATTCAGTCCACCGGGCATTGAACACGGCATGCAGAGAAGGCGCTCTCGGTAAGGGTATGCCCGAATGGTGGGCATCACGCCTCGAACATCTTCAGAGAGTCGCAAAAATTCCAAGTCCTCTATTTCAAGCCGAACTGGAACGTAATATTGCTGCCGTCATTCAGCAGAATCTGGAACCCGTAAGTCTGGTTTGCGACGTTTACCGGAGCAGACTTAGTACTGATGTTAAAGATCCACTGCTGCGCAGTCAGATCCCAACGGAAGGCCGTGTCTGGTGTGGTCGAGGGCCGATGTTCCAGCGGCCGAAGCCGCAGCAGCCGGAAGGCCACCCCTTAGTGCACTACCAGATCACCTCCACCCAAAAGTTGTTCCACGGTCGCTGGCGGGTTGCCCACCCAGTTGGTGGAGAACCAGTTTCCACCCGATCCGTTCCAGAGCGTGATGCCGATGGTGTCGCTGCTGCCTGGCGTTCCATAATCCGTCATCGTGAACTGCAAAGAATTGTTGCCGGTAACGGTGAACGATGCCAGCGGATTGGTGACATCCTGGATGTTGGCCTTGCCGTTGAACTGCGCTTTGCAGGGCGAGGTCGCCGTCGCGCCATTCGGGCAGCCTGACAACCACGACCAGGTGTTGGTCGTCGCGTTGTAGGTCCCTTGGGACGTTGCCAGCGAAGTCATCGAGTTGCCCTTGATTTGGTACACATGTTGAATTCCGTCGCTCTCCTTCCGGCGCACAATTGTATTAATGTTGCCCTGGAGATTAGTCCCGCCCTTGTTGTACTTCACGTTGAAGCCAAAGTTGTTCTTCGTGCCTCGATCGCCGGCAATGGTTCCAGCGGAATTCTGCATCGCCGTGTAACCGCCGCCAGTAATCATTCCCGCGCCAACTTGAGAGAGCGTTACCACGGTGTTGTCACTGGAGTTGCCATTCACGCCACCATCGGTGTAGTAACCACCAACCACGATTCCCACCGTGTACTGCTTGCTGCCGGTGTTGTCGACGGCTCCCGTAAACGTGCAGGTTACGCTCCCGGTCTTGGTGTCGGAACTGTTGACCAAAAGGACTGGTGCTGTGCAAAGCGTAGCATTACTAGCGTCGCGGTTCACAAAGGTTACGGTTGCGTTGCGGATGTCTCCAGGATAGTTATCCCAGGCGGGGTCGGAGGTTACGGCCGTGATGTCCTGTATCGTCGCGATGAGCGTGATTTGAGCCGATGTCGACGAAAGCGGGATACCGAAGAACATATTGCCCGCGTAAGTCACCCGCGCATCTTCCTGCGTTATTACATACGTCGACGCGTTGAAGCCGGTGAAGGTGTAATTGGCTGCGGCGAGTGTCCCTAAAGTAATCGTGATTGGGTAATTTCCCGGTGCGCTGGTCGACATAGCTGTCGTGGAGACGATTGGCGACCCACTCACAACCGCCGTGGTCTCTCCATTTACGAAACCAGTGATGGTGTACGTCAGCGGCGCTAGCGGATCGCTGTATTGAGAACTCGCAGGATTGGCCGAAACGGTCAACAGGGCGCGCTTTATAGTGAAGTCTGCACCGGCGTTGGTGATGATGTAGTTGTTCAGTGCGTTCGGCACGGTCGAGCTCAACGTGGCGGTGATGTGGTAGGGACTTCCGGCCACGGTTTCACCCGCCGCGCGGCTATACGTCGCCGTCACCCCGTCCGCCACTAGGAAGTTCCCGCTGCCCGTGGTCAGCGGATTGAGATCGCTGTTGCCGTAGGTCTTGCTGTTCGCGTTCGTCGTCCAGGTGGCCGGCCGCGCATTGATGGTGAAGCTCGCGCCCGTGTTCGTGATCGTGTAGTTGGTCAGCACCGCCGCCGGTGCGAGCGTCGCCGTGATGTGATACGGCCCACCCAGCACCGTCTCCCCCGCCGCGCGGCTATAGGTCGCCGTCACCCCGTCCGCCGCCAGGAAGTCGCCGCTCCCCGTGGTCAGCGGATTGAGATCGCTGTTGCCGTAGGTCTTGCTGTTCGCGTTCGTCGTCCAGGTGGCCGGCCGCGCATTGATGGTGAAGCTCGCGCCCGTGTTGGTGATGATGTAGTTGTCCAGAGCGTTGGCCACGGTCGAGCTCAACGTGGCCGTGATGTGGTACGGACCTCCGGCCACAGTCTCACCCGGGGCACGGCTGTAGGCGGCAATCACGTTGTCGGCCGCCACGAAGTTGCTGCCGCTGCCGGTAGTCAGCGGGTTGGGATCGGGATCGCCGTAGGTCTTGTTGTTCGGGTTCGTGGTCCAGGTCGCGTTCCTTTTATTGATGATGAACGTCTGCGGCACGTCAGGCGCAGGCGCCCACGTAACTGCGTCGCCCGCCTGCGAAGCCGTGACTGTGCAGCTTCCCGCGCCGGTGATGTGTACCGTGTTGGCTGCAACAGTGCACGGGCCGGTCGCCGCGAATATAACCGCAAGACCCGAACTAGCTGTTGCGGATACGTTGAAGTCGGCATCGCCGTAGGTCTTCGGCGACAACGTGCCGAACGTAATCGTCTGGCTCTTGCGCAGTACGGTGAGCAGGAGGTCTCTTGAGATTGTGTTGTTGAAGTTCGAGGTTGCGGTCAAGGCCACGGTACCTGGATCGGTCCGCCCGGCCGCCGTAAGGTTGCCTGACTGATCGATTGTGGCTTTGGTTGCGTCTGCGCTTGACCAGTCGAGTTCATCGGGGGCGAACGCGTCCAGTTTGCCGCTCGGCGTCCCCGTTCCCGACGCGACGTAGAACAACGACCCAATCGCCACCGGCTGCGAAGCGTTGTGCACGTTGGACAGCGAGTTTTTCTGATCGAAGCTTGAGCCGTTGTAGGCCCACACGGTGTCGCCATTCACTGCGTACAGTGCGTTGTTGAAGGCCACTAGACCGACGCCCTTGCTGGCGTCGAGCGAGGTCGAAGATGCGCTGCTCCAGTTCGTGCCATCGAAGTTAATTAGATTGACCGAGCTGCCCGTGACTCCCAGCACGTACAACTGGTTATTGAGAACCGCGGCTGAGGTTTGATCAAAAGCAGTGCCAGCGACGTTGTTCGTGGCCGAAGTTCCGGTCACAAGATCGAAGATCTCAACCGTCGAAACAGCGCTGCCGTTGCTGCCACCAACCACGTACAGCTTGTGATCGAGGACGGCTGCTCCCGCGCTGCTGCGGGCAGTTGACAGCGAACTGCCGAACGGCGTAACGGCCAGGTTGACGCCGGTCGTATCCAGCACTTCGATGCTGCCGAGCGGATTGCTCCCGTCGCTGCCTCCGATCACGTAGATCTTCCCGGCAATGGAGGCCACTGCGGCGTCTCTACGCGCGACGGTAAGCTGCGAGCTCGCGACCGACCACGTATTCGTCTTCGGATCGTAGGCCTGCATCGTTCCCAGAGTGTTGCTGCCATCGAAACCACCGATGGCGTACAGCACGCCTCCAGCTTCAGCGACCGCCGCTCCGGAGACTGGTGTGCTCAGGTCTTGCAGTTTGTAGCTTGAGCCGCCAGCCACGGACAATGCACGCGTAGTGCTGTCCGCGAAGTTGCCGGTTGCGGTCAACTGATCGGTCTGGCCGATCTCGAGCGTCTCGCTCGCATCGCCATTCTTGTCTTTCACCGCGGTAATCGCGCTCAGCGGGTTCGTAATCGTGAGCGTGCCATTGATGAAGTGGACGCTGTAGTTGTTCGAGACTGTGCCCGAGCAGCTAGTTAGGTACGTTCCCGGAGCGGAGCTGCTATTGGCCGGCGAACTGCACGTCACGCTGAAGGTGTCGCCATTGACCAGCCCGACAAATGTCGCGGTCGGCGTCGGATTGCTCTGGCCGAAGGCGCGCGAATTATCGCTGGCGATGATGTAGAGCGGATCGGTCTTGACGTTGATCAATACCGTTGTGCCCAAAACTGAGTTGAAGTTGGTGGTGTCATTCGGAGCGAAATCGGTTGCAAGCGGCTGCGCGTCGCCAGCCGGCAGAACCGTCCCCGCAGCCGGGTTGTAGGTAAAGGTTCCGGGCACCGGGTTGTTATTGAACGTGGCTGTGGCGTTCAATTGCGTGCCACTGAGCGCCGTGCCGTAACTGATGTCTGCCGGATTCGACCAGTTGATCGTCGGCGTAGCTTTGCTAATCGTCAATGTCCCGCTGCCGGTTCCCGTGTAGTTGGCATCGGTCACAATGACTGAGACGTTGTAGGTGCCTGCATTGGTAGGACTCGCCACCACGACGTTGCTTTCTGTGTAGGTGACGTTAACTGAAACCAGAGGAGAGATTCCAATCGTAGCTTGATGCGGGTTGCCGTCATAGGACACATGCGGATCAGTGACCGTGATCGCCACGGGCGCGGGCGTTATCGTCAGAATGGCACCCACGTAAGTCAGGGTGTAATTGCTGTTCAATGCAAGTGTGCCTTGCTGAATCGCATAGGGACTGCCCACCACGGTTTCGCCTGCCACGCGGGTGAGAGCGCCGCTAAAGCTGTCGCCGGCGGCTAGCGAGCCGCTGGTGATCTGGTAGGTCAGCGCTGGGTCGACATTGCCATAGATCTTTGTCTGCGGATCCGCCGTCACCGTGATGGGACGCGCCGTGATGCTGAAGTTGACCCCAGAGGTAAACGTCAGGTTGTAATTAGTGCCTGCGGTCAATGTTCCTTGCGTGATCGCATACGTGCCCACACTCTCGCCAGCAACCCGGCTCAAAGCGCCGCTAAAGCTATCCCCGCTGACTAACGAGCCGCTGGTAATAGCGTAGGTCAGCACTGGATCGGAATTGCCGTAAACTTTACTCTGCCCGGAATTCGGCGTGACGGTAATCGGGCGCGCCGTAATAGTGAAGTTTACGCCCGCAGTGATCGCCAGGTTATAGTTGGAACCCGCGGTCAGCGTCCCTTGCGTGATAGTGTAGGTACCCACGTTCTCGCTGGTTACGCGGCTCAGCGCGCCGCTCAAGCTATCCCCAGTGAATAGCGAACCGCTGGTGACTTTGTAGGTCAGCGCCGGATCGGTACTGCCATAGACCTTGCTCTGGCCGGAATCGGGCGTGACGGTGATCGGCACCGGAGTGATCACGCCCGTCGTATTGTTAACGAAGTTCACCGCATAGTTATTGCCGGCATTGCTGTCATTCACTGACCCGGATGGAACTAGCGTCAGCCCCGTGCCCGCATTCGCGCTGCTGTAGCTCTCTGTGAAGTTCGCCGTGTCTCCGCTGGCCAGCGTGCCGCTGGTGATGGTCGGCGCTGCGGCGGCGGAGGTCGTCCCGTCGTAGGGCTTGCTGTTGGTCGCTGCCGTTACCGTGATCGCGCGCGCCGTGATTGCGCCTGCGGTGTTGTTGACCAACGTGACCGCGTAGTTGTTGCCGCCGTTGCCATCGCTTACCGACCCAGCGGGGATCAGGGTCAATCCCGTACCCACGTTTTTGCTGGCATAGCTTTCCGTAAAGCTGGCGTTGTCGCCCGTGGCCAGCGTGCCGCTGGTGATGGTGGGTGTCGGAGCCGCGGAGGTCGTGCCGTCATAGGTCTTGCTGTTCGTCGCCGCCGTCACCGTGATTGGCCGGGCCGTGATGTTGGCCGTGGTTGTCGCTGTGGCCGAAGAAAGCTGATAATTCCCGGCGGCAGAGCCTGAAAGCGAGATGCCGCTCACATTAACGGTTTTGCCAGTCCCGACGTTCTTATCAACGAAGTTGAGCGTGCCGGCGGAGCAGGTCACGTTAGCACTGTCCGCTGCCAGCACTCCGCTTAGGGTGCACGTGTTTTGTGTCGCCGCAGTGGTCCCGTCGTAGACCTTGTTGTTCGCCGCCACGGTTGCGGTAACGGTGGCCTTGTTTACTGTTTGGGTCAAAGCGGACGAGGTGCTGGTATTGAAGCTCGCGTCCCCGCTGTAAACGGCAGTGATGGAGTGCGTCCCTGCCCCAAACTGTGTGTTGGTAGTCGTGAAAGTGCCCGTTGTCACTCCGCCTGTGGTCGAGACAGAACCAGTCCCCAGGGTTGTCGCGCCGTCATTAAACGTGAACGTCCCGGTCGGTGTGCCTGCTCCTGGCGAGACTACGGCTATCGTGGCAGTGAACGTAACCGCCTGTCCGTAGGTGGAAGTGGAAGACGAGGAAACGACACTGGTGCTGGTAGACGCCTGATTGACATTCTGTACAAGTGCAACCTGTGTCTGGCTGGCGCTGAAGTTCGTATCTCCGTTGTAAAGGGCCTTGATGCCGCCGTTCGCGCCCACGGGCAGGTTGGACACTGCAATAGTTGCCTGGCCTCCACTCAGTGTCCCCGGAGCTCCCAGGTTATTGGGGCCCATCTTGAGCTGGACCGTGCCTGTGGGTGTTCCCACGCCAGGTGCGACCGCGCTCACCGTAACCGTAAAGTTCACCGTTTGTCCAAAGACGGAGGGATTCGGAGACGAAGTCAGCGATGTTGCGGTGCTGGCCTGGTTGACCGCCTGCGAGAGCGCCGAAGACGTGCTGCTCACAAAGTTCGGGTCGCCGCCATAGACCGCTGTGATGGAGTGCGTGGCCACCGTCAAAGAAGACGTCGCAAACGTGGCCTGGCCCGCACTCAGCGTTCCCGTGCCCAGCGTGGTCGCACCGTCCTTGAACGTCACCGTTCCTGTAGCCGTGCCGCTGCCCGGCGCTACCGCTGCCACTGTCGCCGTGAACGTCACCCCTTGTCCGAACACCGACGGATTCGCGGAAGACGTCACCGTGGTCGTCGTGCTCGCTTGATTCACGACCTGCGACAGAGTCGATGACGTGCTCCCGGTGAAATTGGTGTCTCCGCCGTACACCGCCGTGATGGAATGCGCGCCCAGCGCCAAAGTGGAAGTAGCAAAGGTGGCTACACCCGCGTTCAGTGTTCCCGTACCCAGCGTTGTTGCGCCATCTTTGAACGTGACCGTTCCTGTAGCTGTTCCGCTTCCCGGCGATACCGCTGCCACTGTCGCCGTGAACGTCACCGATTGGCCGAATACGGAGGGGTTTGCCGAAGAGGTCACAGTAGTTGTCGTGCTGGCCTGATTCACGGCTTGCGACAGAGCCGAAGAGGTACTTCCCGTGAAATTCGTGTCCCCGCCGTAAACCGCCGTGACACTGTGCGGACTTCCGGAAACCGACAGCGCCGAAGTGCTGAACGTGGCCACGCCCGCACTCAGTGTTCCCGTGCCCAGCGTGGTCGCGCCGTCTTTGAACGTCACGGTTCCCGTCGCTGTGCCGCTGCCCGGGGACACCGCTGCCACCGTCGCCGTGAACGTCACCGACTGGCCGGACACTGACGGACTTATCGAAGACACCAGAGTCGTCGTCGTGCTGGCATGATTCACGGTCTGGGACAGAACCGGGGAAGTGCTGGTCGCAAAGTTCGTGTCTCCGCCGTACACCGCCGTGATGCTGTGCGGACTCCCCGCAACCGACAACGACGAACTACTGAACGTGGCCACACCCGCGCTCAGTGTGCCAGTCCCCAGAGTGGTCGCGCCGTCTTTGAACGTGACCGTTCCTGTCGCCGTGCCGCTGCCCGGCGCCACCGCTGCCACCGTCGCCGTGAATGTCACCGATTGGCCGAACACCGACGGGTTCACCGAAGACGTCAAGGTAGTAGTCGTGCTGGCCTGATTCACAGTTTGCGAAAGAGCTGATGAAGTGCTTCCGGTGAAATTCGTATCGCCGCCGTACACCGCCGTGATGGAATGCGGGCCCGGCGCCAGAGAGGAAGTTGCAAACGTGGCCACGCCTGCACTCAGCGCTCCCGTGCCCAGCGTGGTCGCACCGTCCTTGAACGTCACCGTTCCGGTGGCCGTGCCGCTGCCCGGAGATACGGCCGCCACCGTCGCCGTAAACGTGACCGATTGTCCGAACACCGACGGATTTGAGGACGACGTCACCGCGGTTGTCGTGCTCGCTTGATTCACGACCTGCGACAGAGTCGAAGACGTGCTCCCGGTGAAGTTGGCGTCCCCGCCGTAAACCGCCGTGATGGAATGTGATCCCTGCGCCAAAGTGGAACTAGCAAATGTGGCTACACCAGCGTTCAGTGTTCCGGTACCCAGCGTTGTTACGCCATCCTTGAACGTCACTGTTCCCGTCGCCGTACCGCTGCCCGGAGAGACCGCTGCCACCGTGGCTGTCAACGTCACAGATTGGCCGGATACCGAAGGATTTGCTGAAGACGTCAGCGTGGTCGTGGTGCTGGCCTGGTTCACGGTTTGTGACAGAGCCGCGGATGTGCTGGTCAAGAAGTTCGTGTTCCCGCCGTACACGGCGGTAATGGAATGCGAGCCGACCGCCAAGGACGACGTTGAAAAGGTGGCCTGGCCCGCCCCGTTCAGCGTGCCCGTGCCGATGGTGGCCGCACCATCTTTAAACGTTACCGTTCCCGTCGCCGTGCCGCTGCCTGGAGACACCGCCGCCACCGTCGCTGTGAAAGTCGCCGTTTGACCGGACACAGAGGGATTCGTGGAGGACGTCAGCGAGGTGGTCGTGCCGGCCTTGTTCACCGTGTAAGAGGCGGTCGCGTCAGTCCCTTTCGTGTAATTTGTGTCGCCGCTGTAGCTGGCGGTGAGCGTCTTTGCTCCGGCCGTCGTTGGGGTCAGGGAGCAACTGCCGACGCTCGGATTTCCCGGCGTTCCCTGTGTCAGATTTACCGTGCAGTTGACCGTTCCGTCGGTCACACTGACCGTGCCAGTAGGCGCAGGAGTCGGACTCGAGGCGCCAATGACGCTAACGCTAACGGTCACAGCCTGTCCCACGACCAATGGGCTCGCGGGATTTTCGCCGGTGATAGTAGTTGTTGGTTGGGTCTTGTCAGTAAACGTGTTCTGCGCCTGCGCCTGCGAGCCACTCGCGGTCAAATAAAAACGAATGCTTAGGTCGTGCGCATCCGTCACAAAGCTGTTGTTGGAAATATTTCCAAAGGCATCGGCAACGGTTGTAAATGGTCCGTGGGTGTCGATCAGCGGCGATTCCACCAATGTCAGCGTGACGGTTTCGCCCGGCTGCCATCCTGAACCTGTGATCGTAACGGTCGTGCCCGGAGGATAGTCAGCGGCGTCCGTCTTTACCGTCGCAAATCCGTACAATTCCGCGCTCGCGCTCGATCCGCCTGCGATCAACAGACGTCCATCGACTTTGGTCAAGGCCGCGCCGGTTGCATCCGAGCGCGGAGTTGCCATCGCACCCGTCGCCTGAAAAGCCTTTTGCCAGGGAATGTAAAGTTCCGCCGAAGCCAGATCCGTTCCCGCCGACTGTCCACCCACTACCAGCACTTCATTGTTATTAGGAAGTAAGAATGCCGAATGCTTGCTGCGTGCGGTGGCGAGGCTGGAAGCGGCGTTGAAGTTATTGGCTGCGGGGTCGAAAAATTCAACGGAGGCGAGATCGTTGGTGCCGTTCGTGCCGCCGATGACAACTACGGTGCCGTCGAGCAAAGTTGTAGCGGTATGTTTGGCGCGCGGCGTGGACATCGCCGGACCAGCGGAAACACTTCCCGCTTGCGGATCGTAAATATCGGTTGTAGGCAACGTGTTCGTGCCATCGCTGCTGCCGCCGATGATGATTACGCGGCCGTCGCTCAAGACGGCTGCGGCATGATCCTGACGTGGCGAGGACGTCGTCCCTGCGTTTGAGAAATTGCCGGAATTGGGATCGAAAATTTCGAGGGTGTTCAGCGCGCCGCCCGAACTCTGTCCACCGGCGATGAGCACGCGGCCATCCTGCAAGACCGAAACCGTCGCGCCCGAGCGCGCATCATTCATTACTCCGGCTTGTGCCCATGAATCCGCGCTGGGATCGTAAATTTCCGCCGAGTTGGTAATGCCTCCGCCTGAGGTTGTACCGCCAGCCACCAGCACACGGCCGTCCTGCAGCACGGCACAAGACTGGTGCGAGCGCGCGGAATTCATGCTGACCGCCGCCGACCAACTGCCCGTTGTGCTGAAGAGATCGGCCGTGGCTGTGGGGCCGCTGGCGTCCGCGCCACCGCTAATGAGCAGACGCCCGTCACTCAAAACCACCGTACACGCGCCGCTGCGCGCAGCGGACAGGTTGCCTGCCGCAACCCAGGTTCCGGTCGCGACCGTGGGCAACGACGCCCGCAGCAAGAGGGTGATGCCAAAAAGAGCAATGAGCAGGAGGGTGTAACGCAGCGCGCGAAACTTCATATTGAACCTCGTAAGAGACAAGGACGGCGACGCAGGGGGACGCAAAGCCGTCAAAAACGGATCGCAGCCTTTAAGGCTGTCTGTCGAATGAATTCTGTCTTTTCAACCAGGGGAGTGAACCAGGGGAGTTCGGAAATCTTCCGCAAGTGCCACTTCTAACTTACGGCTTACTCTGGGGAGTGCTGGGGTGGCGCGAAACGCCGCGCCAGAGTGGCAGTTGGAAGAATTCTCGTGGAAAGCAGCTACTCTGGCAATGGGAAGAAAGTGGGGTGGTCGCTGATTGTTTGTATGACTAAGTTAATGATGTAACTAAAGATATCGCGGTATTTAGGTCAGAAAAAATTGTTTGGCACAAATAGGGCTTCCGAGCCGTAGTCACCTTGAGAAATTACGCTGCTGATTTCGCTGTAGCCGAACGTCCTGATGGCTTCGGGATCAAATGGGGATTATCGGGCTCCACGAGCTTGGTCACTTCTTTTTCGCGCGGGGCTCGGCCTGCAACTGTGCGAGATCGAGCTGCGCAACGTCCTTGACGTCTTGCAATTTGGCCGCAGTCGCATCCGCAGCTTGTAATTCACCCATGTCATGCGGCACCACAGATAGCTGCACCATCACCCGGGCATTTCGCTGCATTGCCAGTTCGGCATCCGTGGGCTCGGCGAGGCTAAGGTAATATTCGCCTCCATCCTGGGCGTCGAGCGGCGTATCGAGGCGATTCTTGCGATTTCCCAGCCAGTATCTGCCGGGAGGCAAACTCATCGTGAACTTACGGCCCCTACCGAGGCGGCCCACCTTCACCTGTCCGCACCAGATATCCACCGTTCCGGCCGGTAGGTTGTTGTAGATCGTGACTGCGGCTCGCCCATGGCGTGGTTCCGCAGGCTTGGGTTGGGCCGCCTCTATGTCCGCTCGCGGCAGTGAGATGTCCCCGTTGATCGCCGCTCCGAGCACTGTTCCCCGGCGCAGAATGGCTTGGTTTCCATGTTGCAGTGGCGCGAACGGCAAAGCGAACAGCGCAAGCCCCTCGCTTTGGAAGACAGCCTGCGTCCACGCCGCCCCCGCGCCTGTATCCTTGCCCTTGGTAGCGCTCCAGGCTCGTAGCGGTTGCTTCTGTTGGTTCACGAGCGCGACACTGTTCAGTTTCAGGAGGATGTTGCCGGGCCGCCAGGCGCGACCTGCACTGTTCGCAGTTTCGATGGTAGCCGACGCCGGCGCCTTACCAGCGATGATTACCAGATCGCCCACCTTTACATCGTCAAGAACTTGCAGCTTGACCGTGTCCCCTGGCTTGGCGGTCTTCGAGGAGACAGACTCGGAGATCAGCAAACGCACCGGGGTGCCGTTCGCGAGGCGGATGAATTCTCCGGAATCTTCATTGTTAGGCGCAGGCACAACTGGACTTTGAGCGACCGTGGCGGATGGCGGCTGCGGCTCTAAAGCGACCTGCGGCAATCCCGGCTGCCCAAGGCGATTGTTCAATTCCTCACGGAGTTTATGCAGAGCGTTCTGCCTCCCCTCGGTAATTGCCCTAGCACTAGCCCACGCCCTGCCGGAGTCCGCTTGTTCCTCCCAAATCCGCTGACCCGCCGTGTCATCACATTGCACGGTCACCTTGAGCCACTTGGTCGGCGGGCGATCAATCACAACGTAAAGCAGGTAAGCCGCCCCTGCATCGCGAGCCATCTGCTGCACGGCAAAGAAAGGCACCGGGTCTCCTGAAGAAGAGACGTTCGCGTCCATGACGGTTGCAACGCCATTCGTCTTCAAGTACTCCCGGATGTCGTCAACGACCTGCTTGAAGGCTTCTGCTGTGCTGCTCCTCTGGTGCGCGTGAGTTCTCTGGAAGAAGACAAAAGTCGTCTGCGGACTTTGCGCCCCGCCGACCTGGGCCCATGCAGGGGCGAGCGCCGCAAAGGTCAGAAGAGCAAATGCGATGCCCCGTGACACAAAGGATGCGGGAAAAGAAGAATTCACGCCTTCGTCTCCCAGCCGAAATTTCGGATTTAACACGGGATTTCCTTTTTGACATCGAAAACGGCACAAATTGTACACCTCGCTGCTTGCGACCTATGCCCGCCGTGCGTTGAACTGTGAAGAATGCAGTGCTCACTATCGCCTGCACTATGACAGCGACGCGGAGGTATCGTTCACGGATTGGAGCGTCCTGGCTCAAGAAATCATTACAGCTCGCCATCCGCGTCACACAGATAACGTCGTTCTGCACCAGTTAGAGAAGTTTTAGGGGGATGAACGCGCCCCTCGGTCCATCTCGATGGATCCAGGCGAACTCCGTTTGAACAAGCAGGATAACCCTGATGGCGCGTCTACAGAGGCGATAGCTCATCCTCCTTCTCCTCCTTTTTCCTCGTCACGAGTCTGTTCTCCAGGAACTCCCGCGCCAAATCCTTGCCTCCAATGCCGAACGCAATCGCCAGGCCGAGCATGACCGCTCCAAACGCGGTCCCGAAAGCGAGCAGCATTGTCTCTTCTGCAACGCCCAGCACCTCGAACGCCATGGATAGCGCAAAGATGCTGACGATGACCGAAAAAGAGAATGACTAGGGCCACGACCAACCGAGGCAGGAAGAGAAAGAACCGCGAGATGTACTCCTGCAACCCCACGATCCCGAGTACACTCACGCCCAGGAGAATAAAACCGACCCAGGCTACCCAAAAGACAAACCGGCTCAACAGTTCCGTGGAAGAAGGTAGTGCCGCCTGGTTCAGGAGCTGCGTGGCGCCTGAGTTTTCCGAGAGCTTGGAAAACCTTGTCAGGCGCAGGACACTGCGCACCAGCACCTTCAACAGGTAGGCAATCACCCATCCGATGAAAGCAATGATCAACATCACGATCAGACGGGGCAGGTAGTGGGCAAAGCCTCTGGCCAGCTCCTGCAAGGCCTGGGTCAGTTCGGCGATGATGATTTCCCGCATTGGCGCCTCACTTTCTATCCGCCCAAACTTCGAGCAGATAGGGCTTCAGTCGTTCGAACTCGCTGCACAGAGATTCCACATTTCTTTCGATGTCTTCCCCGGAAACATCTCTATTCTCCAGCAGAAAGGACAAAGTCCTTCCCCGGTAGAGAGGAACCAGGGCCTGCACAATATGGTCACGATTGATGACGGATCTGTGATAGGAAGCCGCGAACTCAAACACGGTCTTGGCCCACACGTCCGCCGGGTAATTGAACTCGCTGACTTCGAGAGTCGCGATTCTTTGCAATTCGGAAAGTGTCGAAGCCGAGAGGATCGACCGGAAAACAGGTTCTAGTTCGGCGACGCCGGTGGCAAACATCTCGCGGAGGTGCTTGCGGTTTACCCGGACAGGTTCCATGATAACTTCCGATTGCGCGCCTAAAGTGGTCACAGGTTGAGATGAGGCGATGGTACTCCAAAGGGGAAAATTGCCGTCCAGGGACGAAAACAGAGCGCCCACTGTCCGACGCATGGCTGCCACTAGATCGCTGGCACCTCGATTGAGCTGCGTCTTCGTCCCCAGGAAACACTGGCACACGCGGTATTTTCCTGTGATGGCCGTGATGGTGAGGTAGATTTCAGCACCGATTCTGCCCCGTTCGTCATTCCAGATTTCCTGGGTCAGGAAATCGGTTGCGAGGCGGCCTGAGATGGCGAATTCCGAGGCATAGGGCTCACGGATCCTGTGACCGTAGATGGCGCGGGTCACGGGATAAAGCAGATTTCGCATGAGGACGCCTTCGAACTTCTGCCTGCGATAGATGGGGGAAACCAGGTCGAAGTTATCGGTGTAAACAGGAGTGACAAGCCGCTGGAGCCAGTCGGGTTCTATGGTTGTCGAATCGGGTGAAACTACGACACATGCCTTGGCGCGCAGCAAGTCGGCGGCCGCCAGAATCGTTCGCAGCGCAGTTCCAGGCTCTGGAGTGCGCGCATACCGGGTGCCGATGGAGTGCAAGGTGCGTAACGCATACACTTTGGAAGCGCTCCACACATCATCAATCGACGCACCGAGTACCAGTTCCGGAGTTCCGTCTTGCGATCCACCATCGGCATTGATGATTACGGCGCGTTCGCGGGGAAAGCACTTCAGAATGGCAGCCTGAATCGCCCGGATGACCGGCTCAATGGTCTTGGCATTGTTATGAGTCGGCAGGCCTACCAGGATGTCGACCTCGCCCACGTTGATGAGTTGGCGCAGAAAATCATCTGTCAAAAGGGTCTCTTCCGCCAATTCATCCTCCGAGCGAAGCTTTAAGCCGTGAGTCAGTGGAGCATGTCCAACGAGACTACCAATATCCCGTCAGATCAGATCCGTCGCAGATGGAACCAGTAAAACTGGTAAGGGCCCATGGTTAAAAGGTAAGGCAGATCACCGATGCGGGGAAAAATATTTCTGCCGAACATTTCAATCAGAATATTTCCTTTGTAGCGTCGCAGATCCAATTCGACCGCTTGCGCGGCACTGGAGAGATTGTTTACGACCAAAACCGTCTCCTTGCCCAATTGACGGACATAGGCCAGTACGCGGTGATTCGCCGGGTAGAGAAACTCGATGGAGCCCGAGCCGAACACCGGACTTGAACGGCGAATCCGCAAGATGTGCTTCATCCATGAGAGCAGCGAATGCTCAGTGCGCTTTTGGGATAACACGTTCACCGCCTGGTAGCCATACACGGGGTTGAGAATCGGCGGCGAATAGAGACTTTCCGGATCGGCGGTAGAAAAGCCTCCATTCCAGCCGCCGCTCCACTGCATCGGAGTTCGTACTCCGTTGCGATCTCCCAGGTAGATGTTGTCGCCCATGCCGATCTCATCCCCGTAATAGATGATAGGTGTGCCGGGCAGCGACATCAGCATGCCATTCATCAATTCGATTCGCCGTCGATCGTTGTCAAGCAGGGGAGCCAGGCGTCGCCGGATACCGAGATTCAAGCGCATCGTCTTGTCGCTGGCGTAGATGTCGTACATGTAGTCGCGTTCGATATCGGTAACCATTTCCAGCGTCAATTCGTCGTGGTTGCGGAGAAAGAGGCACCACTGACAGGAGGCGGGGATCTCTGGCGTCTGCTGCAGAATTTCCGTGATCGGCTTGCGGTCTTCCAGCCGTAAACCCATGAACATCCGAGGCATCAAGGGAAAGTGAAAGGCCATGTGGAATTCATCCCCGTTGCCAAAGTATGGACGAAGATCAGCCGGCCACTGATTCGCTTCCGCCAGCAGCATCGCGCCCGGGAATTGATCGTCGACTTTCTTGCGCAGTTCGCGGACCACCTCGTGGGTTTCCGGCAGGTTCTCGCAAGACGTCCCCTCTCGCTCGATCAGGTATGGGATAGCATCCAGCCGGAAACCATCGACTCCGAGTTCCAGCCAGAAGGTCATAACATTCCACATCTCTTCGCGTACCGCGGGGTTGTCGTAATTCAGATCCGGCTGATGACTGAAGAAGCGATGCCAGTAGTAGGACTTGGAAATTGGATCCCAGGCCCAGTTCGACATCTCGGTATCGACGAAGATGATTCGGGTTCCACGATACCTCGTATCGGTGTCGCTCCATACATACCAGTCACGTTTTGGATTGTCCTGAGAACTCCGAGATTCCAGGAACCATGGGTGTTGATCAGAAGTGTGGTTCGCCACCATCTCGATAATCACCCGGATCCCACGATCATGAGCACCGGAAAGGAACGTCTTGAAATCTTCCAACGTTCCGTAGCTCGGATGAACCGATCTGTAATCGGAGATGTCGTAACCGTCGTCGCGCAAGGGAGAGGGGAAAAACGGCATCAGCCAGATTGCGTTCACACCGAGTTCCTGCACGTAATCCAGCTTTTGGGCAAGACCCTGAAAATCGCCAATACCATCACCGTTGCTATCAAAGAAAGTGCGCACATGGATCTGATAGATGATCGCGTCTTTGTACCAACCAGCTTCGCGCTTCAATGGCAACCTGTTCCTCCCGAACTATCGCCGGCGCGCCTGGGGGCCGGCGTCCATAGAATTTTAATTCACGATTGCACGCTGCGACGGAACGGACTTTCAGCCAGCCGGCGGTG
>WNFD01001924.1_pt1 | contig 20928 bp, 18 predicted proteins | sample 5400491 | NCBI WGS metagenome assembly WNFD01 (sample SAMN13153343, study PRJNA577476) | soil metagenome | isolation source: 120 cm saprolite under Douglas fir tree site 2 hole 2 replicate 2 | place: USA:California | collected 2015-04-18
ACGTTACGAATACGCTTGCCCGTGTGCCCCTTCCACTCGCCACTCCGGACACGGTTGGCGAAATCGGCCATCCGGTCGAGCACGGCGTGCACCTTGGGCACCACGTTCTCGCCGTCCACTAAGATGGATGCGTCTCGCGGTGCACGAAGGGCGGTGTGCAAAACCGCTCGTTTCTCAGTGATATTGATTTTCTCCCCGTGAAACATGGCGTCGATTCGTTCCCGCAGGCGAGATTCCTCGGCGAGTTTCAGCAGCAGGTTGAGGGTTTCAGCCGTGATCCGGTTCTTCGAATAGTCGAGAAGAAGCCCCAGAGCCTCGGCAGTCATACGTGTGCCCCGCTTGGGATCATCCGCAAAGAGCTGTCGTAGGTGGATCTCTCTTACCTTCTTATAGTGAGCTGATAGAGCTCTCCATCCCTTATGTCTGACTGTGGGGCGCTTTATGATTGTTTCTACCCTTGTTGCCATGTCCCTTGTCCTTTCGTGTCCTCCGTCAAACCCGCGGCGCGGTACTTGGGCGGAAATCGCGGAATATTTCGTGGCCCGCCGTTACTGCTCATCGCGTGGCCCTGTCCTGAGGAACAGCTGCTGAGGAACCCAGAGCATTGTTCACCATCTCCTGGGCTTCGTTCACGATCGCATTCAGATGTGCCTGGCTCTTGAAGCTCTCCGCGTAGATCTTGTAGATGTTCTCCGTGCCTGAGGGCCGGGCCGCAAACCAGCCGCTGGCCGCCACGACTTTCAGGCCGCCGATGGGAGCATTATTTCCCGGAGCTCTGGTCAGCTTGGCGGTGATTGGCTCGCCCGCCAGGTCCGACTCCTTTACGTCGTCGGGCGAAAGTCTTTGTAACTGCGTTTTCTGCTCGGGCGTGGCAGGCGCATCGATGCGCGTGTAGTGCGGAGTGCCGAACTCCGCCGTCAGTTCGCGGTAGTGCTCCCCGGGATCTTTGCCCGTGCGCGCGGTTATCTCAGCTGCCAGCAGGTCCATGATCGGCCCATCCTTATCGGTTGTCCACACCGTGCCGTCACGGCGAAGAAAACTGGCTCCCGCACTCTCCTCTCCGCCGAAGCCGTACGAACCGTCAACCAAGCCTGGCACAAACCATTTAAATCCCACTGGCACTTCGCGTAGTTCCCTGCCAAGCTTTCGGACGACCTTATCAATCATGCTGCTGCTCACCAGGGTCTTCCCCACTGCGGCATCCTGACGCCACTGTGAGCGGTGAGCGAACAAGTATTGGATCGCCACCGCAAGATAGTGGTTTGGGTTCATCAATCCTGCCGTGGGAGTGACGATCCCGTGCCGGTCGGAGTCTGGATCGTTGGCAAACGCCACTTGGTATCGATCTTTCAGTCCGACGAGCCTGGCCATCGCATACGGACTGGAGCAATCCATGCGAATCTTACCGTCGTGATCGACTGTCATGAACGAAAACGTCGGGTCAATCGTTGGATTTACGACGACGATGTCGAGCCCGTAAGTGGAGTTGATCGGCTCCCAATATGGCCGCGCGGCTCCCCCCAGGGGATCCACCCCAAGTTTGAGTCCGGCGCCGCGAATAGCATCTATGTCAACGACGTTCTGGAGATCGCGAACGTATGGTAGGACGAAGTCTTCCTGGTGCGTAGACGCGGCCTGCATCGCTTTGGCGAGCCGAACTCGCTTGACCTCCGCATTCCCTGTTCGCAACAATTCATTCGCACGACCTTCGACCCAGTGAGTCACGTCGGTGTCAGCCGGGCCGCCGTTGGTTGGGTTGTACTTGAAGCCTCCATCCTCGGGCGGATTGTGCGACGGCGTAATAACAATGCCATCCGCCAGGTGTTTCTTGCGAGTGCGGTTGTAAACCAGAATGGCCCGCGAGATCACCGGCGTCGGTGTTACACCGTCACCCTCCTGAATGATCGTCTCCACGTTGTTCCCCGCCAGAACTTCGAGTGCGGTGCCCTGCGCGGGCCCGGACACTGCATGGGTGTCTTTCCCCATGTAGAGCGGGCCGTCAGTTCCCTGCTCTCGCCGGTAATCGCAGATAGCTTGTGTAATTGCCAGGATGTGCGCTTCGGTGAATGAGCCCTGCGAGGGCGAGCCGCGGTGTCCGCTGGTACCGAAGCTGACTCGCTGGTTGGGATCACTCATGTCGGGACGACGCCCGAAATACTCTTTCTCTAGGCGAGCCACGTCCACCAACAACTCCTTGGGCGCCGGTTTGCCTGCAAGCGGCGAGATCGTCATTCCGTTAATCTCGCCCGTCATGGATTTTGATTTTGTTTCTGGGGTACTGGGCATGGTTCCACCTTCCAAATGTCGGCCGCGTATTCAGCTATAGTGCGATCGCTCGAAAACTTCCCCGAGCTCGCTACGTTCAGGAGAGCCTTGCGAGCCCACCCGTCAGGATCGGCATACAATGCGCCGAGTCGTTCGTGCGCTTGGCAGTATGAGGTTAGGTCCGCGAGATGCATATAGTGATCGCCCTGGGTCAAGAGAGTATCGCGCAACGGAGCAAATATGCCTGGCTCGTTGCGGCTGAAGTGATCCGAGAAAATGAGATCCAAAGCCGCTCGAATCTCCGGCTCATTTTCATAGTGCCAGTACGGACTGTACCAGGCACGGCTGTTCTCGACCTGTTCGACGGTAAGACCGAAGAGGAAGAGGTTCTCCTCTCCTGCCTCCTCTGCCATTTCGATGGTCGCGCCATCGCGTGTTCCGACCGTTAAAGCTCCGTTCATCATGAATTTCATGTTGCTCGTTCCGCTGGCTTCATAGCCGGCGGTGGAGATCTGGTTAGAGACATCGCTCGCTGGAATCAGCCGTTCGGCCAGCGAAACGTTGTACTCAGGAAGAAAGACGACCTTCAGCCGACCGCGTACAGCGGGGTCCGCATCAATCGTACGCCCCAGATTGTTGATGAACTTTATGACGAGTTTTGCCAATTGGTACGAGGGAGCCGCTTTACCGGCGAAGAAGAATGTGCGCGGCACCATCTCCGCGTCGGGATTTTCCCGCAGCCGCTTATAAAGCACGACGATCCGCAGCGCATTTAGCAGTTGCCTCTTATATTCGTGGATGCGCTTGATCTGGCAATCAAAGATCGTGTCCGGATCCACAATCTCCTCCGACGTCGATTTGAGCCAATCGGCGAATTGCACTTTGGCCTCGCGCTTTGACGCGAGGAACACCTCACGAAAGTTGTCGTCATCGGCAAATGGTTTGAGTTCGTTGAGCTGGCTTAGGTCAGTGGTCCACCGTTCGCCAATGACTTGGGTGATTGCACCTGACAACGCTGGGTTGGCTTCGAGCAACCAGCGTCGCGGTGTTACCCCGTTCGTTTTGTTGTTAAAACGTTCGGGAAACATTTCGGCTAGATCTTTGACCGTCGTCGTCCGCAACAGCTTGGAGTGGACAGCGGCCACGCCGTTGGTGCTGTGCGAGCCTACAATCGCAAGATTCGCCATGCGGATCTTTCTCTGGTTGCCCTCTTCAACGAGGCTCACGCGCTCAACGCGCCCTTCGTCACCTGGGAATCGAACTCGAACTTCGTCGAGGAGCCGACGGTTAATCTCGTAGATGATCTCCAGATGACGGGGAAGAAGTATCTCAAACCACGCTGCGGGCCATTTCTCGAGAGCTTCAGGCAGCAGCGTGTGATTTGTGTAGGCAAGGGTCGCCTTCGTCAACTGCCAAGCCTGCTCCCATCCCAAGCGCGCATCATCCAGTAAGATTCGCATTAATTCAGCGACCGCCATGGAAGGGTGCGTGTCATTGAGTTGGATCGCGGCCTTCTCAGGCAGCTTCTCCCAATCGCTGTTGTATCGCCGAAAGCGGCGCACCAGGTCGGCCAGTGAACACGCGACCAGAAAATATTCCTGCAGAAACCGCAGCCCCTGCCCGGCGCTCGTGGAATCGTCCGGGTAGAGCACCCTGGTAAGCGATTCGGCTTCAAGAGTCTCTCCCAGCGCACCCACAAAATCACCGGTGCCGAATGCCTGAAAATCAAAATAATCCGGCGCAGCCGCGGCCCAGAGCCGGAGAGTGTTGATCGTTTTCCCTCCATAACCGACCACAGGACGATCAAAGGGTATGCCGATCAGGCTGGACGGCCGGTTTGGGATGACATCAAAATTGCCCGCGCGCAACTGGAAGGTGACATTCAATTTGACTTCCACCTGCTCGTGGGGCCGGGCAACCTCCCAGGGATCGTTGTCGCGGAGCCAGTTGTCAGGGTTTTCCTTTTGCCAGCCATCCACTATGGATTGCTTGAACATGCCGTACTCGTACCGTAGACCATAGCCTGTTGCTGGGAGCTGCATCGTGGCCATCGAATCGAGGAAGCATGCTGCGAGGCGGCCCAAGCCTCCGTTCCCAAGCCCTGCATCTGGTTCCTGCTCGACTAGTTCCAGCCAGTCGATACCTTTTTCCTGAACCGCCTGCTGCACGAGAGGATCCAGCAAGAGATTGGTAACATTGTTGGCCAACGAGCGCCCGAGGAGGAACTCCATGGAAAGGTAATAAATGCGTTTGGCATTCTCTCGTTCATACGTCGTCTTGGTCAGGACCCAGCGTTGCGCGAGGATGTCGCGTATCGAACTGGAGATCGCCTCAAAGCGTTCACGCGCACTCGCCACCTTCGGGTCGATCACACGGTCAAAAACCAGATGCCGTTCGTAAAACGCGTTTTCCGTCCCGACAAACGGAATCGGCCCGCATCCGTACTGTTCGAGAAGGTCTGAAGCCTTGCTTGTGCTCGTCTTCGTGGGGACGAGTTTTGGGGAGTTTAGGGGTACTGCCCTCTTTGTACTCATTGAACATCCTTGTCGTCGTAATTATTTGAAATCGGTATTGTCCAAATCGCCGCCGAGAGCGCCCCCCCAGGAACGAGGTCGGCTCACGCGGAAACGTGATGATCGTCCTTCCAAAGACGAATCACCGGCTGGGAAAGGTTGTGCTCATAACCGAGCGCACTCACCCTTGCCGTGCTCAGCAGAAAATATTTGCCCGCGGATCCGGGCCAAGCCCTAGCCGTCGGGCAGCAAGAACTCGAATGAAGTGTCCACTGGAAAAGAGCAGTACATCTCCCGCGACCGTCCGGATACGCTGAACTACACGGTCCGCCCGCTCGCCGACCTGTGCTGGCGATTCGCCTCCCGGGGCGCCGTCGGGGAACAGTTGCCAGTCTGGATGTCGTGCAAGGATCTCGGGTGAACGTAGCCCCTCATACTGACCGTAGTTCCATTCCACCAGGTCAGGATCGGCTTCGGCCACAGTTCCAAGCCCAGCCAGTTCGCAAGTTCTGACTGCGCGCCGCAGCGGGCTGGTAAACACCGTGGCAAATGTCATGCCCTTCAGACGTACCGCGAGGCGCCGTGCGTTGCGCTCGCCGTTTGGGGTCAAAGGCAAGTCGGTAAGACAGGTATGCTGGCCCGAAAGACTCCATGCGGTCTCACCGTGACGCGCTTGATACACCACTGGAAGTGCTTCGCTCATGCAGTCTCTCGCCCAAGAACGGTCGACTCGCTTGCCGCCTTTCCCTAGCTCAGTCGAGTTCTCAGGAATGTTGTGCCTTGTCAACTGGCTCAAACCAGTATTTGGATGTTTCTCAAGCATTCAAGGTTCCATACCCGAGTGGACGCAAGAGGCGGGAGTGCATCACCCTAATATCAGCACTTGCCTCCACCGGTCACCAGTGCGGCGGTCCGCACACGTCAGTTTGGTTCGCCTGCCCATTGCCAAATGGTTGTCACTATTCTTTGGAATCGTTGGTGGTGTCCCCGTTTGACGCTAAATATCATCAGAGTCTTAAGTCTGCCCCGCTCACGGGGACCCCACGAACAGATTATCGACCCACGACATGTTCCTTTGTTCGCGTGGATTTAAAGACGGGGCAGATCAAGTGGGCAAAGAGACTGCAAGGCTTCGACACTTCGACAGTAGTATCTCTCTTCCTTCAGGACCAAACCCGAATTGTCCGGTACCCAACAGTCCGGATTTCGATCTCGGAGGTGCAGGACCTAATCTCGTGGGCAATGTGGGCAATATTGTTGCCTTTGGCCAAAAGAGCCGCATCTAAGCGGTATCTATTGGGCACTTGATCCTGATAACGGCAACATCGTTTGGAGCACACCGGTTGGGCCAGGCAGTTCCCAAAATTGAGAGAGGCGTGTTCAACCCTATGACTCACCTGTTTGATCCGCTCACGATTCGGGATATTACGTTTGCGAACCGCGTATTTGTTTCGCCTATGTGCCAGTACTCCAGCACTGACGGATACGTGAACGACTGGCATTTCGTACATCTGGGCAGTCGGGCAGTTGGCGGTGCTGGACTGGTGCTTACCGAAGCAACTGCAGTTCTTCCCGAGGGCCGGATCAGCCCGCACGATTTGGGCATCTGGATGGACGATCACATTGAGCCGCTGGCTCGAATCGTCCGGTTTATTCATGAGCAAGGCAGCGAGGCTGGGATGCAGCTGGCGCATGCCGGTCGCAAGGCCAGCACTTACCGGCCGTGGTCAGGCCACGGAACGGTCCCCGAAAGTAATGGAGGGTGGAACAATGTCGTTGCCCCGAGCGCATTGGCTTTCGCCGATGACTATCCGATGCCGCAAGCGCTTTCTATCGATGGTATTAAGAACATCGTTTCTGCTTTTGCCGCTGCGGCGCGTCGTGCCTGCGAAGCCGGCTTCGGTGTCATCGAGATTCACGCGGCTCATGGATACCTGATTCAAGAGTTTCTATCGCCTCTTAGCAATCAAAGAACGGATGCCTACGGAGGCTCATTTGAGAATCGCACTCGAATATTGCGCGAGGTTGTTGCCGCCGTTCGAGGTTCGTGGCCGGAGCGAGCACCGCTGTTCGTACGCATTTCGGCGACCGATTGGATCGACGGCGGCTGGGATATTCAGCAGTCGGTTGAACTCGCCCGCCAATTGAAGGAACTTGGAGCAGACCTGATCGATTGTTCGTCTGGCGGCAATATATTGCATGCAAGAATTCCAGTCGGTCCGGGTTATCAAACGGAGCTTGCGGAGCAGATCCGCCGGGAAGCCAACATCCTGACCGGTGCGGTTGGGATGATCACATCTCCCGTTCAGGCCGAGCACATCATCGGTACCGGTCAGGCGGACGCAGTCATCATCGCCCGCGAATTCCTGCGAGATCCGTATTGGCCCTTGGGGGCGGCCCGTGAGCTAGGGCAGCCAGTTTCGTGGCCTGTCCAATATCTCAGAGCGGCCCCAGAAGGCTCACAAGCCCGCGTTGCGGTAGACCTCAAGAATCTGGAGTCCTGCTTCGAGGAACAACACGCGATTCCTGAGGGCTGACCCTCGGCCCACGCCGGAGACCGATCACCTGAAACTAAAGTTGAATCGTAAACTCGCCGAAGTACCTGGAGAAAAGAAGATAGATGGGAAGAGCGCTGCTTTGGAGTCAAAGTAATGACTGTGACGAAATTCATAGTGATCACATACGCATGATGCGGCATACCTCTCGGCGCTATCGGCGCTTGCCGGATCCTTGTTCGGCGGAACTGACATCAGGCCCTGTGACTTGGCTGAGCCTACGTAACCAAAGCGCGGCGCAGTCCATCCAGTCGCGGGAAAGACTGAATCTTGTTTCCGAGCGGAGGACGAGCCGCAATCGGCCGACCCGCCTGGCGTGTCCTTCGCGTGCCTCAGGCTGGCTTCCCATATCTTTCGCAGATGAGACCAACACCGTTCTGCCCCGGGCTGCGACAGGCAGTGCACACAGAACGAGCGACGTCTGAAGCGGTCGGATGGATCTCAAAGCCGGACAAGCACACGCATTTCCTGGGCAACGATACTGATGGACTACGTGCGCGTCTAGGTCCCAAACCTCTGAGGTCTGTTCGTTGATGGAGAAATCTCCATGATCAACCTTCTCCCGTTCTCATTTTCGCTGCCTGTGAGTTCAGCGGGCAGCGGATCAATGTGCGCATCGGTGTGCAGGGACTAGTGTGCAGGACCACTACCGGCGACAAACGGGGCCGGGGTAACCAATCTCAATTGGTCCAGTGCTGTCAGGACGCTCTGCCAGCGAGCTTGGTCCTTCTTCGTCTCGATCGGTACGGAGAGGTCGGAATAAAACTGCAGGATGTTATCGCGCAGCTCCGGCGACGTCACATCGAACTTCCGCTCTGACAATTGAGTTAGCAACTTCGCGTAGGCGTCGTCCGCGAGCGAGTATTCTGCGGCTTTGGTTCCGTTGCCGCTATCAAGATCACAATTGGGAAGCACGAGCGAGTCGGTGCGCACTTCCTCGAGAAACGCCCGGTATTGATCGACGGTCGTATTGATGCTTTTAAAATACAGGTCCTCGGTTTGGGGAGTCGGGTTGTTGAATGCTAACCCTTTGAAGGGACCAATTTTCGGCATGTATCGCAAGAGCGTTGACAGAATCCTGGTACCTACGCCCGGCTTCACATAGTCTTTTCCCCACTGCCTTTCGTAATCAGAGCGCGAAAGACGATACAGGAACTTCCGTTTCGCGAAATTTGGCGTTTCGTGCATCAGTTCCTTTTTATGGGTCTGCAGCGCGACTTGAGTCATTTGCGGAATCAGCCGGCTGACCGCGAAACGATACGAACCCACGGCCAGATCCTCGTGGGTGAGCACATCTTTCAACTCCACCCCGTACACCACGGGGAAGACCCGCTCCAGTAAGGACTTGGACACTTGGAATCCGATGAAATCGTGGTACTGCTGTGAGGCGTAACGATTCTTTGCAACCTGCACCGTGTCGAACCCGAACTCCGTCTTCAGATGCGCCGTCTTATCCTGGCCATAGCGAACTGACTTACCAAACTTCGCGCGTAGCTTGGGATACTCGATCGCGACGGACTGATTGACCGCGGGGTGGCCGGCGATATCCGACGCATAGTGCGATAGTGCGCCAAGCGCAAAGGCGTACTCGTTGACGTCATTGCTTTCAAGCAGTAGCTCCCGAACAAAGTCTCCGCTGCGAACATAATGCACCAGGTTGCTGAATTCCCTGCTGCCGAATGGGTAGTAGCCGAGATCCTGAATGACGGCACCTCCATAGGCATACGCGTGGGCCTCTTTGATCTGGTCCTCTGTCAGCGCGGGATATCGCTTGAGCAACAGGGGCCGGATCGCGTCGGTCCACAGCAGGTCTACGATTTCCTCGTGGGTAAGAACGGAGTATGCGGACAAACCTTCGCTGCATATAAGCACGACGAGAAGAAGTGCCGCCGAACGGATGGAAAGCATGCGCCAACCGCCGGCCGTGGCGCTCAAATGCGCCCCAGAAGCAGGAGAATCACGATAACGAAAAGGACCACTCCTACTCCTCCGGTCGGGTAATAGCCCCGGTCTCGACTATGCGACCACCGTGGCAGCGCCCCAAGAAGTGCTAAAACTAAAATCACGATCAATATAGTTCCAAGCATGTTCTGCTCCTTGCTCCTTGCGACGTATCCATGAGGTTCAGCCTCTTGCGAAGCGGCACCTGCGAGGCTCGCTAAAACGAGATACTAATCGCGATTCCGGCGTTCGGATATCTGCGGTTGTACAGGTAATAGCCGTTGTCGACGTAGGTGACATAGACGTCGTCGTTGTCATACCAATTGTCCCCCCAGTATTCCGGCCAAGGATCAACGGCACTCACCCAATAGCCGCCGTATTGAAAGCGCGGGTATCCGCCAACAACCAGGAAGGGGAGACCGTGGACGCGGAACCCATGCTCCGGCCCAAAGTGTCCGCGAAACCGGTCGTCAGGGATGCGGTAGCCGCGGTAGCCGCCACGTTGTTGCCAGGTGCGGTGGTCGGATTCCCAGTGTTGCGAGCGATGCCGTTGCCAGGAACTCCGCTCGACACGCTCCCGTTCCTGCGTGCGCCGTGGTTGTTCCTTGCCTCGCTGTTGAGCGTGCTGTGGCTGGTTACGCCGGTCGGGCCGCGGCTGTTGCTGAGCGTGCTTTGATGGTTTGTTCTGGTCTCGCTGCTCCTGTTGCTGAGCGCGTGGTTGCCGCGTGCCCTGGTCCTGCCGCGGCAATTGTTGGGCGTGCTGTTGCTTTCGGTCTGGCTGCCGTTGTGGCTGATGCTGCTGTTCAGGTTTGGCTTGTTCATGCCTGCTCTGTTGCTGTTGGGGGTGGTCTTGCGTTTCACCCTTGTCGCGCTTTTCGCCCTGCTGCTCATGCTGTGCGTAGATTGGAGCAGCCATTCCGAGAAGTAACCCTAGAATAGCTGTGCTGGTGATGCCAAGTACTTTCACAGTTGCTACCTCCATTACAGCTGGTTAGGTACGCCTGCCTTAGCGCAAGCTTCCTGTCGTCGCATTGACCGGGCTGCCGATGGCTTCGCCGGACACGAGAAGCTCCACTCTCCGGTTCTGCTGCCGGCCGGCGGAATTACCGTTCGAGGATACCGGCAAAGTGTTGCCGAAGCCTCTGGCGGAAACCGAATTTGTCGCCACCCCTTGTTGCACCAGATAATCGCGTACTGAGCCGGCTCGATTTTCAGACAGTGTCTGATTCATCGCATCGCCGCCAACATTGTCCGTATAGCCGCCGACTTCAATGTTGAGTCCAGGGTACGCGAGCAGAATACCGGCGACTTTCGCCAGCTTCTCCCGTGCACCCGGCTTCAACGAGTATTTTCCCGTGTCAAACAACACATCGGACATGCTGACGATCAAACCGCGCGCGCTGTCGCGAGTTTGCAGGATTTTATTCAACTGCTCTGACAACTTCGTGCGCATAGCCGCTTTGTCAGCTTCCGCCGCTGGGCAGCCAGGCGAGATTTGTCCGCGTCAGCCTGGGCTGCGGAGAGCGCAGTCGCTGATGCAGCCTGGCCGTCCGCCATATCGGATCAAGCTTAGGCGGTCGCGGATTGTGCATCAGCAGTCTCGGTCCGTGCCCTTGCTGCATCGGACTCTGCCTGAACCTTGGAGGCCTGGGCATTTGCTGCATCAGATTCGGCCTGAGTCTTTGCCGCTTGAGCTTTCGCCGTGTCGGACTGGGCTTGCTCCTTCTGCCGCATCGCGTCATGCGCCTGCCCCTGCGACTTCACCTGTGCATCCGCTGAAGCCTGGCGTTCACTCTCTCGGCGCTCGTCGTCCATCTTCTTGACTGCGATCGCGCGTGCATCTTCTGCAGTCTGCACTGCCTCGCGGGCGACTGCCGTCAGCGGCTTTTTCGGGACGTTCTTCCTCGTGGCATATCCATCTGCACTGTCCATCAACCGGACAGCGTGCTGATAGCTGTCGCTGGCGTACCTCTCAGCTCCCTCGGACTGCGCGATGCGCAGTGCATTACGCGCCTCAAAGAATTCCAACGGTAAATTAGCGTTCAAGACTACAGGGTCGAACTTGTAGCCCGTGGGAATGTAGCCGCCCCGCTCCATCAGTTCGTACTTTGCATTGACCGCCTCGGTAGTTCCCTTGGTGTCCTGGCGAACTACATTCTCAAGCACAACCACATTGCTCGGTTGCCGCACGGCATAATAAGGTTCCGCGGTAACGATGAGCGCGAAAGCCTGAAGATCCGTTGTCACCTGCAGTTTGCTGCGGTGGTTGCCGCCTACTAACACTTCGCCCAGGTTCACTGCCCGGCCCTCGGGTGAAATCGCCCACAAGATGTAAGTCAAGTACTCATTGCCGAAAGTCGTGGGCTTGTCTAGGTTGCCAAATTCTGCTTCGATCTCAATCGCTCCACGCTTGCTGTTTACTTCCGCTACGCCATTGGCTGAGCGCATCAAATCCGTACCCGCGAAATCCACCTTCGTCGCTCCGCTGCGATGCTTATAGTTGACCGCTTGCACACTCCGGCTGACTACGGTCACTCGGAATATAGGTGTCGGACTCAAAGGCTCGACGGCAAGTCTGGTTTGACTATTGGTTTGAGTTTGAGCTACGACAGGCAAACTCAGTGCGATTGCAGCGGTTAAGAACAGCTTTATCTTCACAGTATCTCCTCCAGCAGATGTCTGCCGTATTGCGTTTATCGATGCTATGTTGCGTTCAGCCTTCTTGACTGGTTTCCCTTTGCGTCATCCTTCACGTTCCAACGTGGATCCGGGAAAGGGAATGAAACAGTCCGAAAACATTGAGCAGCCACAGAACCACGGCGATAACCACGACGCCGTTCAAAATTGACTTGATGGATCCCTGCATTGGAATGAAGCGATTCACCAGCCACAGAAGAACACCGACCACGATGAGAACTTCCAGGAGTTGAATTAAAGGCATGACCTTTGACCTCTCTTCTTTCGCGGACTAACACCTCTCATCCGCCTGGAGGTGTAGCCCTGATTTCAATGTTCGAGAGCTTTTAGTGTCGAATTGTGTTCGCCGTAGGTGTCGCGGCATACACGGATGAAGAATGCCGATTGGCTGGATGTGGTCGCTTCCTCGTGACTTGATCAGGCCCCAACTCGCAGTGACCTAAGGCAGCGGCCTAAGAATGAGAGCTACGAATCAGCGATCGTTACTCCCTCAACACACTCAGGAGAGTAAAGAATGACAGGTACGTGCTGTTGCGTCTGAGCTAGATTGCTCACATGCGGAGATTAAGATTGCGATAGCTGTCTCGCAACAGATCAAGCCACGCGTATTCGGCGTGTCGAATGCTGTTCAGCGGCGCATGGATTGTCAGCAACGCCCGACCGGGTGGAGTACATCAAGAACTGGGCTGCTCAAATTCCCGGCCACATTCGAAGCAGACCCGGTACGTCCGACTCTTGATGGTGAATACGCGGCTCATCTGCTTATGACGGCACCCGAAGGCAAAGCGGAGGAACCACAGCAGCGGTTTCACAACTCCTCCGCCCGCTGCCGGCGCTCGCAACTTCCATTGGCGTCCAGCCATCCCAGCAGGGAGCGAACGCTGCTTCGAGCCAGAGCAATCGCGCAGTCCGCGGCTCCGTAATAGATGTTTATGGTATCGCCATCGCGGTCCATCGTATATCCGCACGGAAACACGACATCATCGACGTCGCCGTGGCGCTCGTACTCGGCCTCCGGCCCAAAGATCCATGAATCTCCTCGCAGCAGGCATTTTTCCGGGTTCTCCAGATCGAACAGAGCCAAGCCCAGTCGATACAGACAGCCTGAGGGCGTGTGCCGTACTCCGTGGTAGAACACGAGCCAACCTCTAGCAGTCTCGATTGGCGGCGGAGACAAACCAATTTTGTTCGCATCCCACCATGCACCGCGTCGCGCTTCCAACATAAGTCTGTGTCTGCCCCAATAACGCAGGTCGGGAGAGTATGAAATCCACATGTGCGCTCCGAGTGCTGTCATCGGCCGATGAATGAGCGCCCAGCATCCATCGATTCTCCGAGGCAGAAGCGCCGAGTCTTTATCATCCGGTGGCATGATGACACCGTAGCGCTCGAAACTTCGGAAATCTTTGGTTAGAGCCAGAGACACTCCGGGGCCGCCGCGCGAATAGGAGGTGTACGTGACCGCGTATTGTTGCAGTTCGGGCACGAAGGTGATCCGAGGATCTTCAATGCCCCAGACTTCCTCGGGATACTTCTGCGGGCTGGGCATCAATGTCGGTTCCCGATCAATTTCCCATCCATCGACGCCGTTTCGGGAGCGAGCGGCGCAAAGATGGGACAAGCCGCGCCGGTCTTCCACTCGGCACAGCAGAAGAGTCGTTCCATCCGGCAGCAAGGTTGCGCCGGCATTGAACACGCTGTTGATGGAGTACGGCCAATCCTTGCGCGTCAGGATTGGGTTGGCAGGGTGGCGCAGAAGCAGGGACGGGTAGTGCATGCTTTCGACGTTCACAAGTGTTGTTTCGGGAGCAGTCATAACGGATCTTCCGGCTTTCTAGGTTTTTGCAAGAGAGCGCATTTCCAAGAGTGCCATCAGGAAAGACAGCGTGGATTCCGCTCCCTGATTCTGATTGGCACGATCGGGATGCAAGCCGTCCCGGCAACCGCCGGTGACGGAATCGTAGAGAGCAAGTTGCAGGTCGTTGTCGCCAAGGAACCAGTTGAAGGCCGACCAGGCTTCGCTGTGCCAGCGGCTGCCACCAGTCACGCGGTACGCTTGCAGACAGGCGGAAACCGCTCCGGCGGCTTCAATAGGCTGTTGGTCAAATCGAGCTTTTTCACCACCTTGACGGTAAAACCCTTGCGAGCCGATCGGCACAAAATGGCCGTTGGTCTGGCAACGCTGCGTTTCCATTAGCCAATCCAGCGACTCGAGTCCAGCGGAAAGCATACGTTCATCCCCGCAGGCCGACCCCACGAGCAGCATGGCCTGCGGTAGCCTCGCGTTTCCGTAGGCTAGAACCTCCTCAAACCATTTCCAGTCCGGACGCCGGATCGACTCATACATATCGAGCAATCTTCGGGCCAATGCGAATCGTACTCGCTGCGCATCCCGGTCTCCAGGGTACGAATGGAGGTACTCGTAAATCCCGAGCAGGGCGTAGGCGCAGGCACGCGGACTGTGGAACTCGACCGCTGCCGGCAGGGAGAACTCGAACAAACGCCCGGCCGCTCCCCTCAATCCGTGATTTGCGGATCGCGCTAATAGAGTTCCTAGGGCCCACAACGCGCGCCCGTGAGAATCCTCCGATCCCTGCTCTTCCGTCCACCGGTGGTCGTAGCCGAGGAAGTTTCGGAATCTTCTCTTCTCTGGATGGAAGGCGTGCTCCAGGAATGCTAAATACCGGAAGGGCCAATCTGGGTTGGCTGATTCGCCTTTTGCGAGCTGGTCCTTACCCAGTTGGTCCAGACCCAGTTCATCCATACGCAGTTGGTCCAGCAACACGGTAAAGATGAGTGCGCGAGCGTTGTCGTCGGTGGTATATCCCTCGGCTCGATTGGGGATGGTAAAAATGGCGTGCTGCAGCATCCCCGTGTCATCGGTCAGAGCATTCACGTGACTCAGTTTCAATTCAGGCAGCTGATTCAGCGACTTGTGGGTTGCGCGAGCTGAGAACTGAACGTGCGGAGTTTCCATGCGGTCGCTGCGCACCCGCGCAAAGCTTTCCATATAACCTTGCGCGACTCTTTTCCATACCATCTCCCGCGCGAACAGATATGCGCGTTTACGCATGGCATGGCGTATCGCGGGGGTATCCAGGAGTTCGATTGTCTTTTGTGCAATCGCACCCGGATTTTCGAAGGGCACCAGCGCGCCGCGACGGTCGTCTAACAACTCAATCGCGTGCCAATATGGAGTCGAGATAATCGCCTTACCCGCACCTAATGCATAGGCCAGCGTCCCGGACACCACCTGCGCCTCATGGCGATATGGAGTGATGTAAATGTCCGCTGCGCCAATGAACTGAACCATCTCCTCAGGACTGACGAAGCGGTCGTGGAAGATCACCTCCGACTCCACTCCCACTTCCTTTGCCAAGGCTTGCAAGTGCGCTCGATACTGGTCGCCCTCGCGACGGAGAACGTGAGGGTGGGTCGCGCCTGCGACTATATAGACCACGTTCTTATGTTTAGACAAAATCTGAGGCAGCGCTTGAATGACGTTCTCGATTCCCTTGTTCGGTGAGAGCAGGCCGAACGTAAGCAGTACCGCCTTTCCTTCCACGCCAAAGCGGTCCTTGTAGAAATTCGGATCCAGGAATGGAAGGTCCGGAACGCCGTGAGGAACCATATCGATCTTGTTGCCAGGCACCTTGAAAATTTCTTGCAAGAACTGGGACGAGAGCTGGCTCATGACAATGAGGCGGTCCGAAAGCTCTGCGATCTCTTCCATGACCATCAGTTGGTCAGGGTCTGGCTCGCGCAGAACCGTGTGCAGCGTGGTCACCACGGGCATCTTCAGACCGCGCAGCAGATGCAAAATATGGCTTCCGGCCGGACCTCCGAAGATTCCATATTCGTGCTGCAGGCACACCATGTCGATATTGTTGAAGTTCAAGAATTCAGCCGCTTCTTGATACGATGTCACATCGTCCTGGGCCAGCGACCATCTCACCCGTGCGGGATAGTCATAGCCACGTTCCGTGTCGTTCACTGGTAGCGCCAACAATCGAGATGTCCCATACTCCGCAGAGATGGCCTCGCACAGGTCCGTTGTAAACGTAGCGATTCCACATTGTCGAGGAAGGTAGTTCCCGATCACCGCGATTCGACTAGGCCGAGATAGTTTAGATGGTTTCGGCTGCGATCGTGCGCGGCCCGCTGAAACCCCTTCTCGTACCAGAGCTTGGGGGGCGACGACTTCCAGGAACCCCTTGGGAAATTCTGTGGTAGGTAACGACATTTGTCCTTAGTGTGGTGAGAACAGGTGCTGAAAGAGGCCACTTTTCAGATGGGCCCCAGCGATTACCGGCACCCGTTTGAGACCAGGATGTGATTGCGCTCAATAGATGGTTTGAGAAGGGCACGGCTTCCAGTTGCGCCGCTACCGATCAATAGGAATGCGGACTTTAGCCCCTGAGGGACCTTCACTTACCCTCCGAGAACATTTATGAGATCGTTCTGCCGACTTTCGCTTGTTTCGTGCACCGGTACAATCTGTCTCTTGTCAGTATTTAACGAAAGTGGACTTGCGGACTGGTCAAAATTGACCAGATATTCCCTGGGGTAGCAGCTGCACGAAAAAAATAGGGCAGACGTAAGGGTCAAACTCCGCCAATCTGGCGGACACTAACCCATGCCTGCCCCCGAAGCGCGGTCCGCCTTCTCAGGCGGACTGCCGCATCAAAGAAGCTTGAATAGTACTGTTCCCGTAACGGGATGACTGTTCAAGATTGCTCACTTCCTCGGAATCATTTGAAAACTTTTCACACCCGCCCATTGTTCAAATTTTGCGCACTCTCCACGACTGCTGCGCTCGTACCGGCGAGACCAGCAATAAAAACGGGGCGAGTCTTCACTCGCGGATTTATTTCAAGCCAAGCTGGCCATTGTATTGTTGGGTAATCCCGTAGCACTCGCAGGCAGAGTCTTGAAGTTTATTGCGGTTCACGATCTTCACCGCGCCACGGGTGTACTCGATGACCTTCTTCCTCTGCAAAACGCCAGCTGCCACGCTCACGCTGGGCCTATCGGTCCCCAGCATCGTTGCGAGAAAGTCATGCGTGATGGGTAGCGACTCTGAATCCACTCTGTCCTGAGTCATTAGCAACCACCGCGAAAGGCGCTGGTGGATATCGTGCAGCCGATTACACCCGGCGGTTTGGGCAACCTGCATTCCTTGAACTACTGCGTAGCGGCTCAACATCATCTGAAGGTGTGGAGTGGATTCCAAAGTGTCCTGCAAAGCTTCAACTTTGACCCGAAATCCATCCCCCGAGATTTGTACTATCGCCCGAAGCGGGCTCCTGCTCAGGCCAACAGACGCCGGTGTTCCTGTAAAACCCTCATTTCCAACTATGCCCGCTTCGGCGGTTTGTCCATCTTCCATTACGACTACAAGAGAAATCAAACCTCGATTCGGGAAATACGCAAATTCCAGCCTTCCACCTGCCTCGTGAAGGACGAGATGGTTTGGCAAGCTGACGTATTCGAGATGAGGACGAAGTGAGCTGAAGTCGACGTCGGAGATCGATAGAAGGATTATGTTGCTGACAGGTTTCCCTTCGGTATTCGTCCGCTCGCCAGACTGCACGACTTGGAGGCCTTTGCTTTCCATAAACGATCCTCAAGAGACTAGGGTCACAGCCGAAAACCCGGTAGTGGGCTGTTTTGAATTTCTCAGGTGGGTAGTGGCGTCTTGCGCCTAATCGGCAGCAAGAGGCCTAGACTCATTCCGCTGCCAGGGCTTCAGTTTGCGCTCATCTAATGCGTGGCAAAGCTCGCCAATCAGGCCCATCAACTTCGCTGGATCCATTTCGTTACTGGCTTTTTCTGCAATAGCTCGCCAAAGTCCATCTCCAAAGTGCGGGGCCATAGGGGTCTCCATTTCTACGATTCATCAAGCTACCTTGGATTCAAAACCGAGTCTGAGCAATAACGCACATTCTGCCCTAACCCTAACTCCAAATCAGGCCCGAAATCGGGCATGCGCACAAACAACAATCTTCCATCTACGTAGGATGCCCGACAGACCATCTGAATTTGCGCAGGTAAACTCCGCCCGACAGAGTATTGGTAAAGTCAGGAAACGTTCCTTAAGCTTTCTTTGGAGCAGAACTCTGGGGGGAGGGCTGTTCCACATGCGCCCCATCACTCAAATGAGTCTGGGGCGCTTTGTTTTGCGCTTTATCACGCAGACTCTTGAGTTTTCAAAGTGAGTCGAAAGTCCTATTGAAGAAAACTCGGGCAGACGTAATATCCACCGTCTGATCCGCGCCCGTAGGGCCCTTGGCATCAGACAGCGAAGCTAGCGCGAGGCCCACTGGCGGATACCGGGGGCGCTCATTCTCCTTTCTTCCAAGGGGCAAGCGCGGATGGATAGTCGCGGTGTGCGTATGTAGGATGCCCGACAGACCATCCAAGTCGACGCATGTAAACTCCACCCGTCCCTTTACGCATCTTCCGCCACGCCCAGACGGGGTGACGGTTTTCTGCTGCAATCAGGCAGTACGCCGCGGTGACGAGGAGAACGTTTCGTCCCTTGACGGCAAGCGAGTACTAGGTATGCGGTCAGACAACGTTGGGGCGCAGCGACATAGGAGGCCATGAGCCGGAAGCTGATATGGATTGAGCAACCGCGTTTTCGGGGTTTTGGTTGCTCCGAGTGTGGCTGGCGGTTCAAAACTTCTGGCGCGGTCACCGGCACATCTTTCGATGAAATGATGCGCAACTTCGAGTTGCAGCGCGACAAAGAGTTTACCTTGCATGCTTGTGCCGATCACCCAAGAGCCAAGAACACAAACTCCGAGTAATTCAAACCGCACCACTCCCGTCGGATCCAGATACGCGGCCTTTCTCGCCGGATAGTAGCCAAGGGCGATACCCATCAAAACCCCGCGCCTCAAACCGCTGTTATCGTTTCCCGCGCTTCGCCTCCACGGCCTCGGCTGCGGAAAGTTTCCGATCCCGGTGTTCACACCCGCCCCTTGTTCAAATTTCGCCTCCCTCTCTACGACTGAGTTTGTGAAGCGACTACATGCCTTTGTAAGGCTCATAGGGCACCGGTGGCTTCTTGGGATAAGGCTTATAAGGAGGCTCAGGCAGCGGTGGCTGTTTAGCGCGCTCCGCGTCAGGCGGTGCTCCTGGATAAGGCAGCGGCGGTTCGAGAGATTTGTTTGCGTCAATGGCTAATTGGTTGAACATCGTATCGCTCCCGGGAATGGATAGAGTGTCGGAGAGCAGCTCACCGATTGGTAGTTGGGCACCGCAACTTCTACCCTGCCTAAAAAGATGATGCGCCTTGCGGAGGATGGCGCGCTGTTCAAAATCGCTCAGTTCTGAGCATAATTCGGGTACACCTCGGTGAGACGGCGAAATCCTTCGAAGACTTGCAAGCCGGCAGGAATTGAAATCTTAATTCAGAGGCTCGGTGGATGGGTCGGTCAGAGTAATTAGCTTTCCAGGCGGATAGTCTTCTTGTGTAAGAGGAGTCTCGGGCTCGGGGCGTGATGATCGTCAGGTACCCCGCCGGTGACAATTCCTCGGACCAGCAGGGCAGGAGATGCTCGATCTGGCTGACCGGGTGATCGGCGAGTCGCGTTTGAACCATACGCGCGCAGCATTGCAGCTAACCAACCGATGATCGCAGGTCGCATGATCGCAACTATTGGAGTCCGTTCCACACCATCCGGTGGAACAGTTCGTCCATAGCATGTGGTGATTCTTTCGCGCCGCGATCAAGCCACCATCGCAGCAGCGACAGCACGCTCCCGGCCAGCGCAGAGGCGCGAGCACCCAATTCACGTTGCGGAAGCTTCGATGGAGGAAGGTTCGATAGACGCTTGGATTCCCTAAGGCGCCGCTCAATCCCGCGGGCAAAGTAGCCTTGCGCAAGATCGAAGAATTCGTTGAGACGGCCGGCGTCAGCCAGCGTGCGATAAAGCTTCTTCTGGCTCCCGATGTGCGCAAAGAGCTCCGCCACAGGCACAACTCGATGCGATTCTTCCTTGCGAATGCTGAGCGCCGTGCTCATCATTTCCAGGAACTTCTCGAACTGGCTGAGCAGCAGATCCTCCTTGTCGCGGTAGTGAAGATAAAAGGTGGAACGACCGACCGAGGCGCGGTCCAGCACCTCCTGCACCGTGACGTCATCGATCGCCTTCTCCTGGATCAACGCCACCAGAGCACTGCCGAGCCGCTCACACGTACGCCGTATGCGCTGATCAGGCTTGCGCCGCTGCTTTTCTTGTTGTTTCCGTTGCCCAGCATGCTCCTGCAATTTGGAGCGCTCATTCTTGAACCCCTCATTTTTGGACATCGACCGCCTCTTTGTTCAGCAACTGGGAAAGGTCCTCGACTCGGCGGCGTTTGACCGCTACATTGCGAATAGTATGACAAGCCGCCGTTCACAGCAGAACAGGATCTCACTTCGGTAGTGGTGCAGTTTGGACCCCGGTCGTCTCAATGTAAATCGGCGTCATCCTGAACGGAGCCGTTTTTCAGGCGAAGTGAAGGATCTCGCGCGCATCGTCACTGCTGCTAGAAGCAAACTGCACCACTACCCTCACTTCAGCGCGTCGGCGAAAGCTGTGAGGCAGCGGCAAGTCAAGTCTTCTGAATTCCATCGACGGCATCGAATCGTCCGTCGAGACACAAAGGGAGAAATACGATGAATCGCATTCGCTTGCTTGCAATCGGGACCATGTTGATGTTCGCGCTGACCACGGTCGCGCAACAGACCACTACCAACAGCGATGCGCACGGCGGGAGTGGCGGCGGCGTGCCTACCCCCCAAGGGCACCTGAAGGTGCTGACCGAGAAGCTTGCTCTCACCGGCGATCAGCAGGCCAAAATCAAGCCCATCCTACAGGAGCTGCATGACGCCACGCAGAAGCTCATGCAGGACGAAAGTATGTCGCGCGAAGAGCGCCTGGGCCATGTGAGGGCCTGGCGCGAGA
>WNFD01005609.1_pt1 | contig 20928 bp, 24 predicted proteins | sample 5400491 | NCBI WGS metagenome assembly WNFD01 (sample SAMN13153343, study PRJNA577476) | soil metagenome | isolation source: 120 cm saprolite under Douglas fir tree site 2 hole 2 replicate 2 | place: USA:California | collected 2015-04-18
TTTTTTTGCCATTGCACCGCACTCTTTTGACTTTAGCTCTCATTCATTCTGCCGTCTCCCTCCCATTCCCGCCTGCAACGTGTTCACAGCTTACTCTTTTCCTATCCCGCGGCTAGCTACCCATTCCAATTGTTCCTTGGCTAGACCCTTTTCCCGTTCTTTCATGCGTCCCCGTCCCTACCGGTTTATCGCTTAATAATTACTTGATAGTCCCCGCTTTGCTCCCGCTCCCCACTCCCCAAAGGCATGCGTAGGCATGATACCAACGTCTTTCCTGTCCTCAGTTTCGCATGAGACAAGAGTGTATGCGTACAGTACGCTAGTTTCGAGCTTCGAAGATTAGGTAGGTGCGCTCCAGCGTACCAAGACAGTTCTGCTGTACCCTTGAGGGTCATTCGATGTCGGTTACGAAGACACAGACGTACTGTATCGTCTATTTCACTTTGAATTGTCATTGCCGCGAGGCCCCATTTGACCAGGCACTTTCCTTATCCCGCTCCGGTTAGCATTAGCGCGATGAGCGACATGACACATTGGGGGCCCCGGCTCGATCCCTCACGCGGCCCTAAGTAGCCGCTCCCAGGAACACTCCTTTATGTAAGCTCTAAATGTACCCATCCTCTCGCCTCTCGCCACTCACCGGACACGCCCTTCCCTTCTCTGTGTAATGCAATGCCTATTATTACTTGGTTCACCCACCCATCCTCCATTCATCCACCCAATAAAAACATGGACACCCTTAATACTAGTGTGAATAGACCACACAAGCAACTTCACACCGTAATTCACACAACCCTTTCACAAATGCATGTAGCATCTGATCGGAGCGCGTGCACCCGGCAATATGGTCATAGCACAGCGTTCTAACCAGCACGGCGGCACGCAGATTACTGTAACATTGCAACCACCAATCCTTAACCGGCTTAACCACCCGACTCTGGAGACCAGGGCGGCACCGCACTGCAGTCTCTGTTCTATCTGCTTTACGGAGAGGTCTGCTGGAATTCCGGAAAGGGGACTGGTAAATCTTGAATGGCTTCTAAATAGCCCTTGCAGTCAGATCTGTGTGGTGCATTTCACTTTGAAGCCCCTCAATGAGTAACAACTTGCCATTAACTTGCATCATTCTGTTTATACACTGCATGATACTAAGGACATACTATAGGCCTAATAAGATCTGTGAGTCTAGAGCAACCACATGTAACTTATTGCTCTAATAAGTGCAGGGAATACAATCCCACTTTGTTGAAGCTGTCCAGTCATTTCATCTAAAACATAAAGGACATTATCATTTTCTGCCAATGATAGCACTTTGCAAAGGATGTCAAAATACCAGATATCATTAAACTAATGTAATAAAGTGGATCCATAAATTGTCCACCTATAATTACGTGATTGGTATCTCATCATCACCACTTGCCAGCAGCTTGCAAGGTGTCATGGGTGAATGTATTTCTAAATGAAAAATGCCCCAGACCATTTGTTAGAGAGCTGAGTACACCAACTAGCCGATCTTGCAGCGGGCCCTGAGTCGAGCCTAGCGGCATTGGTGTTTCAACTGACAACACTGGGCTGTGCGCCTTCTTCATCTGAGAGCGTCAATAACAAATTTTTGAGGTTGGGAAGTGTGTGTCGCATGTCCAAGGCGCGCAGATTGCGATCGGACATGAGCTGTCATCAACATCAAAGGAAGTTAGCTTCTACTTACCAAAACGGTCGAAAAAGGGGAAAGCATACCATCTCAATGTTCTTGTTTAGTAAGAACACTCCATACTCGAACCGGTATGTGTCCACGCCTCTAGAAAATAAAGGGAACCTACACTAGAAGTCAATCACCGTACACATTTCCGAACCGAGCACGCACATTCTTGGGCCCACCATGGCGGAGATGCCGTCCCGGATCATACTCCTGCTTCCGCAAAAGGTAATTGGATAAACAAGCATCTTGTCCATGTATACAGCAAGCAGTTGGACAACGAAAGCAGCATACGCTAGTGCAGTAGCGACGCTTTCCTCGTTCACTTCTTTGTACGCGGCCAACGATAAAGGTGGCGCAGGATTCGTGGCACTTAGCGGTATAGGCAACGGCACATTAAGAATGCTGAATAGGAGATCGGAGCCAGAAATCAGGTCGATAGGGAAGAGAGATGCCAGAGTCGTGATTAGGGAAGCCCGAACGGGCAGGATACGATGCTGAAGTGCCATGGCTGACTCTCTGTGGACAGTGTCAATGAACGACGTAACGTCAACATATAAAGACTTTGCACACCTCTCGCGTGACAACTCTTGTTCTGTAATGGCCTCAGCAGCAACGTCTTGACTAATCATGGACGTCGCCAAAGATAATGCCTCCCGACGGCGATTTAGTGCCTCCCTTCGATCACGGATGCGCCCTGACACTGAGAGGGACCTGAGGACCCATGACCGTGATGACCGTGTGCTATTAAACTCACAGCCCTCTGCCTCAACTCGCACCTGGGCTTCCGCGGCCCGCCAGTAGGCTACTTTCGCTTCTCGCTCATAGACCTCCCGGATCTGTAAACGAAGGGCCAAGCACCACAAGGGAAGTTGAGAACCAACAGTCTCGACCTGGCATAACTTCCACGTACCAACCAGTTGACGTCGGAAGGGGTAAATCCTGCGTCGAGATTGTCAATCACTTTGGATAGCGACTGTCGCATATCGGAGACCGAGCACTGTAGGTTAACTAGCCTAAACGGCTCCACATATCAGCAACGCCTCAACGCTGAGTTGACTTGTTTGGTCCTTACCTCACGAGGTCTTCCCAGGTTGAACTTGCGGCATATTGAGCTCGCGATTGACGGATTTTGGTTCTGGATAAAGAGACATCCTTGCGACGTGGCAGAGCAGATCTGGTAGTGAGAGAATTTCCGGACGTATGAACTTCGGGATCGGAGTTATAACCACTCGCGGGAGACGGTGATCTAGTAGGCCCTGATGACCGAGGAACTGACAAGTAGAACGTCTCGCCTGGTGGCGAAAGTGTGAGGAGTAGCGTATTTGATAGAAGACTAGATGGTTGAGCAGACATCTGTGGTTCTCCTTTCCTTAAAAAGCTGTTGCCAGAATTACAAGAACACACCTCGTCTGGCAATGAAACAAGGTCATTCAAGCATATATCCCACTTTCCGGTCACCCTCCACTGCGGGTCCCAGGTATCTACGTCATCAGATATCTTCTCCTTCCCTTTGTCATTGCCATTTGGTGGGTCCGGGCACAGTTTTGCCCAAAGCTGCACGGTCACGTGGGTGGCCGAAAGATCTGTCCATTGGGAGAATTCGTTGACGTCCAATGTGAAATGTGGGTTTGTCGAAGGTCTGTGAATCGCAGAGATGAAATTTGGCACAGTCCGGGTTTCAGGGTCTGCCTTCACTTGCGATGCAAGTGATGCTGACTTGGAAGTGTTGCCGTTGGGCTTTGTGGGGCTCGTCAGGCCTCTGCGGTTTGGAGAGGCGGGTGTTGGTGCAAGGCTATCGGTAGACATAGTGGTGCCTGTCCTGGAGTGGCGCTTCGCGGGTTGTTCTTCTCTGGAACTCAAGGTAGACCTTGTCGGCGAGTTTTGGGGAAAGTGAAGCCTGTTCTTCGATGCAGGACCTGCTCTAGGACTAGAGCGGCGATCACGGGACGAAGGGCGAGAAGCTAGCGTTGATGGTTTCGCCTGAGGACTGGACTGTGTGGGAGAGCTTGGGACGTCGATAGTGATGAATGTCTCCACCAGACGTGGTTGCAAAACTTTCTCCAATCCCCTCTGTGTATAACTTTGCCACAGGGAGACCGTAGGGACCGTTCCCTTCCCTGAGGTGGACGACATAGAAGATAGCATTCGAGGGCGGTTTGTCTTCGAGGCCGTCCCGGTACCAGAGAGAGGTGGATGGCTTCCTGAGCCCACGCTCGTAGGGAATTCCCGTGCGCTAACCCGCGATATTGTGCGTTTTCTGGTCCTCTGCTCTCCGAACAGCACCGAGCCAGTTGTGTGTGAGTCCTCATTGGTGTGATCTTCAAGTCCCTGGCTCTTCACTGTTACGATAGATGCGGATGACAACCTCCGAGACCTCTTTCGAGCAAGGGCGACATCCAGGTCATCAGAGAAACTTCCGTACGCCGTAAATTGTGATTGCTCGGACGGCTGGGTTAGGGCAGAGGCAAAGGCGTCGCGGGCTGGAAACGGTGTGAAGTTCCGGACATGAATGTGAGTGATATGTCTAAGCAGATGCTGGCGCATCTACGAACTCATTTGAGCGTGTATTTAAACATACATAGTGACTCGATACTCAACAGGTGTTAAATAGCTATCTGAATTACTCGCTGTCCCGTTTCGCTCAATTTGAACATGATTGTAAGAATCAACGTCCATCGCGCCGCGGAAAAGGGCGTCAGGAAGGAAGTTGGCCCCAGAGTGAATGAGGGGACCGAGTTAGAAGCATACACACGGTGTGTTGAGAGGAAAACGCGTTGTCGATGAGCAAGGCAGCTCCAACCGAACGGGTTCCGGCCTAGCCCTGACGGCCACTCTCTTTCCTCATACACTGGCACTTGCACTACAGTGGGTAACTCATGCCATAACGATGCCCCCTAAAGCGCGTATCATCCGTAAGCCATCCGTTAACGGGTCAACAACGTCCCCAAAGCCTCCTTCAACCGTCCCTCCCGTGGCAACAATGTCGTCTGCGGCCAAATCATCCACGTCCAACTCGACAGGAGCAGTCACCACTTCCAAGGAAGGCGCCATGTTACCACCTCCCGACCCATCTCCCCCGAAAGCTATCCTTGAGCCGGAGCTAGACGCGCTAGCAATTTGCCTTCGAGTGCGGAATTCTATTGGCATTGCGTTTGATGTGTTGTCGTGTTTAATGTGAAACCATCAGAATGCTGCAGTGAAGACGAGCCAGGTCCATGCGTTCTTTGCTGATACCAAGAGACTGTAAGTTCGAGTCGACCAGATAAACCTGGCCGTCAAAAAGCCAACGCCTTACTTTACCGTGTTCGCAGTGACATCAACAATTTCGCCACACGTCCTCCCCACGCTCTCACCGATGCCTTGTGTCGCGAAATCGAGAAGTACGATCAGATCTGCGACCTCATGGAGGCACAACTGGTACAGGCAACACTCCCTGATTGCTACCCCGCAGAGGTTAAATTGTATTCTAGTCACGCGCCATCGCCGTGCTTCAGCGAGACCTCGACCTCGCCAAGGCCAAGGAACAGGCAGAAAGAGAGGCAGAGGCTCTGAGGAACTTACCTCCTCCGCAGCCAGAGGTCGTTGCAGAAGCCAATAACCCCAGCACGGGTACTCCCTCTGTGGTTCCTATGGACATTTCCGGTCCATCAGCACCCGGGACTCAAAAGTTGGTCCCCGGGGCAAGCTCTTTCTCGGCAGCGCGTCGTCAATCTACGATATCGTTGTCCTCGCTCAGTCGCCCACAGGTCCCGCCCAAACTCGATCTGTCTCCAGATGCGCTGCGTATCACTCCTGGAGAATTCGCACAAGGTCTGGGCGGCGGCCTTCCCTCGCCCGTCACATTGGCCCCAAAGTCTGGCCGAACAACCGCCTCAAGTGAATTCCCCCCAGATTTCATGGCCGCGTTGGCGGCCTCAGAGATGTCAACACGACCCGTAGACATAGATTTGACTATGTTGCCAGAAGAGGGCACGACAACAGCTCACGTTGGTCTCGATCCGCCACTCGGAAGCTCCGCCGATCGACCCATCGAGCTCGACCTGGAGCTGGAGGGGATGGATATTGACCTGTTCGGCGACGAACCTACTAACGACATTCCCACCGCAAACCCATTTAACAATACAGCGACAACCGCTGGGGCCACTGTGTCATCACCACCGTCTCTGCTCGAGGCTTTCGAAGGGGTTACCCAGGCTAGTGTTACAGCGCTACCTTTCGACATGGCTATGGACGAAGTGGACAACCTCGACTTTACCAAGTTCGAGTCAATGATGAATACTTCCGACATGGGAATGATAGATATGAACGCGTTGCTTAACATAGGTTCGGAGACGGGGACTCAGCCGGAAGGTCAGAACGGTGCAGGCGATGCTTAGTATGTACTTAATTTCGTATTGGCATCCGGGATACACACAGGAAACAACTGGTAATTCCTCATTTTCCACACCGAGCGACTCAGTGGGGTGCCTAAATCTTCAGCGAAAAAAGGATTTTTCCCCGAATCGAGGACTTCCACATGGCCTAAGGAACCAGGCGGTACAGTCTCACTCCAAAGGATGACTTGTGCAGGCGGCGCCAATGCCGCTATTTTCCACCACGCGAGACCAGTGACCAGTGTCATGTTACAGCCATACAATGCTTTCCCAGCTTCCTTCGAAGAGGATGTTCTTGGCGAACCCCCACGCGCATCAACATGTCAGCCATCTCGCATGCGAACCTGTTCTTTTCTTCCTCGTCCCCTCCCTTCGACTCGAGAAACTCCTTCACCGAGCGAGCAAGCCGGCCTCTGGGACCCAAGGCAGCCTTGTCGGCCTCTGCGACAGGGACGACGACCGCCGTCATCGTGTTGACGGGGCTGCCTCTCCCACGTGTCCCCTTCTTTTTCTTCTTCTTGCCCTCGCCTTTCGGCTTGGGCACGGCGAGCAGCGGCTCGAGCACCTCGGTGCGAAAGCGCCTGTACGCAAGGGACAGAACCGGCACAACGCACTCCGGCGCGCTCGCCGCCTCCGCGCACGCCTCGGCCAGCGCAAGTTGCTCGGCCGTCGCGCCGTCCGGCGCTCCCCACCGGCGCAGCTCTGCAGCACGGCGCTCGCGCAATTTCTTCGTAATCCCCTCGTGTGGGCTCACGCTGTCTGGGCGCTCGTCCCCGCCCACACCACTCCTCGCGGTGGCGAGGCCCTCTGCGCGCTCGGAGGATATGATGTCGCCGATGCACAGCCAGCCCTTGTCCTCGTCGACTGCGCGCTTGACGTACTGCCGGTTCAAGTAGTTCAGCAGGCGGTTGATGGACTGCGCGCCGGCGGAGTAGCGGATGAAGCAGGGCACGAGGTAGTGCACGAGCGCGGAGTCGTCCAGCGGTGCACCGAGAAACGCCTCGCGCGCCACGTCTGCGAAGTACGCGTCCAGCCGGTCGTAGACGTCGTGTCCCCGCAGAAGCGCCTTGGAGGATCCTCGGGGCAGTAGGGTTGGCGCTGAAGCACCCTTGGCACGATGCGTGGTTGGGGGAGGTACTCGTACCGAGGTGGCATTGTTGGCGAAGTAGTCGTAGAGCGCGGTGTGGATGCCCATGTGATAACTCACGTCCACGGACGGGGCCTTGGACAGATTGTTGGTCGGAGAGCGGATGATGTAGTCCAATGCAGGTTGAATGTAACCCCACAGGCCGGGTAAGGACGCGGACGGGCTAGCGCTCCCCGACTGTGGGTTCAGCAAGAGGTTGGACATGGTCGTCTCCTGGAACCGTCACTCCCCTGCTGTATCTTTTTCAGCCGACAGTCGGGCTAGCTGAAAGAGCTCTTATTTGCAAGTGTCGTAAGTAGGTAGCGTAGTATACAAGAAACTACAAAAAGAGATCAAAGCAATCATGCTTAGGTAAGCTGTTCTTGGTGGCATTGCTGCACTGCACTCCAAGACTTGAGGCCCTACTGGCCACCTAAAACCAACAAGATGGACAGATAACATCTTCGAAACCAAAGATAGTGTAGACATAAACTAAGGATAGCGTGCGGAGAAACTGGGCTACACAGAAGGAAAATGACAAGACTAAGTTAGACAACGCCGAGGATAACAGTAACTCGCACACTATTGATATCTCCCAACAATGAAGATGTGGAGGAGCTGACGATCTTGTCGCGGTCGAGACATGCTTCGGCTCGTAGCGAGCTACTCCTCCACCCCCAGCTCTGACTGATAGAAAAGTCGTCTGGGTTACTCGTAAATCGCGTCACAGAGGAACCGGTTGCATTAGCACAAGAGATCGTGAAGTATGCAGAAACCCGGGCCCTCGGATCGCGGTACGGCTGTGATGGAATGATTGGTGGACCAGTAGCTGGAAGGCCGCTTCCGGAAATAGAGGAATTCGAAGGTGAGCCCTGAACCGGGGTGCTTGAACGCGAGCTGGGTATCATGGGAATTCCGGAGAAAGAGTACTGGGTGGGGGATGCGGGCAAAATGGTCGGAGTGGTAGGTGTTGGGAGGATGCGTGACCTGTTATCTGCCAGTTTCTCGGCAGGAATTGATCCGTACGGTATAGACAATGGAGGGATGGGATCGACGCTACTCTGCCTGTGAAGGTATATGCCGAGCTGGGGACCTTGGGACTTCTTCCGGAACATCAAGAGGAACACGTTAAACAGACTACCTGCGTACCAGATTGTCTGCGAATAGAGATGGGACTTTTCACGTAGTGAGTCGACATCCCAGAATTCTGCACCGAATCGGTATGGAGGATAGGAAACCCAGCGTGTGGCGTCAGAGGAGCTGCCCGAAGCGCATTCGATTGCGGCACATCGGTCATTCTTTAACCCAAAGAAGCTGGAAACCGACATCGAGGCGCGACCGGGAGCACGACGATTCGAGGCTGATGAAAGCCCGAAAAGTTCATCCATGGACGCATTCTCAATGCCGCCACACTCCCCTATGCGAGTCGAGGAAGGGTCAGGAATGATCCAATATGCGCGGTTTTTTTCATCATTCTCCGGATAAGATAATGCCTCCTTGATATCCTTCTGGGTGACAGAAATCCCAAGTTCCTTGTGGAGACCGGCGCCAGTTGGCGAAGCAGGAGGAGACAGGGATGATGGTCCAACAATTTTCTGTCGAAGCGTCGACTGGGTCCAATACGCTGCTTGTATGATGCGCTCGGGAACATAGAGGCGGCCTGTCGTTGGGGAGCGGTCGTTAGAGATGTAAATAAGATCATCGAAGGTCTGAGATGCCGACGTCAGACTTAGAGAAGCTAAGTGGCAAGGAGACGAACCATATTTGCGTAGTAAATGCCGTCCAAGAACATTTTCGCCCATTCTCCTTCCTCTCCCTTTAGAATGCCCTCGCTTCTGCGCAACTCAACGACGGCCTTGGCCAAATCGTATCGCTCCCTTTCCCCCCTGACGAAGAGCAAATCGGAAGATACCAAGGCACGGACCCACGGGGCAGTCAAACCCCCACGGCGCCAAATAAGCGGAAATTGGGAGGGTAGAGAGCAAATTACATCGGATGTGGGCGTCCGCCACCCAGACACCGTTGAACGCCTGCCAATTGCGCGCGGCGGAGTCGTGACTGGCGTAAACTGTACGGGTTGCTTCCCGAGGCCGGCCGTTTGCTCCTCATATACCAGTACACTAGTACCCCATTTGGCCAACCAACAGACACACGCTTCCCCGATCTTGTCTGAGACAGCGCCATACGAAAATAATAGACTCGACCCAGTCTCGCCAGGGGGGGATGAAGAACCTGACTCAGAGGACAGCTCGGCCGGATCCTCTTTCTCGACGGACAAGCCTACGCTATGAATAGTGCCTTCATGGGAGTCGTGGATCTGATCCCCTACAGAGAGCGTTTCAAGGTTCCGGGAGAAGGATTCTACGCCCTCGTCTTGAGCCAGCGTACCGGAGCCGATCGACTGTGAGATACACTCTGTTGGTTTGGTCTTGACCAATTGTGCGACATGTTCTAATCCAACTAGAGGATCCAGGTCTTCTTCTTGGGGCGGCCCAATACCTTCACCATACGCGAAACGGAGATAGTCCATGACCGTGAAAGGCCCGATAGTACTAATGACGGAGCTCAGGGCCTCAGCTGTCAGTGAAGGAATGGAGAGGTAAGTGGAGACGGCCAAAAGCGACAAAAGGAATCGCGGAGTTGCCGGTTGGTGGCCTGGGGGAACATGGGTGGGAAGGGGAGGACTTGGAAAGGATGGCGTCAGGGGATAGGATGGGGTCGGAACTATTGCTGGATCAACAAACAGCGGAGGGCCGCCGCCATACAACCGGGCAATACATAATCTGCATGGTCCAAGCAAATGATAAGGTATGTTTGATATACGGTCGATAAGAACTGATGACAACGTACTCGAAAGCTGGGATACACGACAGAATAGGAAAGGTGGGTCTATTTTGTGCGCAAGGTATGAAAGGGGAATCACGTACTAGCTCGGGTGATATTGGTATCGAATTCAACTTCGATTGGGCCTGAGGTGACGCAAGAGCCCGGAGAGAATTTATCCTCCGATTCGACAAACCCTCCTGTGAAAAGATCGCGGAAGAATTCCTCAAAGGGATGTAAGTGAAGAGGGAATTGAGGCGAAAGGGGACAAAGGGTACACACTGCCTGGATGAGGACGACCCGATGAAACTTGTAGATGGCATTCCAAGAGCCGCGAATTCTGAGAGTTACATCGGAGGTCCTGCCTTGGAGGAAGGAGTCGTAGATGTGAGCTTGGAACTCTGCCGGACGTGGAACGGGAGAGACAACTGGGGAACTCATTGGGGAGGAAGATGAGGTGAGCAGGTCGTTGACTGACCTCTTGACTTGTAACGTTGAGGCCAAGCGAAGCGAAGCGTGAAGGCGCGCAGCAACCTCCGATCCGAGTCGGGCCTGACACAGACACAATCTCATCTCCGTCATGTCAGCACATCCTCATCCTCCATCTCGCTTTTCTGTTCTCTCGTCCTCTTCGGCAGAGTTGCTGTCTCCCACAAACAGCTCAGCGCGTTTCTCTCTGCCAACGGGCCCATCAGCCACAACAGGAACCCCAAAACCCTTGTCTCGTCCAAATATCTATGACAGGCCCCTCAACAAGACACGCACAGCCGAAGTATCCGCTTCTGCTTTCGCCTTCCTTTTCTCAGAGGTAGTACAATACATGCAAAACCGGGTAAGCGGCATTAACGATCTCGAACGTCGGTACGCGTAAACACTTGCTCTAACACGTATCGGTTTCCGACTAACCATCTCCTACAAGTTTGAACACACTAGGCTATCGAATTGGCACACGTGTTTTGGAGTTAATGGTATGGCGTGCCGAGTCTACGTCCAAGGCACCCAAACGCGAGATCCGGTTTCTCCCTGTCCTCATGTCAATCCACACCAACGTCTGGAAAGCCGTTTTTGGCAAGCCTGCCGACGCAATTGAGAAAAGCGTACAGAATGAGGATGAATGTACGCTCAATCGTTCGATTTCAAAACCGATGTTCGGCTAACGTAATCACCCATCACAGATATGATTATCGACAACGATCCGGTGGTCACTCGGAACATCTCTGTTCCCCGCGATATGAGTCAGCTGAGCTGCTCTTCCTTTACTGCTGGAATAGTAGAGGCTGTGCTTGATGGTCTTGGCTTCGTCAGTCTTATGTGTTATGTGGTTCCGCGTCCCCCTGACTGACGTATGTCTAGCCTGCTCGCGTAACTGCCCATAACACCCCCGTTGACGATTTCCCTCTCCGGAATACGATATTGATAAAGCTAGAGAAAAGCGTTCTTGAGCGAGAAGAGCTATTCAAATAACTTTTGGGAGTTGAGACGAGTAGGGAATAGGGCTAAACACCGGGCTCGGTTCTAGAACTGTCGATATTTTTGGCTCTGCCCCTCACACCCGCCCAGCAAACCTACCTTTTACTACTTCACATTCTGTTCTTTTTTTCTCCTGCCTTCCTCTTATGGCTGTCATACGCAGACTAGTCGTTTCCCCACCCCTGATGAATAGCTCCTCGCCTTGGGCGTCGGAACAAAATCAGCTGCAGGAGCTATTTGATTCCCCTCACACAGGCGCCGTTACTACCAGAACGGCGACGCTCACAGGCTTCGGAGAGACATCGGAACACACCGTGTGCCTTTTGTGTCTGTCTCCCTTGCGTAGTAGTCTGACTCGTCTCGGAGGTTGCCTTTACAAATGAGACCATCTCCTCCGTCAACTCGTATGGCTACTCGCCACATCCGCTCTCAGCCTACATAGATTACGTGGACGCCATCTTATCCAGCGCCCATGAAGGTTCAGCCAAGCCATTTATCATAAGCATCACGTCTTCGTCACCGATCTCGCTCGCATCCATGCTTGATTCCATCCAAAGACTTCGAGCTAAGTTTCGCGACAGCGAAGGCACAATATCGCGGGTCGGAATCGAGCTCAACACGAGCTGTCCAAACATCAAGGGTTCCCCCCCGCCAGCTTATCACATGCCTGGTCTCAGACCCATCCTCGACGTTCTCGCGCGGTACTTTCGGGACGATCCGACGCTCGTCATCGGTCTCAAGCTTCCCCCCTACGTGTACTCGACGCAGTTCGATGAGCTCCTCCAGGTCATCGCAACATACTCGCGACCTTATCCGAGTGATGAATCGCGGCGCATCAACCCATTCGCATTCCTAACATCGACCAACACACTGGGGCAGACGCTCTTCTTCGCAGAGCAAGCCGTGCCACTCCCCGGAAGGCCCGGGGGCGCGGCCACCTCGGACAATGTAGTAGCGTCCACCGGGTTTGCCCTGCCGGCGGCTTTAGGGGGGATGGCGGGGGAGGCATTACACCCACTGGCGCTGGGGAACGTCTACACCTTGCGCCAGCTACTTGTCGTACGTGAGGGCGTGAGTGTTTTCGAGAAGCTGTCCATCGAGGACAATAAAGGATCAGGGCACAGTGGAACCGATGTGGAGGCACGACGTCCGGCCGGTGGTGCCTGATGATTCCATGTGAACACAAACCTAAAAGAAATCTTGTTGGGCGTTGAAAGATTCCTTCAATCATGTAAGTTTCCTAGGCACCAGCGGTGTTTTTATAGTACATAATAATTACATGCTGGCAATGATGTGCTACAGTAAATCTGCAATACAATTGCTCAGGACAATAAAAAAAAAAGTCAAAAATAGTATAAACGGACCCAGAGTAGAGGACAAAGGAAGTAGTAGTCTACACCGCCTTCCTTGGCAGGGTAGGCCGATGCGACCGTTTGACGGAGGGGACTCGCAACGAGCTCGGAGATAAATGTACGACACGTAAGCAGGGAAGGACGATGTAGCACAGAAAATCAGAAGTACTACACCACGCTACCCGCAAACGCCAAAGGATGGATGTAAAATTAGAAGGACACTGGGGAAGATGTCGATGGCCCCCGGAGCGGGAGGGACGGAGAGGAAAAGTTTACAGGGAATAAACTTGGGGTGGCTTACACGAGCGGTTTCTGGAGTTGTTTCTGGGGTTGTCAATCGGTGGCGTTGTGTGTGGGGGCGTGTGAAAATGGAGACCGATGTTACCTAGTTTGAGAAGAGGATCACTCGGGCTCGGGATTACCAGCCAATTTTGGGGGAGGCCATGATGGGAAGGGGCCCTGCGAGACCCCGGTAATCCCAAAGCGTTGCCGAGCGCGGTCAGAGGGTGAGAGATAGGCTGGAGAGCTCGCGTGGAAAAAATTATTTGCCTGGAAAAGAGGCACATTTTGGTAAGTAGAACTCTCTAAGGCATCCGATGTGCGCTGGATGAAACCGGGATTTGGATCGAAGGGCTGAAATGCCGGGAATAGGTCCGTTCCTCGGGTACCGCTGACTGGAGGCTCTAGGTGCTGACCCCAGTCGTCGATTCGGCGCTGGATTTGTTGGTCAATTTGAAAATTTTGAGTTGAATGACCGTGTGACGGGGAAACGAGACCAGCATAACCGTCAAGTAAATGATCAAAGTGGAAGGAATGCGAGTCTTGTGCAGGCTCTGCAGGAACGGCCTGAAATTGGTCATCGATAGATGAGCACTTCGAGAGGGCAACTTCCCCCGCCCAAGGGACAGAATGCGAGCTTCCTGCGAAGGTGTCCCACAGGGTGTCAAGGTCGAGAAATGTTGTCGGCTGCGAAACCCAGTTGTGCGATTGATTTGTGTCAAAGGAGGGTGAGGAAGGGTTGATAGAGGACGGGTCGGGAGGGATGAACGGCAAGAACGGCAAGCCTTCAGAAAAGGAAGGAGGGGTGGACGCATTGGCAGTCGAGTGAGGTTTTTCGTCGGCGGAGCGTCTGTCATATTGTGCTAGTGCCTCACGTAAAGCGTCGCCAGTCACGCCTTGCGAGACAAGCCTAGCAGCCTCCTCATTTCGTAGCAATATTTCGGGTTCATTACGTTTAGTTTTTCGTTTCCGCCTGTCTCCGCGAGGCTTCGGCGTGAAGCGATAGCCCGGATACTTTATGGAATGCTCTACCTTCGCTTGGTAGGCCGCATCCTTGAATCGTTGTTTGGCCTCTGGAGGCAGCTTTCTCCACTCGCTCGAGGCCATGCGGTTGAGTTGCCTGTGGTCCTGTTCGATGCCAGCAAGGAGGGATTTCCTCTTGGCCAACCAGTCGGTCTTAAACAGGAAAAAACAATTGAGAGGGCGTGGGACATGGTTAGGGCTGCGTCTTTGGCTGCCAGTTCTCAGAGGAACAGGTGCATCACCCTCATCCGGGGTAGATGACGTCCGTGAGTACGAAGTAGCATCAGCGGGAGGTAGATACGGAATCGCGGTGTCTTTAGGGAAGGAGTAGGGCGATTCGGCTCCACGTGGTTGGGAAGAGACTCGGGTCTCTGGCTGAGATTCAAGAATGGCTCTGTGTCAAACGTCAATTCGAGCAGGTATAGGAGACACTCAGTTGGTCGCGCACTTGTCGGAAGCAAAGGCATCCAGGTAGGATTGCCAGTAGACACCGTTGGGAAACGGGGCAGGCTGATGAAAAGCAGACATGGCAAGTACCTAAGACCAGCGCAAGTGATCCGGAGGGGCGAAGAAGACGGGTCCACCCCCCGCCATTTGTAGTCAGAGGGCGCGACACTCAGGTGCCTTTCCAGCGAGCGATTATCGATAGAGTAATCGTTGGAGAGCGAGTTTGAGCGCTTGAATTTCGGTGACCAGGCGGGCGGCGAGTGGCGTAGATCCTCTCGCCAATTTGTCGGCACTCGGCGACCCAACAAAACGGACCGCGAAGTTAGCTAACGATACATCCAAGATAAGAAGTCGGTTCACATCACGTGCCTACTACGACACCCCCTCAATTACTTTCGCGTTGACAAGCGAGCACGAGCACGTTTCACCTCAACAAGAATGGCTACAACTGCCCGCAAACAAGCACCTCGTCTTGCGAGGCCTGTCGGACGTTATTGGAAAGGAAAGGCGCCAAAGGATGCTGCCGGTCTCCCCTCTGATGAGTCCGATGAGGAGAAAGAGGAGGTACCGCAAGAAGGTGACGTCGCTTTCGCTGGCGAACAAGAATTCTTAAGGGGCACAGGACGGGAAAGATGAGCGTCGCTCTAAAGAATGTCAATATATCCAAGGAGGGAAAAGTTATTATCGCTGGTAGGCAGGAGGTCGGTAGAACGGAGGCGGAAGGTACGCTGTATTTTGCATCCGATCATTATCAATGATTACGACAGTCATCTAGAACCATCTGAGGAAACGGGAGAGGAATCTGATGAGAAAGATACAAGTCGAGATGAAACGGATGAAGTGTGTCAGCCACCATATTACATCTCTCTCACTAAACGGTTATTCTAGTCCAGCAAATCCGAATCCGAATCGGAAGAGGAGAAACCAAAGATTCATTTCCGGCCCGTATTCGTTCCCAAGTAAGTCTTTTGTCTACGACAATCCCACCCCTGCTCCCCTTATACCATATTTGTCCCAATAAGATTCATTTTCACAGACGAAGTCGCGTTACGGTAGCTGAGAGGCAGGTTTTGGCCGAGGACTCTGAGGAGGCTGCTCGAAGAAAGGAACTTGAGGCGGAAGAGAGAAAAAAACAGAGTCACGATCTAGTCGCGGAGAGCATCCGGCGAGAGCTCTTGGAAAGTGCGTGACAAATCTCCCCACTTGTGCACCGTTTTGACGCTTCTGTAGAGGAAAAGGAAGAGGAAGTCATCGACGTCGATGACACAGACGGTGTCGACGCATCAGCCGAGTTCGATGCTTGGCGACTTCGAGAACTTGCACGAATCAAAAGAGACAAAGAAGCCGAAATCGCCCGTGAACAGGAACGTGAAGAGGTTGAGCGACGACGTGCATTGCCGGAGGAACAACGACTAAAGGAGGATCTTGAACATGCAAAGAATTCACGAGAGGAGAAACCCAAAGGCAAACAGATGTTTCTACAGAAATATTGGCATAAGGGTGCTTTCCATCAGGTGTGTTTGTCCTCGACTGTTCACGTGCATCACCTCATCGCATTTTTGTAGGACCAAGACATTCTCAAGCGACACGACTTCACAGAGGCGACGGAGTCGACGGCGGATGTCTCTCTCCTTCCACAGGTTATGCAGGTAAAAAATTTTGGCAAACGCGGACGGACAAAGTATACCCACTTGGTCGATCAAGACACCACTGTGGGAAATGGTGGATTTGGCGGTGCTGGCCCTGTCAAAGCAGGAGGAATGAGCACGGAAAGTGGGGGATGCTTCCTTTGTGGAGGCCCACATATGAAAAAAGGTACCTTAAAGCTCCTTCCGACGAGTGCTTTATTCATAATTTGTCTAGATTGTCCTCAAAATGTTGATGTGCTTTCTGGGAGGCCGGGAACAGGGCCAAACGCTGTGCCAACTGGTATTCGCGACGAACATCGGTCCTGGAGAGATGATGATGGCCGCCAACCGCGTCAAGCTCGCGAAAGTTACAGAGGTCAGGACCGAGAGAAATTAAGGGATGATCGGGACGGCCGCGACCGATATCGTCCAAGAAGTGCAGAGCGAGGTGGACGCGGGCGCGACTATGAGGATCGAAGCCGGTTCCCAAGAGATGAAATACACAAGGAGACATTGCGGGAGCGCCGACGGTCGCGATCGCGGTCAGTGGGGCCAAGGAATGATGTAGATGAAAAGCGACGTAGAGTGGGCTGACACCTATTTGCATATGCACCATTCCCAACATCTGCTGGCTTCTCGTGTCCCACGCGTGTTCGATCCGATACTGATCAAAGCAGCAGAGCTACTTTCAGCGCGCTGCGCTCTAGTGGTTATCCATTCAATGGTTTGTCACCGGCATTGTAGGATACTGTAGGACAGGACAGAGGGCCTCTATTGGCGCACCATGGATACCTATCATAGCAAACGGATGTGCGTAGATCCTCAGGCATAAGCGGGTGAACTAAGGTTAACTCCCACCGGTGCTATGCCGAAGTAGTCCTAGCCTGAACTCAAGCCATGATGTACTTTTGGTGAGCACTTGCCAGTGCGAGGCTCGGCAACTTGCAGAAGCAACGCCGTGACGTAACGTAACATTAACATGCAATCTCTCAGTTCCGAGGACAGGGTAATGGCTCTCTTTCAACTTCATTGGTTAGAACCGATCCTACAGTACTGTACCAAACTAGCTAACTTTAGTCTCATGTCCGGGATGTTCCCTACTAAGGCTATTAGTTCAGCGGAAATAATGTCTTGCCCACGTCCTAGCCAAAAGTGCGTAGAAGAGGTGGCTATTGGAATTTCCTTCCAAGATGAGGCGTATGATTCAGTACTAGGATCCAAGTGGGTGCTCACCCAAGCTGGAACATCAGAACGGGAGAAAAAGCATTTCCTCCTATTCCGGAGAACGATCATTTATCACGAGGAAACCAAAAGGATCAAGGCGGTAGCGAGTTCGCTAATGAAAATTTTCAATATGCCCAGGCGGCGGTTTGTTCCATGACATCTAACGGCATCTAACGCTTCCTTACCACTATCGAATCTGGGCTCGGAGAGACGGGGAATGGGCTAGCCGACTTTCTCACCTTACGCAAATGGGTGAATTCGTGGATTCTAATCCGCCCTACGATGCGTCAAAGTTGCCGTCGTGGATGTCGGTCTCGCCAGACTTACGGTGCCATGATTGAGAATACACCACACATCAAGCGAGCGAGACGGGGACGTTCGGCACAAAGAGGGGTTCGTCGAATTGTGAGGTCCACGTGCTGGAAAAGGTGTGCCCCTTTCGTACGCCCAATTGCGTTCGCTTACCTTTTTGGATGTCGTGACCTCACCCCCTTCCCCCCCTTCCCCCTTTCCCCTTTCCATTGTTCGTGCGCCCGATCAAAGTAGCCGCGCTTTGAATGGACTCGCACTCGGTGTCGCTGTCGCTGCGGGTGAAACGGAGAAACGGCGCATTGACGTGCTAATGCGCTCTTTCCCGAGGCAGGTCCTCAGTCAAGCTAACATCAGAGCAGTTACCATCCCGAGCGGGCTCTATATCTGTCTCGGCGTGGAGTTGTGGCGCTCGAACCCCCCTATTCATTTTCCCTCGTCTCCGTTATTCCATCGCACATTGCGGGACACCCTGAGAAGGATACGGCGGGGCAACAACCTCGATTAGCCCTTGATTCGACATTTCTCTGCGGAGGCGCTTCAGGCAGAGGGGATATAGTAATGTTCCGACTGCGCCGGGAAAAGTCGATGCCACGCTCCCACACTGTAACTCTCCCCACGCACATGGGCGTGGCCCGCCTTCTCCTTCTCCTTTGCTTTGCCTTATGTATCGCCGGGCTATTCATTTTTATCCGATTGCAACCGCTTGCCCCCCGCGGCTAGGCAAGAAGAGCTCCAAAGAACTACCACGAGCCAAATGGGCGGAGCCCCTGACCCGACGCGGACTAATCGCGAGGATGGATCAGACATAATGGCGCACATTTATGAAGGCCAGGTGCAGCCCACTTTTCCCTGCCGCGTGTACAGCGCCGCGGGACGACTTTGAAAACCACCCAATGGAGGAGTATCTCGGTGCGTCTGGCCTTCATTAAGCTTCATTTCGAGAACCTTAAGTACTTACTAGTAAGTCATTATCTGACATCTCGGCCAAATGCGGCTCACCCACAAAATTTAGATTTCATTTGGCGTACGTTAATCTCCATGGCGCACCATTACGTCGTCACCCATGATGTCCGCGTCGCGCGGCTATTGCCCGACCCACCTCGGTATTAATATTCCTACCGCGGCGCTCCTGCACACATGCGATTGCCCTCGCACGATGAACTGCAACGCAGGAAAGGACTCGGCGTTGTACCCCTAGCCTTGCGCATTTTGTCCATATTAGCCAATCATGTTGCGCCTCTCGTTAATGCATAAACGCGCACACCAGAGCAGCAGGCTATTCGAGTCCCCACGTCTGCGACGGATGGTCACTCCGTCGCTTGCGCAGCCGAAGAGAAGCTCTCAAGCGCGGAGCCGGCCGGGTTGTTGACATGTTGTGCCGATGCCATGGCCACCCACCCACATGCTTTCTCCGCTCTGCCAGTAGGAGACACCACCTCGCGCGAGCAAATCTGGAGTTCCGTTCACTTTGCGATGACGTGGAAGACACGGCGGCGCAGGGACCCTGCATGAAACAACTCGGCGCGATCTCGGCTCCTCGGCTGCAGGGTTTGTTATGCGCGGTGTTTTGAGATGCGGTGGCGGAAGTGCATATGGCTCACCCTAGTTGGGATCACTACCCCTCCCAACTATGCATTTCACCTTGGGATGCCGGTGTTGCATGGGTTATCTATGAGTCAGCCTGTTTCCCTTCCAGGATCAGGGTATTGGGAAGTGGCATGGCCAGGAATTTTTGACCATTGGCATGCCAATGATGCATTGAGAAAGAACGTAGTCTAATGCTGTTCCTACATCACGGACAGAAAATGACCTACGATTTTGTCGTTATTCGAAGAGATACGCACTAAAAGGTAAGCAAGACAGAGCGCATCCATGCCAACACTGCAACTGCAAAATGAATGGGTCGACTCTGCTGCATCACTGGCACGCGTCAGGATCATTTAATGGAAGTGTGGATATCGCACAGTTCCTCATTGAACATGGTGTCGATGCGACAGCCCAAGACAAGCGGGGGTCGACTCCGATGAATCAGGCGTCGCGATGTGGAAATATGTATCCCGCACGTCTACTTGCCGAGCATGCCATCGATAGGACAGTCAAGGCTACGCCGCAGATCCAGCATCCCGCAACAACATAAATAAGATCCGACACTGGGTAGCATTGGCGGAAGGATATTGTTCCATTTACAATTACAGTCACGACATGCGGGCTATACTAGATACGAAGGTCAGCCTGCTGCCTTGCCAGCAGTGTTGGCGCCATTTCTTGTTCATCTTTGGGTGCCATGCCAGTGGGCCGCCGGCAATAATTTTTACATGGTTGACAGTATCAAACCATTAGCGCTTAGCCTTCGACGGTACCGTCCGAGCAGAACGTGATCTCGAGATCCACCTAGATGCCAAGTTTTCATTTGAGGGGAACTAGTACTTTTCTTCCTGGTCGATATCGTCGCCCGATATTTATTTCCCACTGCAGTGCCTCCGGATTGTCTTGTGCCAGTGAACATCGAGGTCACCCCACGCCTTTTGCGCAGTGTCGTCAACGACCACTGACAGATCCGTTGTAGGCCAGGTCAGGTCATGATGCTCCCCGATGATGCCGTCCTACAACTATTTAATATCCAGTTTGCATCTTTGCGTCGCGTGAATCTGCGACTCTCCTGCACATCCACAAGGCCCGGCGGGCCTATGAAGGAGAAGCTGGATGTCTGGCTGTCCTTGCCTATCATCATATGGGACATCAATGCATCAATATTAATGGTGAAACAGGTAGTGTTCCAAGTTCATAAGTAGGAGAAGCGCGCCGGCCCTTTCCGATCGGTTCTTGGAGATGGATCTCATTTCCCTGCCATTCACCGGCCTTAAGTTGTCTATCTTTCCTCTTATCCGTCATTTCACCCGCGGCGATGGCTTCTTGATCTTGTATTCCATTTGATAGAGCGAGTATTTGGAGGACATTGTCCCCCAAATCGAGGCTCCTCTCTTCGACACCACTATCCGAGTCGTCGATCAGCTGGTATTCGATACTCCTCGACCCCTCGATTTCATCAATCACGCCAAAATTCCCAGGCTCTCAATCAAGCAGATGTGGTCTTTTCCTGTCAATATGCTAGGGTCGCACTTTCCCATCAAACAGAGACGATCGATTGCACGATATTAGAGTTGGAGATCTC